>ERZ857775.2111-NODE-2111-length-20422-cov-14.616831_pt1 | contig 20422 bp, 23 predicted proteins | sample MGYA00519698_ERZ857775 | MGnify/ENA primary metagenome ERZ857775 (study PRJEB31778, sample SAMEA3449363) | human gut metagenome | biome: human gut; feature: human-associated habitat; material: faeces | place: United Kingdom | collected 2010/2012 ...
CCGTATTGTTGCTTATGATATTTTGGAGCTTGGCGAACAGATGAAGTCTATCGGACTTTTGATTATGCTTGATAATATTTTCAACCGTGTTATGGCAAATCGCAGACGAGGAAAATATACGAGGGTTTATGTCGATGAAGCACACTTGTATTTCAAAAATCCGTACAGTGCGGATTTTCTTTTGAAGTGCTGGAAAAGGTTTAGAAAATACGGCGGACTGCTCACGGGTATTACGCAGAATATTTCCGACTGCCTGTTAAACGAAACAGCGAGAGGTATGCTTTCAAACAGCGAATTTCTGCTGCTCTTAAATCAAGCGCCGTCGGACAGAAAAGACCTGTCGGAGCTTTTATCCATATCCGATACGCAGATGAGTTACATCACCAATGCCGGAGCAGGACGGGGACTTATCAAGGTCGGCGGCTCCATTGTGCCGTTTATCAATGAGTTTCCGACAGATACGGAACTCTATAAATTGATGTCGACAAAAATTAATGAGCAGTAATATTTTATGCAGCGGAGCAATAAAAACTTCGCCGCTGAATTTTTGCAAGGAGGACGCTATGAAAAACAAAATGACAGAAAAATTATTTGAGCTTGCCTATACCGACAGTATGACCGAAGTGCAAAATCGCAACGCTTATGAGGAACGCTTAAAAAAGCTCCGAAAACCTAACGCAAACATTTCACGCATTACGGTTATTGTTGTCGATGTAAACGGCTTGAAAGAGATAAACGACAGCTACGGACATTTTAGCGGTGATGATGCAATAAAGACCGTTGCAAAGGCTCTCCGGGATACTATCGGATTAAAGGGTGATATTTACCGTATTGGCGGTGATGAATTTGTCTGCATATCCGAAAGTAATGTGCTGCCGTATATATCGCAGTTTAAGGATACCGTCAGCTTTATTGACCGTGAAAAACTGTATAAGCTGGCAGTTTCATTAGGCTATTCAAAATATCACGAGAAATATACGAAAAGCATTGACGATATTATCTGCCGTGCCGATGAGAAAATGTATAAGGCTAAAAAGGATAAGAAATAACGCCGGAGGTGATACGCTTTGAGCAAAAAAGATATAAAGGTAAAACCGCAGACTACCACAAAAGCGGTTAAAAATGCTCCGAAATCGGTGGAACATTCGACAAAACAAGCGGTCAAGGATATAAAGACGGTGGCAAAGGACACGCTTGTGAAAAATGTTGTTGACAAGCAGCTTGACACCAAACACTCCGAACAACCGCCAAGAGCCGAGGTTGAAGCGACCGAACAGGTGGAAAGCACATATTATTCCGCCGTTGATACGGTGTACCAAAAAGGCAAAAGCCTTGCGGAAAACAAGGTAAAGCAACACCGACAACAGGTTAAAACGAAGGATAATGCTGATACTCCAAACACACCGCAAGCCGATATTTTTAAAGTGCAGAACACACCAAAGCAAGCGGATAATGCACCTAAAACGAAAGAGAGCGTACAAGCGTCTGCACCCGAAAATGCTCCGAAGGTGCAAAACAAGCCTGCCGCACAGGTTAAAACCAAAGAAGCATACATTAAGTCGCAGAAATTCCAAAAAGCTGAAAATACCGCCGAAGCAGTAAAAACAAAGCAGAACTATATCAAGGCTCACAAAAATGCGGAGATTAAACAAAAGCCGAGTGTTTCGACACCGAAAACGAGGGAAAATAACTCTGTTTCCTCTGCTCCCACTCCAAAAACCAAAGAGCAAGCCATAAAGGACGCACGAAAAAAATATGTTTCCGAAAAGCTGAAAACAAAGGCTGAAACTGAAAAATCGGCACGGGAAAATTATGCCGCCAATATTCCGAAACAAAATGCAGAGTTGATAAAAACAGAAACTTCTGCACCGAAAGCCGACTTCAACACAGATACTACCATTTCATCAAAATCTATGCCCAAAACAAAGGATAGCTACATTCGTTCACAGGGCAAGCCTACCGCCGACCTCATAAAAACATCGGACAGGTCAAAGATAATGCCAAAGCAAAATACGCATACCGTTACAAGAAATGTATCTGCTGGAACGAAGAAATCTGTCAAAACAAAGGACAGCCTTTTGAAAGGTACAAGCAAAGCCGTAAAAACAGGCAATTCTTATGTAGGCAAATCTGCAAAGAAAAAAAGCGTTAAAACCGCTAAACGGGCGGCAAAAACACAGAAAGAAATCACAAAAAAGGCTGCAAAACAAGCCGCAAAACAGGCAAAGCAAGCGGCTCAAAAGGCGGCACAGGTCGCAAAGGCAACCGCAAAAGCGGCGGTTAAAATTACGGTCAAGGTCGCTCAAATGGTAGCGGCTGTAGCAAAAGCCGTTATTTCCGCACTTGCAGCACTCGGCGGCTGGGCGGTGCTTTTGGTCGCTCTTATTATCGTAATCGTTGTTGCGGCAATAGCGGCATCACCGTTCGGGATATTTATTTCAGATGAAGCGGCGGACAATGACAGTATTCCTATTTCCTCTATCGTTGCGGAATGTAATATGGAGCTTTCAAACAAACTCGATGATATTGAAAATGCCGCAACGGCTGACCGAAGCGAGATTATCGGTGAACAGGCAAATTGGGATTTGGTGCTTGCCGTGTTTGCAACAAAGGTTGCAGGCGTTGAAGATGACACTGTCGAAGATGTTGTCGTTATCACAGAGGATAAAAAACAAAAGCTAAAAGATGTGTTTTGGGATATGCACGAGATAACCTCTCGCATCGAAACGGTTACAAACGGCGATACTTCCGAAAAAGTTGTATATATCACAATTACAACCAAAACAAAAGACGATATGATTTCAAAATACAATTTCACATGCAAGCAGCAGGAAGCCTTAAACACGCTTTTGGAGCAAGACGAGGTTTTAATCTCGGCAACGCAGTCGCTTGCCATATCCGACGCTACCGCACAAGATATTTTGAAAAATCTGCCCGAAAGTCTATCGGCTGAGCGAAAGAAAGTAATAAAGGTAGCTTGCTCGCTTGTCGGCAAGGTCAATTATTTTTGGGGCGGTAAATCCTCCGCTATCGGTTGGGATAGTGAGTGGGGCAAGTTAAAAACCGTATCATCGGAGGGCAGTAAAACAACAGGTACAAAGCGACCGTTCGGACTTGACTGTTCGGGATTTGTAACTTGGAGCTTTATCAATTCCGGCTTTTCGGTAAACTCTATCGGACACGGAACGCAAGGGCAAATCGCAAAGTGCAGCCGTATCTCGTGGAGCAACGCACAAGCCGGAGATTTAGCCTTTTACGGTGATTTGTCCCACGTCGGAATTATCGCCGGGAAAGATACAAGCGGAAATATCCTTGTTATCCATTGTTCGAGCAGTAACAACAATGTTGTAATCACAACAAACAGCGGCTTCGGCTTTGCGGCACGACCGAGCTGTTATTAAGATTGGAGGAAAAATAAAAATGATTTTTAAGAAAATATTTATAGGTATATCGCTTATATTGTCATTATCGGCTGCGGCGGCATTTGCAAGCGAACTGCCGTTTAATGATGTTACGGAACAAACACCGTATTATTCTGCCGTTGACAGGCTTTATAATATGGGCATAATCAGCGGATATGAGGACGGAACATTCAAACCGAATGATAAAATATCGGTTGCCGATGGCATTACGCTTGCTGAAAAGCTGTTCGGAGATGCCTCCGCTCTGCCGCCACTTTGGTCGGGATGGTTTTCCGATAAATGCGGCTGGAATAACCATATTGAATTAAGCGGCTATCCGTTTCGTGGCGATTACAGTGCTGTGATGACATATGAAACTGCATCGGAGCTATTACTGAAATTAAATAATTTGCCGCCTATAAATGCGGCTATGTGGAACACTGATGTAAAATACGGCGGTTTTTCGGACTATACAAACACAATGTATGTGCGAGGTTACGAAAAACGTACTTCTTATTGCGGTATCACCCGTGCCGAGTTTTGCAATATGCTTGTATTTATGCTCAATTATGACGGCGAATATGTTATCCCAAAATCGAGAGAGCCGATTATAGAGCCGGAAATATACGGGGGCAGCATTACAAACAGCCGTGAAACTATATTAAACGCCCAAAGCAAAATGATATGTGTTCCGGAATTTGTCCGAAAAGAATTTGCCGAAAGTGGCTATCGTCTGATACTTGTTTCAAATGATTATTGGACAGAATTATTTGATAATAAATATTCGGGCATCTACAATTCGCAGAAAAAAGCAATATACATACGAATGGGATATTACAGCAGTATTCCCCACGAGTTCGGACATTATATACAGAGCGTTTTGCAAAATCATAATATAGCCGCCGATGAACGGCTGAAAAATCAGCTTGCAAAGTTAAAATTCACAGGCGATGACTATTTTATGACAAGTGATACAGAATTTTTTGCAGAGGCATTTGCGGAATACTGTAAAAATGGTAATCGACTGAAAGAAAGCTGCGAAGCTGTTTATACCTATATAGATAATGCGTTAAATGCTTTTTCAAACCTATATCAATAAGCACAGATGGGAAGCGTGACAACTGCTTGCTTCCCGTGAATTTTTAATTAAATGGTATAATATATAATGGGGTAAAAAATTCAAAATCGGAGGTGAGCGAAATATGCAGGAGGAATACGGATATGTACGGGTATCCTCAACCGACCAAAATGAGGACAGGCAAATGCTTGAAATGAAAAAACTCGGCATAAAGCAAAGTAATATCTTTTTAGATAAGCAGTCCGGCAAGGACTTTAACCGACCAAGCTATCAAAAATTGCTTACAAAGCTGAAAAAAGGCGATTTGCTCTATGTCAAATCAATAGACAGGCTCGGCAGAAACTATAAGGAAATACAAGACCAATGGCGGATACTTACAAAGGATATGGAGGTTGATGTTGTAATTATTGATATGCCGATGCTTGACACAAGAACATACAAAGACCTGATGGGAACATTTATTGCTGATTTGGTGCTGCAAGTGCTGTCATTTGTTGCGGAAAACGAGCGTGTTAATATCCGCAAACGACAGGAAGAAGGCATACGGGCAGCAAAGCTGAAAGGAATAGCTTTCGGACGACCGATGATAACGGCACCGGATAATTTCGGCGGTTTGGTTAAACAATGGGAACGAGGTTATATACGGGCTGAAGATGTGGCAAAAGAGTGTAATATGAGCATTGCCACATTCTACCGCAGGCTTCGTGAATACAGACTTGCAAAATAAAATCTACTATCAAAAAGTACACCTTTTGATAGTAGATTTTTTTATGCTCAAATATCGCTTTTCGCTTGTTTTTGCAAGAATATTATACCAAAAATCACTTCGACTGTCAATAAAAAAGGGCAAAATCAAATTTTGACAGCTTTTTTCAAAAGGTGTACTTTTTGCTAAATGCGGCACGGTACACGGCGAACGGAGTTGATAAATATATGAGCAATGATAATTTAAGAAAACATCGATGCTGCTTTACGGGACATCGCCCGGAAAAATTAAGCCTTTCAGAATCAGAGGTAAAACCTCTCTTGGAAAAGGCTATTGATAATGCGATAGCTGACGGATATGTAACTTTTATAACAGGTATGGCAAAAGGCACGGATATATGGGCGGCTGAAATTGTGCTTGAAAAGAAAAAGCAGAATGACACGCTGCACCTAATCTGTGCCGTGCCGCACCCCGACTTTGAGAAACGGCGTGGTTTCTTTGAAGAACAGCGATATGACCGTATAATTAAAAATGCCGATTATGTTACCACAATCAGCGACCATTATTATAAGGCTTGCTATCAAAAACGCAACGAATGGATGGTTGACCGTTCAAGCCTTGTAATTGCCGTTTGGAACGGACAGCCAAGCGGGACAAAGAACACAATAGACTATGCCAATCGCAAAGGGATTAGGGTTGTTAATGTTTTGAATGTGTTTTTGCAAAAAAACAATGTCTACTTAAACTTTGTATATGAGTAAGCAAAGCAAAAATACAAAAAAATATTTTGCATTAGGCGTATATATAAATTCTGTCATAAAAAGAGTCGACTTTTGCCGTAATTTCATAAATTATATTCTCTAAATTGAGTAGTACGAAAATGTGCCTTTGACAACCCTTTTTAAAAAAATATGGTCAATGCGCTGATTTTATGTTGTAAGCATTTACTATTTTCTCAAAATATGATATAATTAGACTATATTTTATAAGGAAAGGGACGGCATAAGTTATGGATATAATCAATATCGCTATATGCGATGATAACATAGAACACATCAATATCCTTGAAAAATATCTATTTGAGATCAGCAGTGTCAAAATAGAATGTGATATTTACCAAAGTGGTGAAAGCCTTATAGATGCGTATAAAAACAATATTGAAAGATATGATGTTGTTTTTCTTGATATGGAAATGAATGAGCTTAACGGAATAGAAACCGCTAATTTAATACGAGAATTTGACGAGCATATCATTATAATTTTTGTTACAAGTCATACGGAGTATATGCGTGAAAGTTTTAAGTGCTCGCCATTTAGATTTTTATTAAAACCGGTAGATGTTGATGAATTAAAAACAGTTGTTTATGATATGTGTAAAAAACTTTCGGAAAAGCGTAATGTATACGCATTTACCGAGAATAAAACGAAAGTCAGACTTTTTTGTGATGACATAATATACTTGGAAAGTCAAGACCATTGGATATGGATTCACACAAAAGAGAAAACATACAAAGTATGTAGGTCTTTATCTGAAATTCATACACAGCTCGGAAATATGATGTTTTGTCGAGTACATAAATCATTTGTTATAAATTTTCATTATATAAAAACAATAAAAGAAAATGATGTTCAATTGTACTACTGTGATAAAGTTATACCTATAAGCCGTATGTATAAAAAAGAAGTGCTTAATGAGTATACGAATTTTTTGGAAAGGGAATTTAGAATATGAACATATATAATGTTGCTGATTTACTTACAGGACTTATTGAGTCCATAATGATGTTAATGCTATGTGAAACATTTTGCAGAGAAAGAAAAAATCTATCATTCGGAATCTATGCAGCTGCGGCAATTGCCACCGCAATAACAATAAATGTAAGTAATGAAATTTTTAATTTTGGTATACTTAATATTGTCTTAATGACTTTAGCATTTTTTGCATTATCATTTTTATATAAAAGCAAAATTGTGACAAAAGCAATCATTGCAGTATTGCAATATTTGATATTAGTAATAACGGAAGTAATAACTTTATTTTCGATAACCTTGATTTTTGGTGTAACGGTTCAGGAGGTTATAAATACTGATACATACCGGTTGCTTGGGATTATTGTTTCAAAAATGCTTGCATTTTTGGTGATAAGTATAATTCGGTATGAATTTCGGAAAAACAATTATATGAATACATCATATTGGGCTTTGTTCTTTTTAATGTTTTTAACATCTGTAGTTACGATTTTTTTGATTTTTAGATTTTCGTATGATGTTGAAAAACCAAATATGTACAATTTGTCTGTATTATGTTGTTTTGGACTGTTTTTCAGTACAATTTTTGCTTTGTATTTATATGAACATACAGCAAAACAGGCAGAAAAGATACATGAACAAGAACAGTATGAGCATCATTTAAGAACACAGTTAAAGCACTTTGATGATATTTTAATTACGCAAAAACAAATAAAGAAATTCAAACATGATTTCGAGAATTTCAAAATAGGATTATCTGCATATTTGGGCAGAAACGATATTGCCGGTGCAAAGGCTTATCTTCGTAACTTGCAAGAAAAGATAAGTTTGGAAAAAAGTGTTGTAGAAACAGGAAATACAGCATTGGACTCAATATTAAGTACCAAAATTGCAATTGCTGAAAGTAAAAATATAATAGTTGAAAAGAAAATTCAAATACCGGAAAACATATCAATTGAACCTATTGATATGTGCGTGATTTTCGGAAATGTTCTTGATAATGCAATAGAAGCTTGTGAACGAGTAGAAAATGGGCATAAGTTAATAATAATCAATATTATATGTAAAGATGAGGTTCTTTTGTGTAAAATTTCAAATACAGCGCAATTCATTGATAACAATAATTTAGAAACATCAAAAGAGGACAAGAACAACCACGGTTTTGGACTTGAAAACATCAAAACCACTCTCGCAAAGTATAACTCTAATCTTATCATCGAAAAATTTGAAAATGAATTTATACTTAAATTTGTGATTTTTTTGAAGAATGAACAAGAATGAATACACTGCAAAATTTAATTCGGCGTAGCAGTTTTGGTACTGTTACGCTGTTTTTTTGCAACTTTCGTTGATTAGAATGCATTTCACGAAGAAATTCAAAAAAAGACAAAATATGTGCTATAATAGATTTGACGAAAGGGGGAACAGAATGAAAAATATTTCAGACAGCGTTGCTGATATGTTGTGGACACAAGGAATAATTCAAGAAGATGATATTGATAAGTGTAAATATGGGATAAATATATTTTTTTCATCATTTTTTGAAATATTCAGCATTTTATTGATTGCGGCATTCATCGGGAACTTTATTGAAACATTATTATTGTTTGGTGCGTTTATACCGCTTCGTATCTATGCCGGAGGATATCATGCAGATACAAAAATGAAATGTTATTTGATCTCACTGGGAATGTATGGAGTCTTATGTATTATGACAAAATATATCCCCTACAATATATATCAAACAATAAATGTATTCTGTACTGTGATTTCGAGCATTATTGTTTTGATGAAGGCTCCGGTCATTCATTCCAACAAGAATGTAAACAGTATTGAAAGAAAATATTACAGAAAATTCAGCATAGAAATTTGTTTGATAGAAACAGTGATTATCTTACTACTGACTGCTGTATTTCCTGAAAGTGAGATGGTTCTATCCTTAACCGTTGGACAAACTTCCGTAGTGGTATCAATGCTTGCTGCAGAGATAAAAAGCACGTTAGTTAAAAATAAAATCGTATGATTTTGTTTTATAAATACATAACAGAAAGGTGGTGTTTTATATGAAATTAATTAAAGAAAAAGCAAAAAGCTTCATAACAAAATATGGAGCGGTTATTGCATCATGTGCATTTGCTTTTGTGGCAATCTCCGCAAATACTTCCTGTGCATTGCCGTTTTACGAACCGGAAGAACCGAAGGATTTGCAGAATTTCAAAAAATTCAACAAATAGTTGATATGGGCATGAGTATAAACGGGTTGCACAGGTATATACCTGTGATAATATGTAATACATATTATCACCAATACTCTAACAGAAGTTTATTCTTAAAGTTTTTTACTTAAAGGATAAAAAGCAATTGTTATATGTAGAAACTGTCATCGATTAGTTAAATGTTTCTGAGAATTCAGCTTAGTGAGGCTATCACAACGAGAACACAATCGGACAATGGCAACGGAATATACTCAGGTGTGTGATAACAAATTTGATGACAGTTGATATGTATTAGGAGTTAATTCTAAAATTCTACAATAGTAGCGCTAAACTATATAAATTCTTTTATAAACAAAAAGAGAACCCACTTTTCAAATACCATAAGCAACTTGACGGAAACTTTATGATTTGTCGGTGGAATCTCCGCTTATAAGTATATACAAGATAAACTGTTTTGTCAATGGTGGATGATCTTTTTGGAAAGTATGGAATAAATGTTTGCGTTATAAAAACAGAAAGGACGATTTGTATGAAGAAAACTAAAAAGATTATTACCCTATGTTTAATTGCAGTAATGACGCTTTCTGTAATGAATGTAGTTACTTATGCTAACGACGCTATTTCCACTTTAAGTGGTGGTTCAATAAAAAATCAGGAAACTGCCGATATGTCTTTGAGTGAAATAAGAGAAACTTATGAAATAGCTCGTGAGTTACCACATCGAAATCGTGATGCAATTAGTCTTATGAGAGCGTACACTACAGTTACTGTGAATGCAGTTTGCGATTCAGATTGGTTGGCGGTTATGAGTTCAGAAGGGTTAGGCGGATTAGATGATGCAGAATTTATCATTGATGAAATAAGTGAATTTACTGAAGCTCAGGTGGGAGTTCAGTTGTATGGATATGCGATTACGGCAAATAATTTGACAGCAAATGATAGTCAAAGTGGCGAACCATATATAGATGAGGCTTGGAGCAAATATGGTAAAGGAACAAGAGATATGATGATTGCTTTCTATAGAGCTGATAATTTGGATGCTGGTGGTTGGGCATATTATGGGAAACCCAAATGTGCATTGTTCCTTCAGGATTATGACAGCACATGGAAGGTAGGCAGACATGAAACAGGTCATATGTATAATGTTTATTATCCAAATAATTATTATGATTTAGATAATGATGGCGTTTATGAAGTTGACGGAGATTGTTTAAGAGAATGTGTAATAAATAATGATCCATATAAAAACCAAAGATATAATAAAATATGTAGTGAATGTCTTACAAAATGGACTAACGAGAGCGATAGATATCCAGAATGAACTAAACATACCGGCTGGGGAAATCCCAGCCGGTCAACGAGGATGAAATATGAGGAAATATTTGACAAATAAAAAGATTTATGTGATTGTTTTCTTTGTTTGTGTAATTGGTATAATTATTTTTTCTATATATCAAGGATTTAAAACTAATGACAAATACCGTGAGGGCGTTGCTGCTGAAGTAAATGGTGAAGTTATATTTGCAAATGAAATTGAAAGAGTGTTAAGTGAATATGATGATACAGATGGAATAACCTATGACGGAATCTTGGAAAATACGATAAACGAATTGCTTTTAGTACAGTATGGAAAGCGCAATGGTTTTATAGCTTCTAAGGAAGAAATTTTGGAACGAGAAGAGTATTTAAAAAATACTATGCCTGATGTTTATGCTGAAATTGAAAAAAATGGAATAGAAGATTATAGAAAAAATTTAGAGAATCTCATTATATATGAAAAAACAAAAAATGATTATCTTTTACAATGTTCAAGTGAAGTGAGGGTTTCAGAAGAAGAAGCAAAAAAATGGTATATTAGCAATATATCAGTTAATATGGATGGATATGAAAAAAATAAAGATATGATTATAACAAAACTTGAAGAAGAAAAAATCAGGTGTGTAGTATCAAGATTGGTTGATGAATTAAAAGAAGTAAGCGAAATTAAAATATATGAGAGGTGATCGAGATGAAGAAATTTTTTCTTGGGTTTATTATCATTGTAATGTTTGTTAATGCTGTATCAGTATTTGCGGAGAATGTAGAAAATGCTAATTTCCCAATATATATAAATAATGAAGAAGTCATATTACAAGAACAGAATAAAAAGGTAAATGGACTATATGTACTGCCGATACGAGAAGTTGCTAAAAAACTTGGATATGAGGTAATATGGAATAGTGAAGAGAACAGCGTTTTAATTAAGGAATATGAAAACTCCGATAATAAAACAGGATTGTTTGTTTCTTTTGTTATAGGATCTGATGTTGTAATTTATGGTGATAGTACAGAAGAATTAAAAATACAATATCCTACATATAGACCGATTACATACCTGATTGATGGTGTTACATATATTGGATGTGGTGATTTTAGTAAAGCTTTTGATTTGTATTTTTCTAAAAATGCAATGGCAGAAAAGAATGAAATTCACCTTTATACACAGGAGTTTTTAAGAAATATTGACTCAAGAAACATTAGGGTTTCAATTGAAAATGGTAGTACAACAATAAGCATTAACGGAAAAATGATTAATTTTGTTGACAAGCCTTTCATTGATGAAAACGGGAGAACACAAGTCCCTGTGAGAGAACTATGTGAGGTTTTGAACAAAAGGGTTTATTGGTTTGAAAATCCACAAAGAATTGCAATTTCAACAGTTTCGGCAGATTTAGATAATACAAATGGTGGCGGTGCTGGTGGTGACAGTATTGAGTTTGTTATCGGGGAAAATAAATATTCCAAAAATGGGAAAGAATATCCTATGGATACTGTTACAAGAATTATCAATAATTGCACATATATTCCATTAAGGATAGCTGGAGAGTTCTTAAATTATGAGGTGATATGGCAGGAAGAATAAGTTTAACCGAAAATGGAGCTATTGCAAATGAGCATTTTTAAGTGCTCATTTGCACGCTCCTATCTTTTTGTAAGAAAAAATGTACCTATTCCTAAAGATGGGTACACATAATAGTCGTGCTTGATTTTTAGCATTTTTATCGACTTTTTAAGCTATTTCTTTTTTTAATAAAACCATTCCTACACGATTTTTATTTATTCGATTGTGATATTTCTGTATATTATACGAAAAAGAAAGAAGAAAAATTTAGTTTTTATTTTTTCTTCCCTCACATTAAAATCTGTGAAATCCAAAGGAGTGGGATTATGACAAGCAATAAAATTATAATCGTGCATAGCATAAGGCGATAGCATAAAAAACATAAGACAAAGCAAAAAGCTCCCAAGCAATCGGATGACTATCACACGGACACCTAAAACACGCTGACCGTACAGCCAAATTTACCCGTACTTTTATGGCGGGCAAGTTTGGCTGTTTTTGTTTGAAATTTATTGGTAAACATAGCCGTGCGCCGCCACGCTCTTTTGTGCAATTTTAACGAAATTTACACGAAAGGGCGATTTTATGAAAATATTTTTTGAAAACCCGAAAGAACTGCATAGTTACTCCTGTACAATGGAAAGCGAAAGGAGGTGCAGTCGGTAATGAAAGACAAGTTGTCAGCATTTGAACGCAGACTTGAAATACTGTTTTTACTTAATAAATGCAAAGAAACAACAGCGGTAGAATTAGCCTACTATTTTGCAGTAAGTAAAGATACCATATTCAGAGATGTCGATTTTCTAAACCGATATGCACCTATATATACCAAGCGAGGAATGTTTGGAGGAATTTTCATAAATGATGAAAGTCGTAAAAATCTATTGCTATACTTATCAGATGATGAGGAAAAACTTCTTAAAAAGCTGTCAGCAAATCTTGATGATACGGCAAAATATCATATAAACAATATTCTGAACAAATATTCAAAGCCAAAAATCGGTATATAATCCTTTCATTTACAAAGAAAGCACGCAAGATAACGGCGGTGCAGAATAACGGCAAACGGATACATTCCGGTACGGACGAGCCGAGTGACGGATACGCCAAGACGATAGCTTTGCTTCTACTTCATCCTTCTTTCTTGATGAAAAGCTATAAGAGCGAGAAATATCAGCGACACAATGCAAGCGGCAGCTTTGCGGGCGATGACTCTTTATCGGGACAATGATACTTCTGCCCAGCCACAGTCCGAGCGTTAAAAGCGTCGCAGGCAATGGGGGCAGCTCGGTCGGATGGCGGAGAGGTGAAATTCCTATGGCGTGTTCTTGCAAAACACCGTCTGAAATTGCTTCAAAACAAAGAAAATAAGTTGTACCCGTCTTTCGGGACGGGTACGGCTTAACTTTGATATTAGAAATTAAAGCATTTTATAAGTGCTTTAATTTGTGATATTAAAACCGTACAAATACACTATACTATCATTTTTCGTGTAGTGTGTTTGTATATTATTTCAAAAGGAGGTCGCACTATGACAGATATTAAAGAATTAAAAATTACGGACGGTCTTATTGATATAAACGACATATCCGTTGACAAAGATTTACCAAAGCCGGAGCGTATCAAGGAATACATACGGCAGATTAAAAATCCGTACTGTTTTAAGTGCGGAAATTTTGTCGTCAAGGCAAGATACCAAAATGCCGGGCTTTCTATTGAAGATTGCCTGCAAAGTATTATCATATGATTTTTTTTTGCAAAGTCCGCACAGCCGTGATAGAATATATTACGGAAAAAGAATTGAAAAACAGACAAATTCAAAAACTCTCTGATTTTTGCGGACAAACCGTAAATTTCAAGGAGGTAAATTTTATGTACAATGCTACAAAATATCTTCGCTTATCCTACACAAGCGACAGAGCAAACGAAAGCGACAGTATTGCAAATCAACGAAAATACATTGATGAATTTGTCAAAAGAAACCCCGATATTAAAATTGTTAATGAACAGGTGGACGACGGTTATTCCGGAATTGTTTTTGCTGGGGTTAGATAGCGATACTTTTTACATCTACCATGTTGCGGCGGTCATGGTTGACAACTTGCGTCGGCTCCTGCTCGGTATCAACCTGTCCGACAAAGCTATAATGGATTTCGATTTTCCGGGTGTTGGTTTCCCGGTCTAATTCATGTATCAAAATACGGTCGATAAACTCATGGACGTTTTCATAGGTCAATTCCTGTATGTCGCTGTATTTCCCGACAATCTGAATAAACCTTGATATATCCCTTTTTCGCTCGGTAACGGTTGCGATCTGCTGTTGTAACTCGTCTATCCTTGCGGCAAGGGATTTCTTTTCGTCCTCATAGCCGGAAGTTAGAAACACAAACCGTTCATCTGTCAGTCTGCCTAATGCGTTGTCCTCATACAGCTTGCGGAAAAGCGTGTCAAGTTCGGTCATACGCGCCTGTGCTTTGAAAAGTTCCTTTTGCTGCTGCGCTAATGCCTTTCTCGCTTCCATGTCGCCGTACTCGGTAGCTTTACAGATAAAGTCCTGTTCGTGTTCCTTAACATACCGCAAAACCCGCCGCATATCTTCCAGCACTAAATCAAGAAGTACGTTTTTGCGGATATAATGAGAGGTACACTCGCTGCCTGTCCTTGCCCTGTTGCGCCATGCGCCGCAAGAATAGGAAAACTTGCGCGGCTCGATATTTACGCCCTGTTGGTAATACATCTTATGTCTGCAACCAGCGCAAAACAGCAAGCCGGAAAAAATATCAATCTCCGCTGCTTTTGTCGGGCGGTGGCGGGTAGCAATCCGCTTTTGCGCAAGTTCAAAGGTTTCCTCGTCAACAAGCGGCTCATGGGTGTTTGGGAAGAAATAGCGTTGTTCTTCTTCGTTCTTCCGGGTCTTTTTCGACTTGTAGGATACCTTGTGAGTTTTCGCGGTTATGGTATGCCCTAAATATTCCTGCCTTGCTAATATGTCATAGAGCGTTTTGTCCGGCCAAGTATAGGGGGCGATCATTGCCCGCTGATACCGCGCCTGTCCTGTACGCTGATAGCGCAACGCTCCAATCGTCAAGACTTTGTTTTCCGCAAGCCATTTTTGGATTTCGCACATACGCACGCCGCTAACAAACATAGCGAAAACCTGTTTGACAATCGGCGCGGTTTCCGGGTCGGGTATAAGGTGGTGGCGGTTGTTCGGGTCTGGGATATAGCCGTATGGATATTCCCCGTTGACGCGCTCGCCTTTTTGCGCCTGTGCCTGTTTAACTGCGCGGATTTTCTTGCTTGTGTCGCGGGCGTAAAACTCGTTAAACCAGTTCCGCAAGGGGGTAAACTCGTTATCCTCCCGCGCTGTGTCAACTCCGTCGTTGATCGCGATATAGCGTACTCCGTTTTCGGGAAATACAATCTCTATGAGTTCGCCCGTTTTCAGATAGTTTCTGCCAAGACGGGAAAGGTCTTTGGTAATGACCGTCGCCACTCGTCCGGCTTCCACTTCCTGCAACATCGCTTGCAGCCCCTCGCGCTCAAAACTCACGCCGGAAAATCCGTCGTCCACAAAAAACTTTGTGTTCAAAAAATGGTGTTCGTCCGCATAGCGTTGAAGTATCATTTTTTGGTGCTGTATGCTTCCGCTTTCTCCGGCTTGCATATCCTCTTGACTTAAACGGCAGTAAAGGGCGGTGATTTTATTCGACTGTAACATTAGTCCTCCTTTCCGACAGCCGAATAAACAGGTATAATGTGTTGCTATCATTATACCATATCCCGCCGCCTAATGCACTACTCGGACGCTAAAAATCCCGGATTTCCGGGCTTTTTCTGCAAATCCTTTACAATGAGTTTCTCAATCTTTTTATGGATTGTATCGGTTGCCTTTTCACTCGGCAACGCTTGAACAAGATAGGTGATTTTCCCTATTTTGCGTTCGGTTGTAATTGTCTGTTTTTTATCCATTAGAAAAACCTCCTTTTCCTGTATGGATAAACTATATTCGTCAAAAGGCAAAAACGGGCGGTTGTTAGCTGCAACCTCACGGGAGTTTCACCCCGGCCCATGCTTATGGGTGCGCCGCGCAATACTTTGAGGGTGTTCAACGCGGGAGTATCATTGTGCCGCCTTGTATGTCGTCGCCCACAAGCTGCTAAACCTGTTTTACGGCGCGGTAGTTCTCGCTCGGCTTTTCCCCTATGGGGAAAAGCTGTCATGGCGTACCCGCCGACTGGCTCGGTACAGACGGAATGTACCCGTTTGCCTGTTATGCTGCGCACCAAAGGCCGCTTTCTTTGTCAAAGAACAATAGGCTTTGTCGGCCTGCAAAAGCACATCAACAGCGGATATGCTTTTGCGGAACGACAAATAGCCCATAACGGGAAGCGTGGAAAGGGGACACGCTCCCCGCATGGGCTAAAAGATTATCCTACATGAAAAGCAAGGGTGCGGGTAATAAGGCGCACTTGCAGCCTGTTACGCATTTCCTCGTCCACATAGGAATAGGTATTGCCCGCGTCGTCTTTCAGCGTGCGGGTACAAAGTTTCGCTATGTAACCCTCGTAGTGCTTCAAGATCGCGCACATGGCGGTTGTGTCGCCGTTTGCCGCTGCGGAAATGACAGGGAACGGCAACAGATTTTCAGACTTCCTAACGGTATTCATCATCTGCTTTTCCCTCCAAATACTGTTTGATTTTCGCAAGCGCGGATTTCCTGTGCCGGAAAACCGTCGTGCGTACAACATTCAGCAGTTCGCCAATTTCCGCGTCGCTCATATCCAAGAAGTAGGACAAAAGGATAATGTCGCGTTTCCTTTCGGGCAAAGCGTTAAGGGCTTCGGCAAGCAGTTCATTTTTGACGAGTACATCAAAGCCGGACACTTGAAAACGGAAATAATCGCTTTCGTATTCGTCCGTTGTGAAAAGCTGCGCGAGTTCGCTTTCGCTCAAATCCGAAAAAGTAACTTCGCGTGCTGCGCGTTTCGCAAGAGTGCGGCGGTGGCTTTTCGCTTCGCCGACCAAAGTTTTCTTTGCTAATGCGTCGTACTGATGTTGTATTCTTTCCTTGTCGGAAGAAGATAGCTCCATAGAGTTCACCTCCTTCCCGCGTGGAGTAGAGGACGGGAGTTAAGGGCTTGTCCTCTCTGCCCCTTTCGCTCCGTACCCGTTCGGGAGATGGCTCTTGAGTGCGCTTTTCAGAAAAAAGTTGAAAAAAGCAAAATGCGCCCGTCCGCAAGACGCGGACGGGCGCAAAGGAAATGTAAGCAGTAGCTAAATGTATTGACAGTTCACATTCATAGCCGGAATATCCCGCTTGCGGAGCATAGCTTTTTTTGACCGCAAAGCATTAGGCGGGTTACAGTAAATAAAAATGGACACGGCGATACCTCCCCGATACCGCCGTATCCTTAAAAAAGGGCGACTTTAATACACTACCCGCAATCCATTCTATAATAGGGAACAGCGGCTTTTGCGCAATATTAAATAAAAAAGCCGATAACACATAGGTTTTTTGACCTAATGCGTTATCGGCTCTGCGTCTATGCGTCTGGCACTTTTAATCATTTTTTTTTGAATTTATTATATGTGTTAGCTAACTGTCCACAAGCCGCGTTAATCTCTCTGCCATGAGAAACTCTCATAGTAACTTCAAGTCCTGCTTGCTCTAATTGATGTTTGAATGCAACTATTTCCCGTTTCTGTGGTGCTTTAATTCTTGAATTGCTTGTTGGGTTGTATTGTAACACGTTAATCATAACTTTTTTGCCCCGAAACCATTTTGCAAGTTGTCTTACATCTGAGGGCCGGTCATTTATACCCGGTAAAAGCAAATACGCAAAGACAATTTTGCGATTATGCCTTTCAGAATAGGATAAGGCTTGCTTAACAACATCTTCAATAGCATATATGCGCATGTGAGGAATAATACGATTTCTTGCAGATTGTGTTGCTGCGTGTAAAGATATTGTCAACTGAATTTTAAGATGTTCCTCGCGCAATTTTTTTAATTGATCGACCGGACCAACTGTTGATATGGTAATGCCGTCGGTTGGAAAGTTGAGCCCATATCTATCTCGGAGAATATGGATTGCTTTTATCAAGTTGTCATAATTGAATAAAGGCTCTCCCATACCCATAAAAACGATACGGTTTACTTTTCGACGCAACAATATAATCTGTTGTACGATTTCTGACGATGTTAGATTACGAACAAAGCCATTTCGCCCGGACTCACAAAAAATACAACCAACAGGACAACCGACTTGTGTGCTCACGCAAACAGTTCCACCATCTCGCCGCTTGATAAAAACCGTTTCAATGTATTTGTTGTCTTTCAGTTCGTAAACATACTTTTCAGTATCACTGCTTTTGCAAATATTTTTTACCAACATTGATAGATTTTTTTTGCGTGGTAATTGCTTATATAATTCTTCATATAAGGCTTTTGCTTCATTCTCGCCAATAACTTCCGACATTTCTTTGTAAGTAAATCCGTATGGATCATTCCGTACTTCCGCAGGCGTATATTTAGGTAAACGTTTCATTTTTATATCCTTTCTTCTAAATAATAAAAGTTTGTTTTTCTGTATTTTTGATTACAATCTCTAATTTTTCTACATCAATGATATGCGTCAATTTGCATTTAGGGCAGAAAAGAGGAAAATCTTTTAATACAGTATTATGAAATACTTGAACTCTCGTCTTTCCGTTACAAATCGGACATTTTATCCAATATTTTTTAAGCATTATATTTCACTCGTCCTTTTTACACAAAAAAATGCAGGTCAATCCTCAACATGAGCATTGACCTGCATTTATAATGCACAGAGCAGTACAACAAAACTAAGGCATAGCTTGCACTATGTCTATACTATATCTATACGTCGTTAGTTTTTTGTATAGCATCCGCAAAATAAGCATGACAAAAAAGCCCATGTTGAAAATGGGAAAATCCTTTTTTTCAATGCTTATCTAATACGCATGCTATGCAACATAAACGCCGCCTCCTTTTACATAAATTTTATTTTATCAGAAAATCAGTCTACTGTCAATACACAACAGGAAGTATTTAACCTAATGATATGAATTGTGTGGACATATCCAAAAAGAAAGGTGAACTGTAAAATGTAACAGGGTGAATGAAAATGGCAAAAAGACCCGTACCATTGTACGACTTTAAGGCTTTCGGGGCAGCTATAAAAGCCGCGAGAAATGAATACGGCGAGAGCCGCAAAAAGGTAAGCGACGAGTTATATATTTCCCCGCGCTACCTTGCGAATATCGAGAACAAGGGACAACAGCCGAGTTTACAGGTATTCTATGACCTTGTAACCCGGTATCATATTTCGGTAGATCAATTTTTCTTCCCGAACAGCAATGCGGAGAAATCCACCGGGCGGCGGCAGCTTGACGCGCTGCTGGACGGTATGAGCGATAAAGGCATACGGATTGTAACCGCAACAGCAAGGGAGATAACGGAAGTCGAAAAAGCAGAGGATTAACCTCACAATATGAGAAATCGGGAGATTGCAGCGCATGGCGGCTGCAATCTTTTTTTGCGTCCAAAATCAAAGGAACGCGCAACAAATACCGCCTTTCGGTGGGGGTATGGAGTAGATAGCAAGCACAGCAAACGAGTACCCGTTTGCGGAAAATGCTTGTTGGGATAATCCCAAACCCTTATACCGAAAGGCGGTGCGGAAATGGAAAACCGAAAGAGAAATATACAGATGAAGTTTTACGTTACGGAAGAAGAAAAGCGGCTGATCGACGAGAAGATGAAGCAGCTTCCCATAAAGCAGTATGGGGCATACTTCCGTAAAATGGCGATAGACGGGTATATTCTTGTCGTTGACCGAAGCGACACAAAAGCATATATCCGGGAACTGCAAGCGGTGAGCCGGAACATCAACCAAATTGCAAAACGCGCCAATGCGACGGGGACGGTTTACAGGCAGGATATAGAGGACATTAAAAAGGCGGTGGACGAGATATGGCGGTTACAAAGACGCACCCTATTAAATCAACCTTAAAGGCTGCGATAGACTATATCTTAAATCCCGAAAAGACAGACGGGAAGCTGCTTGCGTCCTCTTTCGGCTGCGGGCTGGAAACCGCCGATATTGAGTTTGCATGGACGCGGGAAGCTGCCGGAGATCGCGGCACACATTTAGGGCGGCACTTGATACAATCCTTTGCGGTGGGAGAAACCACACCGGAAGAAGCGCACAAAATCGGCATGGAACTTGCCGGGGCGGTATTAGGCGGCAAGTATGAGTTTGTTTTGACAACTCACGTCGATAAAGACCATCTGCATAATCACTTGATTTTCAACGCGGTTAGCTTCGTTGACTACAAAAAGTACCATTCCAACAAGCAAAGCTA
>ERZ857775.2118-NODE-2118-length-20378-cov-3.113221_pt1 | contig 20378 bp, 9 predicted proteins | sample MGYA00519698_ERZ857775 | MGnify/ENA primary metagenome ERZ857775 (study PRJEB31778, sample SAMEA3449363) | human gut metagenome | biome: human gut; feature: human-associated habitat; material: faeces | place: United Kingdom | collected 2010/2012 ...
AGTGGTAGGCCGAGACGCTGTTTACGCTGCGGTAGAGGGGAATGAATACCTTGGCGGCCAGCCATGTGGCGATAGGAATCGAGAGACTGAATACAAAGGGATTCCAGTTGCCTTTGTAGGCGTCGCCGGGCAGGCCGAGAAAACTGATGCTGCTGACGAACGTGGCGAAAATCGACATGCCCACGACCCATGTCGGCAGCGATCCTTCGGCGGCGGTGAATGCGGCCGCGCCTTTGCGGCTGCGGAAGTAGAAGCTGCAGCCGAAGAGGGCGACGCCGCCGACGAAGACGAAAAATACGAGGTAATCGAGTAAGGTTATCTCCATGAGGGTTGGTTGTTATGGGTTATACGTTGCAGTTGGCGCCCAGCGCTTCGAGTGCCTGACGAATCCGGGCGCGCTCCTCGGTGCGGAATTTCCGGTAGGGGTACGAGAGGTAGTCGTCGCAGACGCCCAGCAGCGAAAGTGCGCATTTGACGCCTTTCAGGTAACTCGATCCGTATTTTCCGACGGTATAGACCGATGTGCTGATCTGCATGATGCGGCGCTGGATTTCGCGGACGCGGGTGATGTCGTGGGCGCATGCGGCGTCGTACATGGCAACGTAGAGTTCGGGAAAGATGTTTGCGCCGCCGTTCACGCCGCCGTCGGCGCCGAGCAGGACGCATTCGCCCGTCAGTTCTTCGGGCCCGACATAAAGTGAAAAGTCGGGATTGTCCCCCAAGTGGTAGAGGAGTGTCTGGAAGTAGGTCATGTTGGCCGAGCTGTCTTTCAGTCCGACAATGTTCGGATGGTTGGCCAGCGTCTTGACGGTCGCCGGTTCGAGGAAGACCTTGACGTGCGACGGCATGTTGTAGAGGTAGAGCGGTAGAGGCAGGGCGTCGGCCAGCGCCGTGTAGTATTCGATCAGCTCCTGCTGCGAGGGGGCGAAATAGTAGGGCGGGGCGGCCACGACGCCGACGGCGCCGCATTTGGCGGCATGTTCCGCGAGCCGGATGCTTTCGATGAAGGCGGTGTCGGTGACGCCGACCAGCACGGGTACGCGTCCTGCGACCTGACGGCATACCAGTTCGACGAATTCATAACGCAGCCGGTAGGTCAGGCTCTGGGCTTCGCCCGTCGTGCCGAGCAGGAAAATGGCGTGGGCTCCGCCGGCGACGAGGTGTTCTGTAAGGCGTACGGCGCCTTCGCGGTCGAGTTCGTCGTCGCCCTTGAGCGGGGTAATCATCGGGGGAATGATGCCCTGAAGTTTGGTAGGGTGCATGGTGAAGGGGTTTAGCGATTTTTAGTTGATTCGTATATTTTATTGTAAATCGTTTTAGCCAATCGGCAAAAAGAGGGGTCATTCCTCGATAAGTTGCGAAATTTCCGTTTCCCGGCCGGGTATGCCGCTCTCGACGATTTCGGGCGTCAGTACGATGCGGATGCTGTTGATCGGCTGGTCTTTCTGTTCGATATTCTTGATCAGCAGGTCGAGGGCTTCCGTGCCGAACTGTTCGATCGGCTGCCGCACGTAGGCGACGGCCGTTTTGTAGATGTCGAAGGCTTCGTTGCTGTCGAAACAGGCCATGGCGAAGTCCTGCGGAACGCGCCAGCCGTTGCGGAAAATGGCTGTCAGTCCGTTGGCGGCCAATGTGTTGGTGGCGAATACGAACGCTTCGACATTGCGCATCTTCGCATCGCGGACGATCTCGTCGATTTTGCCGAGTTTGTCGTGACGCAGGTGATGGATGTTGATCCGGTCGCTCAGGCCGGCTTCCGTCATGCAGAAGCGGTAGCCCTCTTCGCGCTCCCTGATGTTGGACAGGTTCATCGAATAGGAGATCATTTCGATCCGCGTGAAACCCTGACGGATCAGCGCCTGAGTGGTTTCGACGCCGGCGCGCCGGTTGTTGAGTACGACGCTGCTCAGTTCGGTGTCCGGCACTTCGCGGTCGAGCAGTACGACGGGGATATTCTGCAGGGCGACATTGCGGATAATTTCATCGGCACCTTCGCAGGGGACGATGATCAGTCCGTCGATGCCCTTGTTGCGGAAAACCTCGATCAGGTTTTCGAGTTTCTGCGGATTTTCGTCCGTACTGCCGAACAATACGGTATACTTATGTTTATATGCGCGGTCTTCGATGCAGCGGGCGATGTCGGCGAAAAACTTGTTGGAGATGTCCGATACGATTACCCCGATGGTGTTCGTCTTGCCGCTGCGAAGCGTGCGTGCCGCATTGTTGGGCTGGTAGTTAAGCTTTTCGGCGACCTCCAGAATCCGTTGCGCCGTCTCTTTGTTGACGCGGTAGGTCTCCTTGCCGTCGGCTTTGTTGTTCATGACGAATGACACCAGTGCGATCGAAACGCCCGCTTCGGTGGCTATGTCCTTTATGGTTACTTTGCGTGTCCGCATATTTTTTGCGATTTTTTGTGATATCCCGGAAATTCTCTTACCTTTGCAAAGGTAATTAAAACGTTTTAACAAACAAATTTTTTGCGATTTTTTTATGCTGCGACGTGATATGCAAACTCAGACCAAGTATGTAATAGGAGTCGATTTCGGCAGCGATTCGGTGCGCTGCCTGATTGTCGGCACGGCCGACGGGGCGGAAATCGCATCGGCGGTGGCGGCGTATCCCCGCTGGAAAGAGCGGCTTTACTGCGATCCCTCCCTGAATCGCTACCGTCAGCATCCGCTGGACTATATCGAATCTTTGGAGCAGTGCGTGCGCAGTGCGTTGGAAAAGTGCGGCAAAGAGGTGGCGGACAATATCTGCGGCATCTCTTTCGACACGACCGCTTCGACGCCGGCGCTGACCGACGAGCGGGGCGTTCCGCTGGCCCTGCTGCCCGAATACGCCGAAAATCCCGATGCGATGTTCGTGCTTTGGAAAGACCATACGGCATTGGCCGAAGCGGATGAGATAAACGATCTGGCGAAACGCTGGGAGGTCGATTATACCCGTTACAGCGGTGGCGCCTACTCCTGCGAATGGGTGTGGGCGAAGATGCTGCACTGCCTGCGCAGCGATCCCGCATTGCGTGCGAAAACCTGTTCGTGGGTCGAGCACTGCGATTGGATATGTGCACTGCTGACGGGCGACACGAAGCCCGAAACCATCGCCCGAAGCCGTTGTGCGGCGGGGCACAAGGCGATGTGGCATGAGTCGTGGGGCGGTCTCCCGTCGCCCGAATTCCTCTCGGCGGTCGATCCGCTGCTGGATATTTTCCGCGGGCACCTCTATACCCGGACCGTTACCGGTGACGAATGTATCGGCGGGTTATGCCCCGAATGGGCCGCACGGCTGGGACTGAGGTCGGGGATTGCAGTCGGCGTGGGGGCCATTGACTGTCATGTGGGCGCTGTCGGGGCGGGAATCGTTCCCGGAACCTTGGTAAAGGTGATGGGGACTTCGACTTGCGACATCGTGGTCGGCGCCTACGGCGAAGTCGGGGACCGTGTCGTACGGGGCATTTGCGGTCAGGTCGACGGCTCGGTACTGCCCGGATATGTCGGATTCGAAGCCGGACAGGCAGCTTTCGGCGACATCTATGCTTGGTTTCGGCGGATCATGGCGTGGCCCTTGAGCCGGATCGCGCAGGGGGACGAAACTCTTGAGGAGCGGATACTCGGCGAGCTGACGGCCGAGGCCGAATCGCTGCCGCTGACGACCGGAGATCCGGTCGCGCTCGACTGGCACAACGGACGCCGGACACCGGATGCGGACCCCCGCGTGCACGGAGCGATCGACGGCCTGACGCTGGCGACCTCCGCTCCGGCTGTCTTCAAGGCGTTGGTCGAAGCGACGGCTTTCGGTTCCCGCGCCATCAACGAGCGGATGCTCGAAGAGGGGGTGCCGATCGACAACATCATCGCTATCGGAGGCATCGCGCGCAAATCTTCTTTCGTGATGCGCACGATGGCCGACGTGATGGGCATGCCGATCCGGGTGCTGGACAGCGATCAGGCCTGTGCGCTGGGGGTGGCGATGTTCGCGGCCGTTGCGGCGGGCATTCATGGGTCGGTTGCCGAAGCGCAGCAGGCTATGCGCCCCGGTTTTTCGGCCGAATATCGCCCCGATATGGAACGGCATGCAATTTATGATTATCTTTATGCGCGTTATCTGGAACTCGGAGCAGCGCGTTGAATGATAAAGAGGCTTTTCCTGCTGGCGGCCCTCACGGGCGTGTGGAGCGTGTCGGCGCAGAACGGCACGCTGCACCTGCGTCTGGTCGATCGCGTTACGCGGGAACCGGTCGTCGGGGCCGTGGCCGAACTGCGCTCGCAGGCCGATACCGCCCGGACTCCTTTTTATGCGGCTTCCGACATCGACGGGGTGGCGCTGTTGCAGCGTGTGCCGGCCGGGGCGTGGCGGCTGCGCGTGACTTCGCTCGGATACGAGGCTTTGGAGCGCGAGCTGCGGACTTCGGGCGGGAAAACCGATCTCGGAACGCTGGAGATGTCGCCCGGCGCCGAAGCGATCGAGAGCGTGGTACTGGAGGTGCCGGCACTGAGGTCGTCGATTCGCGGCGATACGCTGAGCTACCGGGCCTCGGCCTACAAAGTCACGTTCGGAGCCGACGCCGGGGCGCTGATCGGCAAGATGCCGGGGCTGGAGGTGGCCGACGGCGTTATCGAAGCGCAGGGCCGGACCGTGCAGCGGGTGTTCGTGGACGGCCGCGAGTTTTTCGGCAACGACGTGATGTCGGCAGTCCGCAACATTCCGGCCGATATGGTCGAAAGCATCGACGTCTACAATTCGCAGGGCGACCAGTCGGAATTTACGGGCGTGGACATCGGCGACGGCTATACGGCCATCAATATCGTGACGCAGCCCGACAAGCGGCGCGGCGCTTTCGGTCGCCTGTTCGCCGGGTACGGAATCCCCGACAAATATATCGGCGGCGGCAATGTCAATATCTTCGACCGGGCGCGGCGGCTGTCGGTCATCGCGCTGGTGAACAATGTCAATATGCAGAATTTCTCGTCCGAGGATATTCTGGGGACGACGGAGCAGGGGCAGGCCAACGCCCGCAGCGGCAGCGGCAACTTCATGGTGCGGCCGCTCGACGGCGTCTCGACGGTGCAGGCCGTGGGGGCGAACTACAGCGACGAGTGGGGCGAAAAGGCCAAGATTACGGCCAGCTATTTCTTCAACCGGGCCGGCAACCGCAACGAAAGCCTGACGGACCGGCAGACCTTCACCTCTTCGGAAAAGCTGGTGCTGTACGACGGCGCGACCGATGCGCGGATCGAAAATGTCAACCACCGCTTCAATTCGCGTTTCGACTACAAATTCAACAACCGCCATTCGCTGATGATGCGCACGGCGTTCAGCGTGCAGGATTACCTGCTCGACAACGAGACCTTCAGCCGTACCGACAACAAATTCGCGGACGACGACATCCGCTTCGTAAACCGCCGCCGCAACTTCGCGCACAACGACAATTTCGGGTACAACGTCTCCAACAACCTGATTTACCGTTACCGGTTGCCGGGCAGCAAGCTGCGCAGCCTGACTTTCGGCGTCGGCGGCCGATACAGCGGCGGGGAGCAGTTCAGCCTGCCGCGGCAGTATACCTTCCGCGATCCGGACAACACCGGGGCCGATACGGCTGCTTACGACGCCCGCAATATTTCGCGTACGCACCGCGAACAGCCCGGCTATTACGTCAGCGGAAGCGCGACCTACACCCATGCGTTCGGCCGGCGTTCGCGCATGAGCGCCGATTACCGCGTGACTTACGCCGCCAACCGGGTGAACCGCCGAACGGTGCTTTTCGACAATAAAACCGGGATGTTCGGCCCGGAACCCGATCCGCGCCAGTCTACGGATTACGATTACGACTACCTGACCCAGCGTGCGGGGCTTTCCTACCAGTATCTTTTTAAGAAGACCAAGGTCGCGGCGTCGGTCTATTACCAGCATGTCGATTTCGGGGGCGACTACACGCTGCCCGTGCCGGACAGGACTTCGGCGTCGTTCGACAACATAACCTACAACGTGGTGGGCAACATCCACTTCGATCGCAGCAACCTGCTCAAGATCGATGCGTCGTCGCGCACGCGGAATCCCCGTGCCGCCGATCTCCAGAGCATCGTCAATACCACCAACCGGCAGCATGTCTTTGCCGGAAATCCGGGGTTGAAGCCCGTCTATACGCATGATCTTTCGGCGCAGTATATCCGTTCGAACGCCGCCAAGGGCCGCACCTTCACGCTTGCCGTGCGGTTTTCGGCCAGCCCCAATACAATTGCCGATTCGCTGGTGATCGACTCGCCGCATTTCGTCATCGTCATCGACGGCGACGGCACGGAGCTGGGGGAGGGCAACCAGTTCGTGCGGCCGGTCAATCTGCCGGGATACTGGAACCTGCGCACGACGCTCAGCTACGGTTTCCCGGTGCGGTGGCTGCGCAGCAACCTCAACGTCAGGGCCGGAGTTACGACCGGGCGTATTCCGAGCGTCATCAACGGAACGCGCAACCGCCTGAACGGGGATTCGTACGACGCCGGGCTGACGCTGGGGAGCAACATCTCGGAGAGCGTCGATTTCAAAATCGGCTATACGGGCTGTTACAACGTGAGCCGCAACAGTTCGCAGATACGGACCGTGGACAACGTCTATGTCAGCCAATACCTCACGGCCGACCTGAACTTCGTGGTGCGGCAGCGGATCGTGCTGCGCGGCAGCGCCGACTACAACTATTACAAGGGAATCACCGACACGTTCCGCGAGGAGCGGCTGATCTGCAACCTGCAGGTCGGATGCAAACTCTTCCGCAGGCGGCTGGGCGAGGTGACCGTCGGCGTCAATGATCTCTTCGACCAGAACGGCACGACTTTCCGCCGCACGGTGACGGGCACCTACATCCGCAACGTCTCGAACCTCGGTCTGGGCCGCTATTTCCTCGCCCAGTTCTCGTACAACCTGCGCCTGTTCCTGCGTCAGGGAGCCGCCGTGACCCGCATCTTGCAGCAGGGGGTGGAATAAACACGCCGATCAGAGTTTTTCGACCGAAAAACCGGATGCCGGAGTCGTATTTCCGGATTTTATCGCTATATTTGTTCATACATTTAAATAAAGTAAGGACAAATGAGGCAGAATCATCTCTCTCCGGCCCTCCTCTGCGGAGTTGCGGCCGCCGTTCCCGCGGCATGCGCCGCGCAGCAGGGGGCGGGCGGCAGGGAATCCGGGCGGCCCAATATCGTCTATATCATGACCGACGACCATGCTTATCAGACCGTCGGCGCCTACGGGCATCCGATTTCGCGGCTGGCTCCGACGCCCAATATCGACCGGCTGGCGCGCGAAGGGATGCTTTTCCGCGAGGCGTTCGTCGAAAACTCGATCTCGGCGCCTTCGCGGGCGACCCTGCTGACCGGCGTGTACAGCCATCGTCACGGGCAGACCACGCTCAGCTACGGCATTATGGATACGACGCTGGTGCATTTCCCCGAACTGCTCCGGGCCGAGGGCTACCTGACGGCGATCTTCGGCAAATGGCACCTGAGCGTCGAACCCAAGGGCTTCGATCATTACGACCTGCTGTGGGATCAGGGGGAGTATTACAATCCGGTGATGCGCACGCCCGAAACCGGCGGCAGGTACGTCCGTCAGGAGGGATACGCCACCGACATCATTACCGACCACGCTTTGGCGTGGCTCGACGCGCGCCGGGACGACGACGCGCCTTTCTGCCTGATGATCCACCACAAGGCCCCGCACCGGAACTGGATGGCCGACCTGAAGTACCTCGATCTGTACGAGGATGTCGAGTTCCCGGAGCCGGAAACCCTTTTCGACGATTACGCCACGCGCGGCGACCAGATGCGCCAGCAGCAGCTGACGATCGACCGCCACATGGGATATGCCTTCGATTTCAAGGTGGAGGAGCTGAAGGACGAGCCGACTCTGCAATACATTCACGACAGCTGGGATATCGCCATGAGCACGCTGACGCCCGAACAGCGCCGCGTGTGGGACGACTCCTACGGTCGTAAGAACCGGGACTTTCTGGCCGACCGTCCCGAAGGGAAGGAGCTGCTGCGCTGGAAGTACCAGCGTTACATACACGATTACTGCCGCACGATCCGTTCGGTGGACGACCAGATCGGCCGGGTGCTCGACTATCTGGAGGAAAACGGCCTGATGGACAACACGCTGATCGTCTACACCTCCGATCAGGGATTCCTGCTGGGCGAACACGGTCTCTACGACAAGCGTTTCATGTACGAGGAGTCGTTCCGCACGCCGCTGATCATGGCGTGGCGCGGGCATATCCGTCCCGGTACGGTCTGCCGGGAGCTGGTGCAGAATATCGACTATGCCCCGACGCTGCTCGACGCCGCCGGCGTCGGGGTCCCGGACGGAATGGACGGCGTTTCGCTGCAACCCCTGTTCCGCAGCGGAAAGGCGCGCGGCTGGCGGACGTCGCTCTATTACCAGTATTACGATTACCCAGCCGTCGGCAGCGTACGGGCGCATTACGGCATCCGGACCGATCGTTACAAGCTGATCCATTGGTTCGGTCCGGGGGCGGACGGCGATCCCGATATCGACTTCTGGGAGCTGTACGACCTGCGGAAAGACCCCTGCGAGGTGCATAATGTTTACGAGGAGCGCGGATACCTCCCTATCCGCCGGGAGCTGGCGCGGCTGTTGGCCGAAAAACGCGGCGAGTTGGGAATCAGATAGTTGGTTTGCATGTCGGTTGATAAGGACATCCGGAAAATCCTTTCCGGATGTCCTTGCTTCATGTCCGGTCGTAAAATACGTTTCCATGTATATGTTGTCTGTCGTTCCGGTCGCTGTATTTATGTGAGTACATTGAAACGCTCCTATTTTGCTATCGGTCCCCGATTTGCGGTCGTATTGCGGAATGGACGCTGCCGGAAAATATCGCATGTGCATACTATGTATAATCAAATAAATGTCGTATATTTGTATTACGATAATAAATAGCGCAATGAAACTTCGACTCGACCCGAACTCTACCCAGCCGCTGCATCAGCAGGCGGAGGAGCTGCTGCGCACAATGATTCAGCAGGAGGAGTATAAAAAAGGCAAGCTGATGCCCAATGAGGTGGAACTCTCCAAAGAACTGAACATATCCCGCAATACGCTTCGGCAGGCCATCAACCGGCTGGTTTTCGAAGGGTTGCTTATCCGCAAGAAGGGTTACGGCACGACTGTTGCGCCGCAGAACGTGATGAGCAACGCCCGCAACTGGATGAGTTTTTCGCAGGAGATGCACGCGCAGGGAATGGTGGTGCAGAATTTCGAACTGCATATCAGCCGCAAACACCCTTCGCAGGAGGCGGCTGCGTTTCTGAACGCTCCCGAAGGAACGAAACTGCTCTGTCTGGAGCGTTTGCGCGGACGTCCGGGACTGCCGTTCGTCTATTTCATCTCCTATTTCAATCCGGCGATTCCGATGACGGGCGAGGAGGATATGGCCATGCCGCTGTATGAGAACCTGCAGAAGAATTACGGCATCGTCGTCAAGACTTCGCGCGAGCAGATCTATGCCCGTGCGGCGAGTCCCGATCTGGCCGACAAGCTCGACATCAGCGAAGGCGCGCCGATTCTCGTGCGCAAGCGCTTCGTGCTCGACGTAAACGACAAACCCGTCGAATACAACATCGGCTATTACCGGGCCGACAGCTTTACCTATTCGATCGAGTTCACCAACGATTGACGGCGCGGCGGCTGAACCCGGCGGTGCGCAACTGAGACGGCAGGATGCAGGTCTGCGGTGCGCGGCTGAAATGGCGGCGCGGCCGAGACAGCGGGATCGGTGTCGGATGCGGCCGAAACGGCAGTGTGGCTGCAACGGCGGGGCGGTGTCCGGTATGGCTGAATCCGGCGGTGCAGAGACAGACCGGGCGCAGGGTTGGTCTGTAAGACGGTCCGGAGTGTCGGACTCGGTCTTTGCGGCGGGGCGTTCCGTAGGGAGGTTATGGACTGCGGAGCAGGCCGGTAGACAATACGAATAAAGGCGGAACTATGTTCCGCCTTTATTCTTGTCCGTATCTCCGGGGTTATTTCAGACCCCAGCTCTTGTTGGGTTCGGGTCCCATTTCGAGAACCAGCTCCCCGCCCTGCAGCAGCTCCGAAGCCGGGAAGTGGAACGTGTCGAGCTGTCTGCCGTTCAGGCGGGCGCTCTGCACGTAGATGTTTTTGCGCGAAGCGTTGTGGGCCTTGACGGTAAACTTTTTGCCGCGGCCGTAACGTTCGCCGAGGTCGATCGTCACTTCTTCGAAAATCGGGCTGGCGATTTCGTAAACCGGATCCACGCGGCATCCGCCGTCGGTCTGGAACAGACCGATCGAGGTCATGATCGCCCATGCGCTCATCTGTCCCTGATCCTCGTCGCCGAGGTAGGCGTTGGCGATGCCGTAACCGTAGTAGCGGTCGAGGATCGAGCGGCTCCAGCGCTGGGTGTTCCACGGCGTGTCGGCGTAGTTGAACAGGAATGCGAAGTGCATCGACTGCTGGTTGCCCTGCACGACGGGGTGGTCCCAATACTGGTCGTTCGGGGCGTTGTAACGCCACGCCTCGTCCTGATTGAAGCCCCAGAGCAGGCGGTCGGTGAAGCGCTGCTTGCCGATCTTCTCGACCAGCGCCGGGACGTCCTGCGGCACGAAGAAGGTGAGCTGCCATGCGTTGCCTTCGACGTAGTGCTGGTTGGCGCCGCTGCGGAAGGGATCGAAGTTTTCGAGCCATTGGCCCTTGCTGTCGCGCATGTGGCAGTATCCCTCGTCGCTGATGACGTTGCGCCACCAGTAGCCGCGGTCGTTGAACGTGCGGTAGGTCTCTTCGTCGCCGAGCGCCTTGGCCAGCTGGCCTACGGTCCAGTCGTCGTAGGAGTATTCCATCGTATTCGAGAAGCGGCCCTTGTCGTAGGGGTGTTCCATGTAGGCGGTCAGGTCGCGGTTGCCGGCGAAGCCCTTGAATACCTTCTGCGCCGGGGTGGTCTGCATCTTGACCGAGGCTTCGAGCGCCTTCTTGGCGTCGAAGTCGCGGATGCCCATCTGCCAAGCGCTGACGATCAGCGGAATTTCGTGTTCGCCGACCATGACGGGAATGTAGTTCATGCCTGCGGGACCTTTGGCCAGCCAGCCGTTGGCGTCGTACATCGCCAGCTGCGAGTTGACCCAGCGGCTGCTCCATTCGGGCGTCACGAGGTTCCAGAACTGGTTGAGGTTCCAGAACGTGTTCCAGAATGCGTCGCAGCCCAGTATGACATCTTCCGAGGGATCGGCCACGGTGTGCACTTTGCCGTCGGTCGAAACCCACTGGCCGTTTACGTCGCTCCACGTGTTGCGGCTGCAGATCGCACGGTACATGTTGTTGTAGAAACGGACCTTTTCGAGCCGGTCGTTGGTCTTCACAGTCAGGCGGCTGAACAGGTCGTTCCATGTGTCCACCTGATTCCGGCGTACGGCTTCGAAATCCCAGCCGAACGGTTCGGTGACTTCGGCGGTTTCGACGCTGACGAGCGAGATGCCCGAACGTACCTGCACGACGGGATTCCGCACGGGATCGAACTCCACGAACAGACCTGCGTATTTGCAGGGGCCGCTGCTGAGCTCCCGGATGTCGTTGGCGACGACGTCGTCCTTCCAGCTGCCCACGCGGAGGATCGGACGGTCGAACTCGACGACGAAGTGCAGTACGTAGTCCTGATCGGCGTCGTGGCTCCATACGCCCGGCGAGAATTGGTGGCACGAACCCTCGATGCGGCGCTCTCCGACCCGCTTCACCGAGACGTTTTTGAGCTGGATGCCGTACTCGGTTTCGGGATGCAGCTCGATCAGGATACGGCCCGTGCCGCGGTCTGCGGGGAAGGTGAAACGCTCGAAGCCGCAGCGCGTTGTGGCCGTCACTTCGGCCTTGATGCCGTAGTCGGTCAGGTCGGCGCTGTAGTAGCCGATATCGGCCCGCTCGGTGCGTTTGTCGATGCGCGAGCGGTAGCCTTCGTCGGGCTTCTGTTCGTCGCCGACGCGGGTTTTCAGCTCGCCGTTTGCGGCCATGATGCCCAGTCCTCCGAGCGTCCACTCGTGGATATGGCTGAAACAGCCGATATTCTCGAACGAGGGCTGGTAACCGGCCTGCCATCCCGTATTCTGGTTGTCGGGGCTCATCTTGACCATGCTGAACGGCATCCACGGTCCCGGCGCGATCATCCAGCGCGAGTGGGCCGTGCCGATGCGCGTGTCCACGTAATCGGCCGGCGTCTGGAGCGTTTGCGGCGTGCGTACGACGCTGCCCCGTGCTATTTCACGGCCGTCGCAAAGAATCCGGTAAGCGCTCTTTTTGGCTTTCTTCACCTGCGGCATCGGGGCTTCGAGCTGGTAACGGCCCGTTTCGATGCGTTGGTTCAGTATCTCTTTGTCGTCGAGTTCGACGCTGAGCGCGGGTGCGCCTTCGAGCCATTCGAGATCGACCAGCAGGGGCTGGACGCGTCGTTTGCCGTCGGCCAGTTCATAGGGAGCGGCCTCGATGTTGCGGATGAAGAGCTGCTGCGGCTGTTCCACGTTCGTGCCGGCAGGGCCTTCGAGGCTCACACGGTCGAAAAGTATCCACGAGCCTTCCAGCACGGTGATCGTCACCTCGTTGCCGCCGGCCTTGAGTACGCCGGGACGGATCGGGATTTCGAGCCGGCGGGGCGTCGCTTTGGCGAGGTTGCCCGTGATCGACAGCGTATCGACGATCTTCTCCATCTGGTTGGGCTTGCGCTGGTCGGCGACGCAGAGTCCCGGAGCGTCGAGCTGGAACTTGGCGTCCTGCGTATTGACCGAAACCTTGACCAGCGGCAGGAAGTTTTTGGCGTAATCGAGCAGATCGACGACGAGCGTGCAGGTTCCGTCGGAGGGAATCTCTTTCAGTCCGAAGAGGATATTGACCTGATGCGTGCGCCAGCCCGACGTGGGCCATGTGCCGCCCCACGTGTCGGCAGGTCCGGGCAGGACGTAGGGGAAATCGGCGGCGGGAACGGAGTGCCCGACGAGGAAATATTTGTCTTCATAGCCGAAATCGTTGGCGAGGAAGTCGCGGAAGCGGTCCGGAGCCAGTGCGAATTCGGACGCCGACCGGTCGGCCTGTCCCACCGTCCATATAACCGAAGGAGATTGCTCCGCAGCCGTTGCCGCCGTGGCGAGAAGGCATGCTGCAATTCCCGAAAACAATGTTTTTCTCATGGTTTGGGTTTGTTGGTTGATTAAATGTTCATACAATTTTGGCGTAAAATAAACAAAATTTTCGTGCAAATGCAAATTTCAGCTCTTTTTTGCCCGAAAAAGTTGAATTTGCCGCTGCTTTATGGTCTTTATTGTAGGTACATATGCGCTTTCCCTGCCGTCTGAAACAGTCGCCTGCCCGGTGTTTACCTATTATTATATACGGAAAAGGCGGTTGTTGTCCGGGCTTCGCTCTCGGAATGCGAACATTTTGTCTCTGTCGGATCGGCTGCCGCAGTGCGGCTGTTTTGCGCGTGACGGCGGTCGGCGTTGTGGTTTCCGAACATGCCCGATTGTCCGTCAGCGCAAAACCCGGTCGTCTACAAGGCGTTAAGCCTCCCGCCGGAATCTTTGGCCGCAGAGGGGGCGGTATGTTTCTGCTATGTATTTTATTGTTTGCACAATAATATATTTGGCATGTCCGGTCTTTTGGAGCAGAGCGTACTTGATACGTTTATTTGTATTTAATATATTGAAATGTAGTGCTTTGCGTATCTTGTTTGGTTGCGTAGTATGGAGTGTATGAAAAAATATTTGAAATTTTTTCGCTTGAAACAGACAGAATACGGAAAATATTTTTACATTTGCGATGTGGTAATGTATGGACATATGTGAAAACAACCCAACATATGTCTTTCCGGCCCGCCGGATACGTATAACGACTAACCTGTAGAAATGAAGAAGTTACTCCTTTTATGGCTCCTGACGCAGGCGGCGACCGTCGCCGTGCATGCGCAGCGTGTCGAAGTCTATCGTCAGTTACCCTCCGATCAAATTACGGCATCGGCCAGTTCGACGCTCAGGGGTTCGTCTGCCGCGGCTGCGGTCGACGGCGCCGGCATGCGGGGCGACCTGCACGAAGCCAACAATCTGGGGCATGGCATGTGGGTGTCGCAGGCTTCGGCCGGAACGGTGCGTTACAGCCCCTCGACGCGCGAAGGGGTAGTGTGGTTCCTCTGTCAGGTGGGCGATAAGAATTCCCCCCCCCGTCAAATCGACCAGATCCGCGTATGGAATCATAACCAGAACGAACACACCCGCCGCGGGCTGAACAAAGTATATGTCGAGTATTCGGCCGACGGCCAAACCTGGCAGCTGCTGCCCGACGGACGGCTCGACTACCACGTCATTCCGGAGTCGGTGGGGCGCAATCCCGAACCGGCCGACCTTATCCTGAACACACCGGGCCTGAAAGCCCGCTATATCTGTTTTACGGCAGCTGCCGGCGGCGAGGGCAACCACTACGACCGCAACGATCCGGTCGTCATGCGCGAAGCGGCCGACATGCACCAGAATCCCGATTATTACGGGCTGGCCGAAATCCGTTTCTATACGAAGGAGCGCGCCGACGTGCGCACGTTGGCTCCCGTTTCGGAGCTGTCGCTCGCGGCTTCGCAGGGCTATCTGAAAACGCCCGAAGGACCGTCGCGCGAATTCACCCTGCGCTTCGACAATCCGATATATGCCGGGGCCGACCTCGCGTTCGAATGCGGCGGCCGTACGTGGAGCGCCGAAATCGCACCTTCGGGCGTCGGCGTCGTGCGTTATGACGGCCTTTTCCCGGCGGGATACATGGAGGAGACGGCGAAGCTCGTCGTGCGTCTGACGAGTCGTCAGGGAACCGTCGAAAAGCGTTTCGAGGTGCCTGCCGCCCGTAAATGGACCGTCAATTTCCTCTCCCATTCGCATCAGGACATCGGCTACACGCACCGTCAGATGGACGTGATGAAGTTCCAGTGGCGCAATCTGGAGCGTGCGATGGACCTCGCCGAGCGGACGAAGGATTATCCCGAAGGCGCCCGTTACCGCTGGAATACCGAAGCGACGTGGGCGATCGCCGGGTATCTCGAAGCCTATGCCGGAACCGACAAGGCCGCACGGCTGATTCAGGCCGTACGCGACGGCGTAATCAACATCGACGCCCCGCTGGGCAGTATCCTGACGGGCATCTGCCGGCAGGAGGAGCTGATGCACATGTTCGACGACGCGCACCGGCTTGCCCGTGAAATCGGCGTGGAGGTGAATACGGCGATGATGAGCGACGTTCCCGGACAGGTCTGGGGACTTGCCACCGCCATGTCCAAAAACGGCGTGAAGTACTACTCGCCGGGTCCCAATTACGTGCCTTTCTACGGAAAGATCGGCAACGACCGCGCCGCGGCCCTGCACGTCGAATGGGGCGACCGGCCCTTCTACTGGCAGTCGCAGTCGGGAACCGACAAGGTGCTGGTGTGGCAGGCCGGACGCGGCTATTCGTGGTTCCACGGCTGGCTGGCCGGACGCCTTTCGGTGTGCGGGGTGGAGCCGATCTGGAACTACCTGCAGGAGCTGGAGACCGACGAATTTCCCTATAACACCTGTTATCTGCGCTACACGGTCCACGGCGACAACGGACCTCCCGACGAGCTGATGCCCGACGTGATCCGCGCGTGGAACGAGCGTTACGATTCGCCGCAGTTCCGCATCACGACGACCAAGGAATTCTTTACGGCATTCGAAGAGCAGTACGGCGAATACCTGCCCACCTACGGGGGCGACATGACCCCGACGTGGGAGGACGGCGCCTCCTCGACGGCCCGCGAAACGGCGATGAACCGCGAGAGCGCCGCCCGTCTGACCCGTACCGAAATTCTCTGGAGCATGCTTTCTCCCGAAAGCGACTATCCTGCCCGTGAACTCGCCGAGGCGTGGAAGAACGTGCTGCTCTTTTCCGAACATACGTGGGGCGCGTCGGCCAGCGGTCCCGATCCCTACTCGCAGTTTACGAAAGACTTGTGGGCCGGCAAGAAGATGTACGCCGACAGTGCCGACGTGCAGTCGCGCCGTCTCTGCGACGAGACGATGGCCGGCATAACGGCCGGCGAGGGGTATGTTCAGGTGCTCAATACGAACCTCTGGCCCCGTACGGACGTCGTGACCGTGGCGGCCGACCTGACCGGCAAGCGGCTGCTCGCTCCTTCGGGAGAGCCGGTCGCCGTTCAGCGCCTGCACGACGGCGGCTGGATCTTCCTTGCCGAAGAGGTGCCCGCGCTTTCGTCGTCGGTTTACCGGATCGTTCCTGCCGCGTCTTCCGCGAAGGCGAAGAAGAGTCCTGCGGCTCCGGTTTCGATGATCGGCGGCAACGTGCTCGACAACGGGCTGGTGCGTGTCGCGGTCGATCCGGCGAAGGGTACGATCCGCTCGCTGAAGGCTGCGGGCGCCGATTACGAATATGCCGCAGGCGAAGGACTCAACGATTATATCTATTCGGGCCGCATTGCCGCCGATCCGCGGGGCATCGACCGGGTGACGCGCGTCGAAGTGCTCGACGACGGCCCCGTCGCTGCGACCCTGCGCATCGTCTCCGACGCTCCGGGCTGCAATGCCCTCTGGCGCGACGTGACGGTTTACAGAGGACTCGGCCGCGTCGATATCCGCAATACGGTCGACAAGCAGGATATTTTGGAGCACGAAAGCGTGCGTTTCGTCTTCCCGTTCAACTTCGCGCATCCCGAAATCACGATGGACCTCGCCATGAGCGAGATGCACCCCGAACGCGAACAGCTCGCGGGCGTCAACAAGCACTACTATTCGCTGCTGAACGGCATGGCCGTCGGCGATCTGGAACACGCCGTATGCCTGACCACCCTCGACGCGCCGTTCGTCGAGCTGGGCACACCTTCGGGCGAAGATTACCGGCTCAATCCCCGCCACGGCTACGGCTGGTGGCCCTCGGCGCAGATTTCGCCCGTGGTCTATTCGTGGGTGATGAACAATACGTGGCGGACGAACTACAAGGCGTCGCAGGGCGGCGTGGCCAGCTTCCGTTATTCGCTGCAGATATGCGACCCGTTCGATCTGAAACTCAAACAGCGCGGCGCCGAACGCGAACAGCCCCTGATCGCCGTCGAAAGCGGCAGGCCCGAACCTGTCGGCCGGCTGTTCCGGCTCGAAGGCCGCAACCGGATCGCCGTGTCGGGCATCGCGCCCTCGGCGGACGGGACGGGCTATATCGTGCGTCTGCAGAACATGGGCGATCAAAGCGTGCATTCCGCATTCGTCTGGGGCCGGATGAAGGCCCGCCGGGTGAGCGTCTGCGACTACCGCGAACAGCCCCTCGCGCCGTTCGACGACCGCTCCTTCTGGATGAAACCCTTCGAGTACCTGATGCTCAAAGTCGAAACCGAATAACTCAAACTACCTATGAATAGACTCTTTTTATCCCTGATTTCCTTGGCGGCCTGCATGACCTCCTGCACGTCGCCCGAACCGCTGACCGACTATGTCGATCCCCGTATCGGAACGGCCCATTCGCGCTGGTTCTTCTTCACGCCCGCGGCGGTGCCGTTCGGCATGGCGAAACTGGCGCCGACCACCGACGGCCACCTCGGAAATCCCGGCGGCTGGCAGGCCGTGGGCTACGACGCCCGCCATACTTCGATCGAAGGTTTCGCCAATTTCCACGAATTTCAGGTGGGCGGCGTGGTGATCGCCCCGACCGTCGGCGCGCTGCAGACCGTTCCCGGTCCCCTCGACGATCCGGAGGCGGGTTACCGTTCGCGCTTCGACAAGAAAGACGAGGTGGCCCGGCCGGGCTATTACTCCGTACTGCTGAAAGACTACGGCGTGAAAGCCGAACTGACGGCTACCGAGCGCGTCGGTTTCCACCGTTATACCTTCCCCGCTTCGGAGGAGGCCAACCTGATCTTCAACATCGGCACGAAGATGGGCGAAAGCGGTCCTGCGCGCGACGCTTCGGTGACCTTCACCGAGGACGGCCGTATCGAGGGCTGGGTGGTGACCGAACCCGTCTATGTGGACATCTATCAGAAGGGCGCCGTCGTGAAGATGTATTTCAGCGCCGTCGTGGATGCCGAACCTGCGTCGTGGGGCGCCTTCTGCGGCGAGGAGGTTTTTGCCGGTGAGCGGAGCCGTACGGGCGTGGGCGCTGGCGTGTACCTGCGTTTCGATACCCGTGCGCGTCGGGACGTCGGCGTGAAGATCGGCCTGTCGTATACGTCGGTCGAGAACGCCCGCCTGAACATGCAGGCCGAAGCCGCCGATCTGGATTTCGACGGGGCGCTCTTGGCCGCAAACGAAGCATGGGAAGAGGCGCTCGGACGCATCCGTGTCGAGGGCGGCAAACGGGAGGACCGGGTCAAATTCTATACGGGTCTGTTCCATGCCGTGCTGGGACGCGGTCTGGCCAGCGACGTGAACGGGGCCTATCCCGCGAACGACGGAACCGTCGGGCAGATTCCGCTCGACCCCGCCGGCAATCCGCTGCATAACCACTATAATACCGATGCCATCTGGGGCGGATTCTGGAACCTGACCCAGTTGTGGAGCATCGCCTATCCCGAATATTACGCCGACTGGATTTCGAGCCAGCTGTTGGTTTACAAGGACGCCGGCTGGCTGGGCGACGGCATCGCATGCAGCAAGTATGTTTCGGGCGTGGGCACCAACTTTACGGGCCTCGCCATCGCGGCGGCCTACAACTGCGGCATCCGCAATTTCGACGTGGCGCTCGGCTATGAAGCCGCCCGCAAGAACGAGCTGGGCAGCGAAGGCCGTCCCGCGGGAGCCGGCAAGCTGGATGTGGGGCAGTTCGTCGAGCGCGGCTATTCGCCCTATTCGACGGAGCTGCACATGCAGACCACGCCCCGCGGTTCGGGTTTCTCGGCTTCGCATACGCTCGAATATTCGTTCAGCGCCTATGCCGTGGCCCAGATGGCCCGCCAGCTGGGACATGAAGCCGATTACGAACGGCTTTCGAAGCTCTCCGAAGGGTGGAAACTGCTCTTCGACCCCGAAACCAAACTGATGCGTCCGCGCGACGAGCAGGGCCGGTTTATCGCCGACTTCGATCCTTATGCGCCGTGGGTGGGCTTTCAGGAGGACAACGCCGTACAGTACACCTATTATGTTCCCCACGATATCGACCGTCTGGTGGAGATGGTCGGCCGCGAGGAGTTCAACAACCGGCTTGACAGCACGTTCCTTATTTCGCGCGAAAATATCTTCGGCGGCGGCAAGACCATCGACGCCTTCGCGGGACTGCATACCTACTACAACCACGGCAACCAGCCGAACCTCCATATTTCGGGCCTGTTCAACTTTTCGGGCAAGCCGTGGCTCTCGCAGAAGTGGATGCGCACGATCTGCAACGAATTCTACGGTACGGAGGAGATTCACGGCTACGGCTACGGACAGGACGAGGATCAGGGACAGCTGGGCGCATGGTACGTCATGGCTTCGATGGGACTCTTCGACGTGAAGGGCCTGACGGCTCCCGATCCGTCGTTCCAGCTCTGCAGCCCGCTGTTCGACAAGATTACGATCAGCCTGAATCCCGATTATTACGAAGGCCGCGAATTCGTGATCGAGACCGCGGGCAACGCTCCGGAGAACTACTATATCGGTTCTGCGCAGCTCGACGGCAAACCCCTGACGGGCGTACAGCTGCCTTTCGCGGACGTGGTGCGCGGCGGCCGTCTGAAAATCACGCTCGCTCCGGAGCCTAACACGTCGCTTACGGAATAGCAACGCCAATTAGACCTAATTATAAACCGCTTATGTTGAAAAAGGAAATCTGAATTCCCGGCTCCGGCCGGACCCCGTGTCGGGCTGGAGTTTTTTGAAACCAACTACTTAAAAACAAAACGTATGAAAATTTGTACTAACTTCTTGAACCTGCTGAAGGTTTGTATGTGCGTGGCGTTGGCTTTCGCGGCCCTCGAAACCCGCGCGCAAGGGGAGGCCTTTACGGTATCGGGTACCGTCAAGGATGCTTCCGGGCAGCCGGTGATCGGAGCTACGGTCTTCGACACCACGACCCAAAAAGGAGATGTAACAAGTACGACGGGCAGCTTTTCGCTGCAGGTCGTTCCCGGCTCGGTGCTGAAGGTGAGTTTCGTCGGATACGCCGAGCAGTCGGCCAAAGTCGTAGCCGGAAAGACCACCTATGATTTCGTGCTGGAGAGCGACGCCCTCGAAATCGAGGAGCTGGTCGTCGTAGGTTACGGCACCCAGAAGAAAGCCTCCCTTACGGGAGCCATCTCGGCCATCAACAACGAAGAGATCATCACGACCAAGAACGAGAACGTCCAGAACATGCTGACCGGTAAGGTCGCGGGACTCCGCGTGAGACAGAACTCCAGCGAACCG
>ERZ857775.2126-NODE-2126-length-20347-cov-12.479204_pt1 | contig 20347 bp, 15 predicted proteins | sample MGYA00519698_ERZ857775 | MGnify/ENA primary metagenome ERZ857775 (study PRJEB31778, sample SAMEA3449363) | human gut metagenome | biome: human gut; feature: human-associated habitat; material: faeces | place: United Kingdom | collected 2010/2012 ...
TTGATTTAAGCTAATTCTTTTCGCGAATCCTTGTTATGTAATTCGGGAATCCAGGATAAATATTTTTATGCACTGCTTCGTCATGGGATTCCTTAAATAGCTCGCTATTCGCGTCATCCCATTCCTTGCATTGCATAAAAATTTAAGAATGAAAGCAGACAATGAATGAATCAGTGCTTCCCCTGCCTGGCGCGCGCCGTCGTTCAGGGGAAGCTGTGATTTCATTGCTTTCTGATTTCATTCTAGAATTTTTACGGCATACAAGGAGTAGAAGGACGAAAATAGTAACTATTTAAGGAGTTCTACGACGCGGTATGACATGAAAATTCGTATGAAATCAGAGTCTGCAATGAAATCATTGCTCCCCAGATGCGCAGCGGCCGTAGACCATGCAGACACCGAACTCATTGGGCACACTGGGCAATTGAAGACACCGGGTTTCTTTGTAGTGGCGGCGCCTACGGCGCCCCACTGTCATTTCAAGTCTAGCAATTCCTTCCCCGTTATTGCTAGCGAAGCAAAGTGGAATAGAGAAATTATACAGCGCTACGTCCTCCTGACAAAATTAGAAAAAATTCTCCTCTTCACCATCAGAGTAGTTCTTATGGTGCATAATATTAATTACAGTCATGCGAAAAGTTTATTTACAATTGACGGTTTTAATAAAGCTAAAGCCGAATAAAGTGCAAGCAAAACAAAGTCATAGTAGCGACATATGCAAAGAGTAATAGCGTTTCATTTTATACAACGATGTGACTGGAATTATCAACAAGTGAATAGATATTATCCAAAAGGCCAAAAGCTATACAATCCGCAACAGAAACGACAGAAATACTTGTCCTATCAAACTACAACATCGTAGCTATTCCCCACGTTATGCAGCATGCAAAAGTTTACTTGAACTATATATAACGAGGGCAAAATGAATTCCAATATTTTTAAAAATACGTCAAGTTAATCCAAGAATATCAAATAAATCAAAAATATCTTTGTGAACCACAATGAGTCCTTGGATTCCTATCCCGCTAAATCAGCCTGAGCCCCCTGCATTTATTTGCCTTATCACTGAAATTCATGCGAAACCAGCATTCTGTAATCAGGTCAGCACCATCAAAACTATATGTTAAAAAAATAAATATCAACATGCCAAGAAATGAAATGGATAGCGATAGCATTACGATACAACGAAGTGTAAGAATATACATGTAAGCAACATTTATAGAGGATATTACTCCTGTTAACAATATAAGACAATTGATAATTTATAATATTTAATTTGTTAGGCAAACTCGACTTTATTCTGAATTCAATGAATCACTTTGCAAAATCGTCAAGACTTAAAAAATCCTATTTTTATAGAGATGAAATAATTTCAATCTGTTTGTCATGATATTACATTAAAATACACTCATAACCCAAAAATTTTATTTTCAGCGCTTTCGGTATTTCGTAGAATCATTTTATTGACAAATTGTATTTTCGCTTCTTTATCCTTCTTAATGGCGTTGCTGATTTAGCTTGTCTCGATTTTGTCATTCCGTGTCTCTATTAAATTATTTTTCTACCTTCTATATCGTTTTTATATTTTATTTTTCTTTTGTTTTTCGTCGTGTGTTGATTTTTACTATTCGTCGTATTATAATAGATTGCAAGAAAGGAGGTAATGAAAATGAACTACAATTTTGACTGGAATTATATTGCATCAGGAGCTCCGTACGTCACAATCAGCAATTATGCGTTATCCTTTAATGCTGCTGCCTCATCGTTGTTAGGCAACCCCGAAAAGGTTCTCTTAGGATTTGACTCTACCCAAAAAGTAATCGGCGTAACTCCATATCGTGGTGATTCCGCAACAAAAAGCTTTATCTTCTACAGCCGAATGAAAAATGGATGGATTCGTATCGGATGCAAAGATTTCATAAGACAACTGTCATCATTAACAGGATTATCTTTCAACCCTGCAAAAAAGTATGTTGCCAATTATGATAGTAAAATGGAAATTTTGTATTTTTCTGTTACAAATAGTTCTGTGGAGAAGGAAAATGAACTCCTTCAAAAATGTGAATCGAGTTAAGGGCATGACAAAAGCATTCCAAAACCATGCCAGTGGTTTCAGAATGCCTTGGCCAAATGTGTATAAATATCACAACACTCAATTATTATATCACACATTTGGCTCATTTTACACTACTATTATTAACCAATGAGGTGATATGATGACTAAACAAAAACTTTTTGTGTCTGATTTTATCAATAACGGAATCAAGGGACATCAGAATTATGAATTTGTAGATGTTGCGATCAATGATGATAATAGACTCTTTCTGGATCCCATATTAATTGAATTCTCAACGTCGACCTGGTGTCAATCTGCTAATAAAAGTATTCAATCTTTTTTCGACAAATTTTATCAAGCTTATTCGTTGCATGATAAAACTCAAGAGCGGGAGTTGCTTTCTCATGCACGCGAACAAAATGGCACGCGTTTTGGTTACGGAAAAGGGAATAACGGAAAGGGACATACCGCTGAAGGATTAATGCAGACATTCAATCCACTGGAAGGACTAATACAAAAGATCAAGAGCATAAACCGACCGGTTGATTTAGCTATACTTCTTCCTAAATTTGCCGAAGATGGTCTTTCTGACCTCTTAACCAATATTTTACACAAGAATCTGAATGAGTATACAACACAGCAGTTGCGGAAATATGGAATACGTCCTAATTCTACAACTCAATTCTGGTACTGGGAGCCATCACTTTTAAAGTGGAAAATCAAAAGCGCTCCATCTTACACAATAAATAATCAGGAGTTACTGCTCGTTCCAAAAGAAATTGTCCGAGTTCGTTACTTATTTTCTATAAGGCAATATTTTACAAGAATCATTTTAACTCGCTATCAAAAACAGAGCTACCGCAATGGTATGAAAAAGCTTTCTAAGCAAGATATTCTGGCTTCGTTACGTTCAAATACTCCAAACTGGATATATGAAACAGTAAAAAAACATACAGAAAAAAGTCCCAGCTTCTTAGCCGAATATCACATTATGCTCCCTCAATTTTACCGAGACCGGCAAATGTCAAGTCAGGAGTTGAATTCTCTTCTGGATACCAAAATTTACGGAAATTAGGGGAAAAATAAATAATCTAGAAGAAAATCCTCATCAAAAAAATCTGATATTTATTTCATTCAAGTCTTATAATCCACGAGAATCACCTAATGCGCTAATGGTAGCCACCAATTTTTAGCTCAATACACAGCAAAGAGCCAGTCTTCTATTTCCAGAGAATAAATATTAAACAGGAGGGAAGCCGTCTACCTTGAGTAGATGGCTCCCTCCTGCGTATTTGCTGGCTCTCAAATCGCATATCGCATGGCTCCCACGCACGTATTGGGTGGCTCTGAAACGCCGTAATATTCGACTAACACGGATGAATCTGTAAACGCAAAAACAATGAGTGTCTCATTTGCCAAGAGTACATTGTTATCTACCGTTCAACATCAGTTAGAGTTGATACCTATGTCTAAGTTCCCTGATATAGATTTAAATACGCATAATTTTCTGTACAAAACTTTCTACATCAAAATCATCTTCTGCCACATTTTGACATTTAATAAATATCTTCTGTATGCGATTAAATATAGATTCCTTTTCTACCATCAACCGCTCTAATGAAATATTTTTCAGAATTAACCACAGCAAATAGAAGTTTTGATTCGTCCTGCTATTTGTGTTCTTATAAGTATGGCTAATCATCAAGTTAAACTCGGAAAAGTCATTACCGGAAAGAACCTTTAATTTCCTGATGAACTCTTCTACATCGTCCAATGCACTGAAAAACATATCATCATGAATTTGTGAAAGTTTCCCCAAGACGGTGGTTATCATGCTTTTATCTTTAAAGCGAGCATTTATTTTTTGATTACGAACGAATATATTCAAAGAATCCGTTGGTGCAACCTTATCTTTTCTATTCATATATGCCAAGTATGCTAACATCGTAATGAGTTCTTCATTCTTCATACGAGTATCTTTTTCTTTGAATAGCTTACCCGCATATTGATTGGCACACTCTTTTATTTTCTGAAGATAATCCCGAGAAACGTAAGCATTCCACATTTCAAATGAATTAGCTTGTATAGGAAAAGGCTTAGAATTAAGACGTAAAAATAAATCAATCGGATTAAAGTTAGGATTCTGCGACTGCTTAATCTCAACTATATCAATCTGAAAATCCAATATCTGATCATAATAACGCGGCTTAACCTGCTCAACTTCATCTATGTCCATCCCATTAAGTTCTGTCAAAAATCTCAATTTTGATAGCCTAAAGCCATTCTTTCGGGAGGTTTCCATCTTTCCTTCCTCTGTTTTGTATTCTTTCTTTAAAAATCCTAATATAGAAAGTAACCGTTGTTGACCATCAATTACCTCAGAGATATTATCCTCTCTTTTGAAAACAAAGATTGGCGGAATACGAATACCAAGAAGAATACTCTCTATCAGATAGGACGCTTTCTGCTTATCAGTAACTTCTGTTCTCTGATAATTAGGTCTAATAATAAATCTATTTGCCTTTACATCATTCAATATATCATAAATAGTAGCCGACGCAGGATCAACTTTAGACAGTTTAAAATCTTTATATTGCCTCTCTATAACCGACTGAGACATTACCTTATTGAAGCTGCTTTTATTTCTCAAATATGAAGAAAAATCAATACTCGTAATTTCAGAGAAATAGTTAGCAATGAAAACATATCTATTATAAATCGACCGATAATAATGGCTTCCTGTCGAAAAGAATACCATTTCCAAACTGTTTTTCTCTACCGATACATTAGTCCAAAAAACTGACTTTTGCGTACAATTTATAATATCTTGTGCAATATTGCTAAAGTTTAATTTATTAAAATCATCTTTACTCTTACTCAGTATAAGTGATAATCCCCAATAAAGTGTTTCCAAAAGAAGGTTATTTTCAGCCAAAGCAGGAGCCAATTTTAAAAATACACTACGAATCATATTTAATGCGCTTAACACTGTAGTAAGTTCACCTACAACACAATTTATCGGATCCTTTTCCACCTTTAATAACATATAGCGTCTTACTAATTCAGGCTTTGAACTTGCTGATGCATAACTTTGTATAGGGATATACCTCATAACTAATACATTACGAATCCTTAGAAGAATGTAATTAATTTTATTTCTGAGTTCCATGCCCTGCTTTCTTCTGGGCACAAAAACATCTTGGCATAACTGAAGAAATTGGGAATCTGATTCCAGCTTATTCATAATGTTATTCACTAATTTATCATTTATATAGGCAGCTCGCTCAATTTCCTCAGTTTTTAGTGCTACAATTCCTGAATTATACCGTTTAAAGATTTCTTTTTTTATTTTATCTTCTTTGTCTAGACTCAACGCAGGCTCATTAACGATACTAAACTGCAAAACACGTATTTTAGTATCGATAAATTCATTCCTCATCTTTTCTGATAAATCTTTATAATATTTACCCGAGCAATTAGTCAGAGCTTTTAGCCCCTTAATATCCAAAGCAAAACTGTTATCAAGGAACCTTTTAATAGTCTCATATCGCTGACGCCCATCAATGACTTCGTTTTTTGTTCCATTATCAAATAACACGATAGGTGGAATTTCTGTACCTAACAAAATGCTTTCTATAAAATATGAAGCTTTTTCATTATCCCAAACATATTTCCTTTGAAAATATGGGTGATAGTCTATCCGCTTAGTATACCTCTCATTAAGAAAAGTATGCGATATAGATTTAACTGAGTTCTCAATTTTGAGATGCGTTTTGAAAATATCAACTATATCACTAACATCCAAATCGAATTCAGCCATAATTGTAACCTCATCTTTCTATTCTATCCATTGTCTTTCCGGGAAGTGAGCTGCCTTAAAACCATCAATATTTTTTGATATTACTGAGCCCTGAAAAAAGAATTCATTATTATAATTAATCCTTTGCTTCACTAATCCATCTAAGCCAAAGCGAAATGTATATTGCCAGCTTAGATTTGAAAAAGCCTGTCGCAATTGATTAACCGACGGCATCCAGTCATAAATATATCTGCACTCATCAAATAATATGAGATCTGTAAACATCCTTTGGGATTTTGCAATGTATGTATAACGTCTTGACTGACCTGCTACGTAATGCATCGGGTATGCTAACTGATTTATTACAGTATCAAAAAAAAAGTTTTCATTCGTTTTATCTAAAAACTGATACATGCACTTGGAACCTGAGTAAAAATCCAATGCCCTACTAACTTCTTCTCTGAGTTCAATCTTATTTTGCTTTAGGTTGTATAGAAATTTTAAACACTCTGGGATTTTATAATGAAATGAATTTTTCCCTAATAATTCATTCATTAACTTGTTAACCTTATTAATACCCAGAAATTGATTAGGCATCTTTTCCATTATAAAACTATTTTCCAAGAAAAATCGGGTAAACGTATTATATTTTATACCTCTTATATATGCTCCTGTCAGTCCATTAGCGTTGCTGTTTTCGATTTCTTCTTGTATTGGTTTATTTATTAATATTCCTACATATGGTGAGTTTACAAATCGCAAAATCGGTATGGATATTGAAGCCGCATTACATACCATTTGAGTCACAAAATTACCATATTTATAGTCTAAGGAATCATTTGTATCTAAGCTTATTTTCTTTTTTCTATAAAACTCTGACTGAATTGGATTATCTTGAGCAAAGCAAGTCTGACCATTTCTACAAATATCATATCGAGCAATAGCATCTACATATTCTTGGATTTCACTCTGATTCGAATGATCAAGTCCCGCAAAATTAGTAATTAGTATTCCTGGCGAGTTTAATCGATGGTATTGAAATAGGGCAGCAACAGATCTAAGAGCATGCTGATCTGATATTAATGAAGCGCATGCATCGATATATACAATATCAAACTTTCTGGGTGTGTTTTCAAAAAAGTTTTCTATAGAGGTTTTGATAATTTTAGGTTGTTTAAATTCATTTAGCTGAAGTGATGCCAATGCTTGACTATAGACTGATTTTTTAATTTCAAATGCCCATATGTTCTCTGGCAAGACGCCCATCTCGGTAAACTCCTTAAAATCATTAATAGGTTCTGGCCCTGCCAGGTAACATACTGACAGTTCCTCTGCCCTTTTCATCCCAATCGCATTTAATTGGAGCTTTTCCCATTCCCTAATATATGAAGGATCTATTTTTTCAGCTTCTTCACACTCATGCGACTCTTCTTTATTAAGGAAATATTCATAAACATCCCTCACATATGAGTTACGAACACAGCAGGCTTCTGACCTCATCGTTGTCAGAAGCTCGACAGCACGCCTAATTACAAAATGACGAACCTTATTCTTTTGAGGTTGTGTATAGCTATATTCCATAAAATAATCACCGTAGATTTCTGCATTTAAGAATGCCTAACACTATATTTTATCTAAGTGTTTTATCTCAATTATATCTTATTTAAGTCAAATGCGACTCAGCTAAAGTAATGCATGTCGAGCTTTCCGGAATTGCTTTCTTTACCATTATTTTGTTATCGTCGATTTTTATAGTCAGGTAATCAACCTTAGCCACTTTTCTTTGTTATGATACAAATTAAATCTCAATTCTATATAAAACATTTTATTACCATACTATAGATATCGTCACTATAGATATCGTCAAGTCAGCAGCCCCCATTTCAAATGGAGATTTGCTAATAACCCCTCCGGGGTATTGTACTGGCTCCTGCCCTTGGTAGGTCTAGCAAATGCCACGATACTAACTTGCACCCATTGGAGGCTTTCATTCTTCCTTACTTATCATTGTCGAACTTATCGCTGTTTTCCTGTCCTTTGATGTAGTTTTTGAATGTCTCTTCATTGACATTCCCAACTGTATCAACGTAATAGCCACGTGCCCACATATGCCTTTCTCCCCATCTTCCACGGAATTCTGGATGATTGTCAAAATTCATTAATGCACTCTTGCCTTTCAGATATGCAACTACTTCTGATACACTCAATTTAGGTGGTATTGCAAGATACATATGCACATGGTCCGGGCAAATTGCGCCTGAGATTAATGTCACTTTTTTCATTGCGCATAACCGCTTAAAAATATCGATTAACTCCTGACGAATTTTTCCGTACAGCACTTTTCTGCGATATTTGGGAATGAATACAATATAATATGTACAATTCCATCTCGTATATGTTAAACTTTTATTATCCATATTTGGATAATCTCCTTTGTTTGAAAGTAGATTTGCTAGACCCACTTTATCCTAACATAGGAGATTTTTGGATACTACAAGTATCGCCACGGCTTCGCCGGGTCCCCTGTCTCAGATGGAGGATTATTATCTTATACATTTATGATGACCAAATATCCATAACATATTACCTCCATCCTGGTTCACTTGGATTAACCGAAGTCATTATCGCATATCTCCAATTGCTAAAGAAACTATCTATTACTCAATGCTTACGATCTATTTTTAATCTCTAATAATAATTGATCATTGAGTTCCTTTAACCGTTTATGATAATCTGCCAGACACAATTCTATCGTTTCGAAAAGCTTCATAAAACCACTGAAATCAATATGTTCATAATTTCTCACGATATATTTGGCAAAGGAATATTTGTCATAGAATGGCCCATCATTTTTATCATGTGCTAATCTGAAGGAACGTCCTTTGATTTTATGATTCAATGTTTCATCTGTAAAAAGCTGCTCAATCTCCCATTCTTCAAGCTTCTCTTTGCCAAAAGGTCTAGGTAAAGTCAAAAGATAAAAATTTCCATCCAGCCAAAAATAATCATTTACATTGAAAGAATCTACCGGCATATTATTTTTAGAAAAAAGCTTACTCCCTTCCACCTTAAAGCCAAGACTATTTAAAAACTTTCTGAGTGGTTTTTGATTCTTCATTTCATGATCAAATAAGAGAAAAACCGGGTTAGATGGGTACTTTTTTCTTAATGTGACAAGATCCTTGTAGCACGATAAAGCTTGATTCGAGTATCTCTTTTTATGAATAAAGAACTCATTATAAAAAGTAGTCATTCCATCAGCGCCATCTTCCGGCAACTTCAGCAAATTCGCAAACAATGATCTTCTTCGGAGAAAAGATATGTTAAATGAAAAAGAACCATTTTCGTTCCGATGTATTAATTTCGGATAGTCCCCTGACAATGCCTTTAATGCCGCTTTTAAGTATATAGAATCTGTCTTGCCTTCTGTAAGAATAACAGGTTTCTCGTTTGCAAGAAAGTTTTTATAAAATAGAAATCTGCAATAATCTTTTTCCCTGCTACTCAACTCATTAGCTAACTGATAATTTTTGAAAGAGCCAGATTTTACATGTTCTCTATTATGTGAAACGACCTGATAAATGAAGGAGAAGCGGCCTTCCAGTTGTGCCAAGCTTCCTTCTTTATCATCAATATAAAATTTACCAGTTTTGTAGAGATGATTTGCCATAGATCTCGTTAATTTATAAAATTCTCTAGGCGTATTCAATTTGCTATTAACAACGATTCCTGTTACCATCTGACGAGACCATTTTAATTGAAAACGTGTTTTTGAAATATTTAGCGCAAACCCCGATTTCCCAATTTCTGTTATAACATCTTTTAGAAAATCCGTCCTTTTTTCAATAAATCTTTTTTCGTTAGTTGAAAATGATAAATCATCGGCATACCTCGTATAGTCAAGATGATATTTTCGAGCTATCTTCCAAATCCTATAATCAAATATAGAGCAGATCAGATTTGTAATAATTGGTGAAGAAGGTGCTCCCTGCGGCAGTTTACCACCATAGCATGCAAGCTGTGCAACCAAAGTGGCAATATCCTTATTAAGTAAAAAATATCTATTCTTGAGAAAATATCCACGAACACGGCCAAAATGGAAACTATCAAAAAAATTCTCCAAATCCAAGTTTAAGACGAAGCGTTTATTACGATGAATATCAGCATTTGTCAATATATTTTTCTGGTGCAGAAACCCATGTGCAATCTGAAGTTGACGCTTTTGTTTCGATTTAATTTCTTCATAATCCTCCGAAAGAATACTGGCCAAATTTTTCTGGATTGTTTTCAATGGTTCATTAGGCGCTACAATCACTCTTCTACCACCACTTTTTTTAGGAATAGAAAAGGTGTAGTATTTCTCTTTGTCAGATTTAAAATATAATAAATCGGTCAATGTTTGAAGCGGCACTCTCAATAAAAAAGCCAACCCTCTACGATTCGACACGCTCGCCAATTTCATAAAAATCTGCCCCCCAACACAAAAAGTGTGTGACAACTCATTAGAAGCTAAAGGCCGCATAATGCGAAATCGCACAACGGAAACAGAACCGGAGAGCTACAAGAGTCTCCCCGCACATTTGTAGCAACGCCTGCGAATCACAGGCGAAAGATCTTGTCACACACTACACATAGTATAACCTTTGCAATAAGATAAAACAAGTATATTAAGAGAAAACACATGCAGTTTCATCTATGATGTGATCCTCCTAAAGTAGACAAGGTAAATAACCAAACTGCTTTAGGGGGATTTTTTATAGCCTGAGTATTACGCGCCATGAGAGCCACCTAATACGCGACTGAGAGCCACACGATACGCTGACGGGAGCCACCCTTTTTTTAGGGCAATACGCACTGGAGAGCCACCCTATTGTCCCTGTACAATGGACTTGTGGGGTATTTATGTGGGGTATTTACCACTTGTCACATTGAAAGGATGTGGTTTCCTGGCTACTGAGAAAGAAATTCTCTTATGTTTCCTGAACGGCGATAGCCAGCGGCGTATTGCGTCATCGCTTAAGGTGTCACGGAATACGGTATCCCGGATTGTTGCAACCTACATAGCCCAGAAGCTGGAGACTTCAGACGTATCCGGACTGACCAGCGAGGCTCTCCATGAACAGCTTTTTCCCACTGAAATTCTGGCTCCTCAGCAGGTAATACCTGACTATGAGTATGTCCATCGGGAACTTCTCAAAGATGGGGTTACCGTCAAACAGCTCTGGGAGGAATATGTCATGGACTGCCAGGAATCAGGAAATTTGTATTTCCGATATACACAGTTCTGTAAGAAGTACAGGGACTATGTGGATACACACCGGCTTACCATGCATATCCGTCATAAGCCGGGTGAAAAGGTCATGGTGGATTGGGCAGGAAAGACCATTCCATTCTATAATCCTGTCACCGGAGAGGTGTCGAAGACATATCTTTTTGTATTTACGCTCCCTTTCAGCATGTACTGTTACGCAGAAGTCTTTCCTAACATGAAGGAAGCCTCATGGATTGCGGCCCATGTACATATGATGGAATATTATGGCGGCTCCGCCCGCATTCTTGTCTCAGATAATTTGAAGACCGGCATTATTTCCAACCGGAAACATGAGGATCCTATTGCAAACAAGGTGTACCAGGAGCTGGCCGATTATTACAGCATGGCACTGCTTCCTACACGGGTGCTGGCGCCTAAAGATAAGGCGGCAGTTGAAGGAAGCGTAGGGCAGTTAACTACCCACATCATCGATAAGCTTCGCAATTCTCAGTTCTTCAATATTTCTGAGGTCAATGCAACAGTATGGAAATTGCTCAAAGATTTCAATGCAGCCCCCCTTTCAGAAAAAGGAAGGCATCCGGTACTCTGTATTTCTTGCTGAAGAGCTGCCCTTCTTGCAGGCATTACCCCGTTTCCCTTATGAATACGCAGAATGGCGGAAATCCACAGTACAGATGAATTACCACATCACTGTAGATCACCAGAATTATTCGGTTCCTCACACCTATGTCCGCAAGCGGGTAGATGTAAGGCTCACCAATGCTCTGGTCGAAATCTATTATGATGGGAAGCGGATTGCCAGCCATAAGAGGCTCACCGGCCGCCGGGGCCAGTATTCTACCGTTACGGAGCATATGCCTCTTCGGCATCAGCTTTATAGTGAATGGGATGGCAGCCGTTTCCGGCGCTGGGCCAAGAAGTGCGGGCCGTCCGTTCTGGAGGTCATTGAAAAGATGCTTACCGGCTACCGCATCGAACAGCAAGCCTACAAAGGATGCATTGCCCTTTTAAAGCTGGCAGACAAGTTCGGACCAGAACGGCTTGAAGATGCCTGCCATTTGGCCCTCACAAAGATGCCTTTCCCACGTTACAAGCTGATTCGTGGAATTCTGGACACGAACCTTGACATGCCGTATTCTGCTGAAGCACTGGCGCCAACGGCTCCTGGTACAGCTTCACTTGGTGGTGCTTTAGAAGCAGACCCATCATCGCCTAATGACAATGCATACCTCAGGGGCGCGGCTTATTACGGAGGTGATCATCATGAGGAATGAAACCATCCGTAAACTTCAGGAAATGCGGCTTTCTGCCATGGCAGGTGCTTATATGCCACAGCTGGAACATCCTGAAAACTTCTCCAACATGACCTTTGATGAAAGGTTCGCCCTCATTGTTGACCATGAATCCGACGTAAGGCTGAACAACAAACTGAAAAGGCTCATTAGGAATGCCCATTTCCCCAACAGCCAGGCAGACCTTGCCGACATCCAGTACCTTCCTGACCGCCACCTTGACCGTGGCCTCATTCATCTGCTTTCTACCAATGCCTATATTGAAAAGAGCCGTGACATCATCCTCTGTGGCGCCACGGGAAGCGGTAAGACATTTCTGGCAAATGCGCTTGGGATGAATGCATGCCGGGCCGGCTACAAGGCACTCTACCTGAGGCTTCCGGACTTCTTTGTAGAGTATGCCCTGACGGCCGCCAGAAACAAGCAGCAAGACTATACAAAGAAGCTTCAGAATGTTCGCCTTCTTATCCTTGATGAATTTCTGCTTATCCCGGTAAAACCACCTCAGCAGGAAAGCCTTCTGGAACTTCTGAAGCGCCGTTCCGGCAATACATCTACCATTTACTGCTCACAGTATTCCTTCGCCGGATGGCATGAGCAGCTTGGTGGCGGCGCGATTGCCGACTCCATTCTGGACCGCATCATCCACGGCCCCTATAAATTGGAAATAAAAGGGGATGTATCCATGCGACAGAGATTGGCTGAAGCTGACAAGGTGGAAGAACTGAATTCAGTGTGAAAGGATTGCAACAGGAAAGCCGTCCACGGGGAGTGGACGGCTCCCTCCTGCGTATTCACCGGCTCTCAAATCGCGTATCGTGTGGCTTTCACGCGCGTATAGGGTGGCTCTGAAACGGCGTATCATCAGCTTATGTGGTATTAAAATTCTGAATATATAATATAATGCTACTTACGTGCAGAATGAATCAAAATATCTATACTCATTGTTTACCACATGCCTAGTCGAGAGACAGCTTACTCCATATTGTTTTTGTAATAAACTTCTTTACCGGCTGCCAGGCAAAGAATTCTGCCATGAGCCAGGATATAACAAGAAGCAACATAAATACCAGTAAACGACTATTTCCTGTCCACTTAAGCAAAGTATGATTCATCAGATTAATATTGACCTGGTGCACAATATATAGCTCAAAGCTGATGTTTCCTAGATGCGTCAATATCCGATTTCCAAAAATATCATCAAAAATACCTCCCGGCAAAGCAAAGGAAAAAATCAAAACTAAGGTAAGGAGAATAAACGAAGCAGGTACCCATTGCCGATCAAATAAACGACATGCAGCAAAATAGAAAGCTAAAGCTGCACATTGAATAATAGATATCTTCCAGAAAAACATCTTCAACGATGTTTTCTCTAAAATCAGAAATCCTGTATATCCCAGCAAGAAATCAAATAATCTATAAGCCGGATTACAATACCAGCCAAATACTCCTGGCCATGGATTCATCCCCATCTTATACCCGAAAGTATCGAATGCCATTTTCGCAAGGAGAAGCGCAAGAAATGAGAATATTGCCGTACCCCCCCATTTTTTATATTTAAAGAAATGGATAATAAAAGGAACACAGAGATAAATGAACAAAATGCAGGACAGGAACCAGGTAACTCCATTAAACGTAAATTTTGCAGGATCATACCAGCTCTTTAAAAGCATTATATTAAGGAATACATCACGGAAGAAGCCGGACACTCCACTTGGATATTTGAATCCATGTCTCTCCACATGAAAGAGAACAATCAGGAAAGTCAGAACATGTAAAAAATAAAACCTTTTAGCTTTCGATAGCATGTATAAATACGAGGATTTCAAATCATAAGCAAATTCAGCATTTCTATAATTATAAGCTACTAATATCCAGATAAGACAAAGAATATTTCTACGCCGCGAGCACCAAAATCAAAATACTTATCAGACCATAGCAACTATCCGGCATGATTGAGAAATATAAATAAAAATCCCAAAAATCGTAGACCTTGTAAAGAATTTAGCTTTTGCAAAACTTACCCCCCCTCATCCAATTTCTGTTTTATGTTAATACCACATTTCCACGCAGGCATTATTTATCTCTTTCCCGTTACTTTCCTCTTCAGAAATTCAGCGATCTTCTTCGGCCAGTCAATATTTTCCAAAAATACCACCGGCACCTCACATTTTTTCAGATTCTGCCTTTCCAGCCACACATTGAAAAGACGCTCCGACATGAAGCCGAAAAGCCGGGATTCGTAGGTATCATACCCTGTCATATCCGTCCGCTTCTCCAGTTCAAACAGAATATCAAAAAGCCAGGTACAATACTCGTCAAAAAGCGACTTTTTCATGACAAACATATTCAGTATATGCAGCTTTCTCCGATTCATCACCCTGGTAAAGGCGTCGGAATACCCCGGATATTTTTCGGCAATAATTTTTTCGACCTCGTCCAGATCCTTTTTATAATGGGCATGCTCGTACTGACTGCGCACTGTCTCGATATAATAATTCCTCTTCACAGGAAGGATGACATCATACTTCTGAAGCAGCTTTTCATAGTCTTCTCTATGAAAAATAGCCCCTTTTTTCTTTTCTATATCCTTCGTATGCACCCTGCGGCCAAAGTACCTCCGGTAATGACAGAGTCCGATATACTGGCAGTCCAGATTCTTCCAGGCCCAGTATAATCCTGTCAGCTCACAGTAATTCGGATTCTTCGCGGAAATATTGTCTCCTGTATTATCCGGCGTATACCCCAGCGGCTCCTTCCCCTCCGCTCCTACATGAAGAGGCATATATACATCATCCGCCGGCATCCAGTACTTCTTGTGAGCCGCTACCAGTATTTTTATATCCATGAGTTCTTTCCTTCCTTATTGAGATTTGAGATTTGAGGTTTGAGATGAGTGGTAAGCAATACCTTCACTCCTATTTTCTTCCCATTCCTCAATTTTCTTTCCTTCTCTTATCTCGATTTTCCCTCCTCAAATCTCAAATCTCTTTCCTCAAACCTCTCCATTCAAACCTCTCCACTCAAATCTCTTTCCTCAAATCTCTTTCCTCAAATCTCTTTCCTCAATTCTCTCATTTCCCTATCCTCTTCCCTATCTTAACTATCAATGTTCCAAGCATGCGAATGATTTCATTACAGAGGGATAAAGCTGCTTGAGCATCATCAGGACTCACATATTGTAGATCTTCTGAAATGAGAATCTGTGTTTCTACTTCATTGGTGGATCCTTTGGCAATCCGTAAAAAATGGATAAACTCACGATCAGAACCTCTGCCAAACCCTTCGGCTATATTTGATGGAATGGAAACAACTGCCCTCCTTATTTGATTTGTCAGGCCAAATACTTCATCACGAGGAAAACGACTTGTCAGACGATAGATAATACGTGCCAATTCCATCGACTTCTGCCAGACAATCAAATCCTTGTAATCAGTCATTTTCTCCACCATCCTCAAATCTCAAATCTCAATTCTCAAATCTCTTTCCTGCCAGCCGCAACGCTGAATCAATCACCGCATCCATATCATAATACTTGTACTCGCCCAGGCGGCCGCCGAAAATGACCTTCTTTTCCCTATCAGCCAGTGCCTTGTATTTCTTATAGAGAATGCCATTTTTCTCGTCATTCACCGGATAATAAGGCTCATCGCCCACCTTCCACTCTGAGGAATATTCCCGACTGATAACGGTCTTCGGCAGGTTATTGCCCTGCCCATCCTTACCAAACTCAAACCATTTGTGCTCAATGATTCTTGTCCAGGGCGTCTCCCTGTCGGTATAGTTCACCGCTGCATTCCCCTGAAAATTAGGTTTATCCAGCACTTCCGTCTCAAAACGGACACTCCGGTATTCCAATGGGCCCAGGTCGTAGTGGAAATAGGCGTCGATGGGTCCCGTATAGATCACGTGGTTCGCGAGACCATCCAGTTCTTCCTTGTTCTCCAGGTAATCCACGTCCAACCGCACTTCGATGCCGGAGAGCATGTTCGCCACCATCTTCGTGTAGCCCCCGACGGGGATGCCCTGGTAAAGGGCGTTGAAATAGTTGTTATCAAAGGTGAGCCGCACAGGCAGCCGCTTGATGATAAACGCCGGCAGCTCCGTGCAGGGACGGCCCCACTGCTTTTCCGTGTACCCCTTGATGAGCTTCTCGTAGATGTCGGTACCTACGAGAGAAATGGCCTGCTCCTCCAGGTTCTTCGGGTTCGTAATGCCCGCCGCTTTCCGCTGCTCCTCGATCTTCGCCGCCGCTTCCTGTGGCGTCACCACGCCCCACATCTTATTGAAGGTATACATATTAAATGGAAGGGAATAGAGCTCCCCATGGTAATTGGCCACCGGCGAATTGGTGAACCGGTTAAAAGTGGCGAAACGGTTCACATAGTCCCATACGTGCTTCAGGTTCGTATGGAAAATGTGGGCACCGTACTTGTGCACATGGATGCCTTCGATGTCTTCCGTGTACACATTTCCCCCGATCTGGGACCGCCGGTCAATGACCAGCACCGACTTCCCCGCCGCCTTAGCCTCATGGGCAAAAACAGCCCCAAAGAGCCCGGCACCAACGACCAGATAATCATATTTCATGAGTTCCCATTCCCTTCCTGTGTAAATTGCATGATCGCGTTAAAATGCTAAGTCCATTATAACAGAAAAAGAGTTGAGATTTGAGATTTGAGATTTGAGAGTTGAGAGTTGAGGCCCAGCGGCTCCGCCGCAGGTGTCGCATGGCCAGCCGCCGTCCGAACAGGCGGGGGCTTCTAGCTGCTAGCTGTTAGCTTTCAGGAAAGCTGGTCGGGTCCTTCGGGCCAGAACCGTCCCGCGGCTGACGCCGCAAAGGTGGCGGCGCTGGTGAGATCGAGGTCGAGATCGAGATCGAGGGGGATGGGGCTGGAGGCCCTGAATGTCTAGATCTAGATCTAGGTCTAGGCCTTTAGCGGCTTTGCCGCGGTTGTCTTGTGGCTGAGTATGCGTGTGAACGTATGTAGGCCTTGAGCCTTCAGCATTGAGCAGTTCAGCTGCTTTGGGTCAGAAAATCACCACAACGAGCAATATCTGCATGTGACACATTTCCCAGGCATGCAGGCCCTTAGAGAAGGGCCGCGGCAAAGCCGCAGGATGGATGAGGCGTTAGCCGCTGGACCTCAACTCTCTTCACTCAACTCTCAAATCTATTTCTAAGCTACAGCTACGATGAGTCGAGAGATCTCTCAGCTAAATGCCTGTGACGGTGTTTTCAAAGAGAATTGAGATTTGAGTGAAGAGAATTGAGGTCCCGCCTGTGGCACTTCCATCGGTCCCCATCCGCGGCTCTCGCCGCAAAGGTGCGGCGCACAATTCATACAGCGCCGCTTTATGATAAGGGACAGCGGCTTCGCCGCCGTTGGGGCCCTAATAACTCCACCCCCAAAACGTGCTACTGACACTGCAGCAGGCTCTCTTCCCAGAAGAGAGCTGCCCACCGGGCTGAGAGATGGTGATGAGAACTGATGGGTCCGGCCCGCAGGGCCTATTCACCAAGTCACTAGCTACTGATTCGACGCAGGCTGACTTTAACCTCCCCCATCTATGGGGGAGGTGCCCGAAGAGTGAACATCCTGCACAGGATGTTCAAGTCTGGTCCAAGTTGGCGCTTATCCTGCACATAAAAGCGCCTTCCTTATGTGACCAGACGGAGGGGGCTCTCGCTAAAGGTGCTCCAACCGTTCTCTGCTTATCCCTCCAGCCGCTTCGCGGCCACCCACCCACCGCTGACGCGGTCCCCCCCGATCGCCTGCGCGATGAAAGTGTCTCACTGGATTTTCGCTCGCTGCGCTCACTACAAATCCAGTTCGCTTACTTTTCCCTCTAAAGAGGGAGGGCTGGTGGGTGTTCCATAAGGCGGCGCTTCCCCAATTTGCACGCCGCCACCTTTGCGGCAGAGCCGCGGATGGATTCTGTTGAAAGCGCCGCAGGCGGGACTTCAACTCTCAACTCTTTTTTCGTCGCCGCCACCTTTGCGGCGAAGCCGCGGACCGTCAGCGCCGCAGGCTGTTCAGCCTTCCTAGCCGCTAGAAGCTAGGAGCTAGAAGCCCTCGCCCGTTCGCATGCTCCCCAGCCACCGGTCCCCCGGCCCGGAGGGCCTATCCACCTGGCCACCAGCTACTAGCCACTGATTTCCCCCAGATTATCAAAACCTGCTGTTTCTTTCGAACAGCTTCCCAAAAATCCGTATTTCATGATTTGGTACTCTATATTGATCTGCCAGCCCAGCATACTGCTTCAATACCATATCCACGAGAATGCGGACTTCCTCTTTTCCCTCCCGGATTCCATAGTAAGGAGCCATTTCTATAGCATTGGTAAGGCTGGGATAGAAATCATTCTCTGTAATAGACAGGGCCATCTCCTTTTGAAAAGGACTGGGATTCATATCATAGGCCGGTGAAAGATGCCATCCCTTATTTCCAAGGAGAAACCCATGATTTCTTAAATGGCAATCCGTATTATTGACGATGATACTGAAGACCATCCGCTTCCAGAGCTCCTGCAGGTCTTTTTCCGGCTGGCAGCCATGGGAACTGATCCACTCAGCAATATCAAGAAAAGAGGCCGCCTCTCCATCCTTTTTCCCTGTCATAGTCATGGCAGAGGCAAAGTGTATTCTCTTTTTGCCCTCCCTGTCAAAACGACGAATCAGGAAAGCCTCGTTTTTTCCCAACTTTTCCAGCCGTGCATCCGGCACTTCTATACCACAGGAAACAGCCAGATCATGAAGTACCATTTCCCAGCACTCTGTATGAAAATCATCATGGAGAGAAGTAAACTTGGCTATCCACAGGTTCCCCTTCTCATCAACCACATTGACCTTCGGCCGGGCGCCGCCAAGAGATGACCCGGTAGAAACCAGGTACTCCAGGTCTGTCAGCTTAAGAATATCTCCACCCCTCTCAAAGGACCGGGATGTGTCTTCCAAGGCTCTGAGCCTTGCCAGCGGTGGGACGGCCATAGGGCTTTCCGCCAGAAAGACTCCATTGGCTGAGAGCCTGAGTCCCCCGGTACGCAGAGTATCCTCTACGCCAAGAAGATAGTCGGAATCGGTAAGATTTGAAGAAACCCGCTTTTCCCTGTCCGCCAGCTCCATTTCCCTCCTCTTCATCAGCATACGTCCCCAACGGTCCGGAGCGGCATCAGAAAAGCATCCCCAAAGCCCATTTTCCGCAAACTGCCTGCCAGGCCAGGGCTGTAAGAACGGATCAAGCATGAGGTTACCATGATCAGAGAGCCAGTCATTGGAAAAAGAGAAGGAAATCATTTCCTTTCCCCTGTTTTTCTCAATAGACAATGTTCCGACAGGCCGGTCTTCTTCCCAGCCCGCATGGACGGTATAATTCATATTCCCCTTCATTCCCCCCTATTCCTCCTTTCCCTGGTTGGCAGATCGCTATCCTGCATGAGACGGCCCAACGGATCGTCCGCCAGGACCCGGTCCAATTCCCCTGCCATACCGATAGCCATGAGGACATTCAGATAAATACCGATAGCCACAGAAGGGGACCCTTTTTCCACTTCCCATACAGAGCTGCGGGACACCTTCGCCCTTTCCGCCACAGTGGCCACGGAAAGCTTCCTCCTGAGCCGGGCCAGCTTGATGCGCCAACCCAAATCCTCCAGATGCTTCAACACCTGGGGATAAATGATCGTCTTATTTCGTCCCATTGTTCATATTCACCGCCATATCTGCCATTTTGTTCCTAAATAAAAACATCTAAAGATATTTTAGCAGATATAGGGGAAATATGTAAACAGATGGGTGAAAGGGCAGAATTGAGATTTGAGTGAAGAGAATTGAGGTCCAGCGGCTCCGCCGCAGGTGTCGCATGGCCAGCCACCGTCCGAACAGGCGGGGGCTTCTAGCTGCTAGCTGTTAGCTTTCAGGAAAGCTG
>ERZ857775.2138-NODE-2138-length-20224-cov-6.699341_pt1 | contig 20224 bp, 18 predicted proteins | sample MGYA00519698_ERZ857775 | MGnify/ENA primary metagenome ERZ857775 (study PRJEB31778, sample SAMEA3449363) | human gut metagenome | biome: human gut; feature: human-associated habitat; material: faeces | place: United Kingdom | collected 2010/2012 ...
GTGCCCGGTTTGGCGAAAACATTAGCAATCAAGACACTGGCTTCATTAATCGATGCGCAATATAGCCGCATTCAGTTTACGCCGGACTTGTTGCCGGCCGACGTTATCGGTACAATGGTTTACAGTCAGAAAGATGAGACTTTCCAAGTGAAGCGAGGTCCGGTATTTGCTAATTTCGTATTGGCGGATGAAATAAATCGTGCTCCGGCCAAAGTCCAGAGTGCCCTGTTGGAAGCTATGCAGGAACGTCAGGTTACAATAGGCAAGGAGACCTTCAAGTTGCCCGAACCATTCTTGGTGCTTGCTACCCAGAACCCTATTGAGCAGGAAGGTACATATCCGCTGCCCGAAGCACAGGTGGACCGTTTTATGCTGAAAGTTGTCATCGACTATCCGAAACTGGAAGAGGAGAAATTGATTATACGTCAGAATATAAACGGAGATAAGCTGAATGTGAAGCCTATTTTGAAAGCTGATGAGATCATCGAAGCTCGTAAAGTTGTGCGTCAGGTATATCTGGATGAGAAAATTGAGAAATACATTGTCGATATTGTATTTGCAACCCGCTATCCGGAGAAATACGATCTGAAGGAACTGAAGGATATGATTGGATTTGGTGGCTCACCTCGTGCTTCCATCAATTTGGCGTTGGCAGCTCGTAGTTATGCTTTCATCAAGCGTCGTGGTTACGTTATTCCTGAAGACGTACGTGCTGTGGCACATGATGTATTGCGCCATCGTATCGGCTTGACTTATGAGGCAGAAGCAAGCAATATGACTTCTGACGAAATTGTCAGCAAGATTTTGAATAAAGTTGAAGTGCCCTAATGTGTAAATAAATATCGTAGCCGTAAGGTTGATGTTGAAAGAGCGCTCCTGTTCTTTTACTAAAACGGGGGAAAAGATTTAGTATATCCTTACCGATGTTTTAGTAAAAAGGAAAGAAAGATTTAGTAAAAGACGTATGTCGTATACTAAGTTGTTGTTTACTAAATATTTATGTGTTACTGAATGGAAACCACTGATTTGTTAAAAAAAGTCCGTCAAATTGAGATAAAAACGCGCGGATTATCCAATAATATCTTTGCAGGCCAATATCATTCGGCTTTTAAAGGCAGGGGTATGGCTTTTTCCGAAGTGCGTGAATATCAGTTTGGTGACGATATACGCGACATAGACTGGAATGTGACGGCGCGCTTCCACAAACCATTTGTGAAGGTGTTTGAAGAAGAGCGTGAGTTGACTGTTATGTTGCTGGTAGATGTTTCCGGTAGTTTGGAGTTCGGTACGGTGAAGCAGATGAAAAAGGATATGGTGACAGAAATAGCTGCCACATTAGCTTTTTCTGCCATTCAGAACAACGATAAGATCGGTGTCATCTTCTTTTCAGACCGGATAGAAAAGTTTATTCCGCCTAAGAAAGGGCGTAAACACATTTTATATATCATTCGAGAGTTGCTTGATTTTCATCCGGAAAGCCGGCGGACAAACATTCGCCTTGGGCTGGAGTATCTTACGAATGTGATGAAGCGCCGCTGCACTGCTTTTGTTTTATCAGACTTTATTGACCGGGAGAACTTTAAGAATGCCATGACTATTGCCAATCGCAAGCATGATGTTGTGGCTATTCAGGTCTATGACCGTCGTGTAGAGGAATTGCCTGCCGTAGGACTGATGAAAATAAAAGATGCGGAAACAGGGCATGAACAGTGGATTGATACTTCTTCACGTGCTGTACGCCGCGCTCACCATGATTGGTGGGTGAACAAACAGGCGGAACTGAATGAAACATTTACCAAAAGCAATGTCGATAATGTGTCGGTACGTACAGACCAGGACTATGTTAAGGCATTGATGAATTTGTTTGCGAAACGAAATTAATCGGAAAATGAAAAGACATATATTTCTGATAACACTGTTGGCAGTCTTGACGGGTAGGATAGCAGCCCAGTCGGTGACGGTGGATGCAACGATTGACTCTTTGCAGATCCTCATTGGAGAGCAAGCCAAAATCAAGCTCCAAGTGGCATTGGATGCTGATAAGCGTGCTATTTTTCCCGCCTATGCCGATACTTTGGTGCGTGGAGTGGAAATAATCGATATAGCCAAGCCGGATACGCAAATGCTGAATGACGGCAGACGCTCGTTGATAACGCAGGAGTATACCGTAACTTCATTTGATTCGGCATTATACTATTTGCCACCGATGGAGGTGCTTGTCGATAATAAGGCATACCGTTCCAAGGCTTTGGCATTGAAAGTATATTCAATGCCGGTAGACACGTTGCATCCCGACCAGTTCTTTGGCCCGAAGTCCGTAATGAAAGCTCCCTTTGCATGGGAGGATTGGTATATGGCCATCGCTTGTGCTGTGCTGTTTGCGCCCTTCTTGTTGCTGCTTATCTACCTTGTGAAACGTATTCGTGATAATAAGCCGATTATTCGCAAGGTGAAAGTGGAGCCCAAATTGCCGCCGCATCAATTGGCTATGCAGGAAATAGAGCGCATTAAGAGTGAGAAGGTTTGGCAGAAAGGACAGTCGAAGGAATATTATACGGAACTGACGGATGCCATTCGTACTTATATAAAGAATCGTTTCGGCTTCAATGCATTGGAGATGACGTCTTCTGAAATTATTGATAAGTTGCTGCAAATGAATGATAAAGATGCTATCTCGGATTTGCGCTCCTTGTTTCAGACGGCGGATTTAGTGAAGTTTGCCAAGCATAGTCCGCTGATGAATGAGAACGATGCTAATTTGATTAGCGCAATCGATTTTATCAATGAAACGAAAGAAAAGGAGGACGAGAATGTCAAACCGCAGCCCACTGAGATCACTATTATTGAGAAACGGCCTTTGCGTACCAAGATATTGCTTGGCATAGGGATTGCGGCCTTAGCAGCGGCCCTTATCGGTTCGTTGATATATATCGGTTCGGAGTTATACAACTATTTTGCTTGATGAGCGGGTAGGAGGGAACTTCAGTCATAAATTGTAAATTGTAAAATTGTAAATATCATGGTTTTTGCCAATATTGAATATTTATTCTTACTGCTGTTGCTTATACCTTATATAGTATGGTATATCATGAAACGGAAGAATAGTGAAGCTACGCTTCAGATTTCGGACGCTCGTGTATATGCGCATACCCCGAAAAGTTATAAGAACTATTTGCTGCATGTACCGTTTGCATTGCGAATAATTGCTTTGGCATTGGTTATTCTTATTTTGGCCCGGCCTCAAACAACCAATAGTTGGCAGAATAGCGAAATAGAAGGTATTGATATAATGCTTGCCATAGACGTTTCTACCAGTATGTTGGCCGAAGATTTGAAGCCTAACCGGCTGGAAGCGGCAAAGGATGTGGCGGCGGAGTTTATCAATGGACGGCCGAATGATAATATCGGTATCACGCTGTTTGCCGGAGAGAGTTTTACGCAATGCCCGCTGACAGTAGATCATGCCGTTCTTCTGAATTTGATAAAGGACGTAAAGTGCGGACTTATTGAGGACGGTACAGCGGTGGGAATGGGCATCGCCAACGCGGTTACCCGGTTGAAAGACAGCAAGGCCAAATCAAAAGTTATCATTCTGCTGACGGATGGTACGAACAACAAAGGAGATATTTCTCCATTGACGGCTGCCGAAATTGCAAAAAGTTTCGGTATTCGTGTCTATACCATCGGTGTGGGTACTAACGGTATGGCGCCATATCCGTATCCGGTAGGCGGGACAGTGCAATACGTCAATATGCCGGTTGAGATAGACGAAAAGACTTTGACACAAATTGCCGGGACAACAGACGGCAATTATTTTCGTGCTACGAGTAATTCGAAGCTGAAAGAGGTATATGAAGAAATTGACAAACTGGAGAAAACGAAACTGAGTGTGAAAGAATACAGTAAGCGTCAGGAGGAATACCGCTGGTTTGCACTGGCTGCTTTCTTCTGCGTACTGCTGGAAGTCCTGTTGCGCAATTCGATATTGAAGAAAATACCGTAAGGAAGTTTGTGATTTTTTTATGGATGTGCTTTATGTCGTGCACAGATTATATGAATAGTAAATCGTAAAATAGTAAATAAGAAGATGTTTCGATTTGAAGAACCTGCATATTTGTCCTTGTTGCTGTTGCTGCCTTTATTGGCAGCCTTTTACTTGTATTCCAATTATCGGAGACGAAGGAATATTCGTAAGTTCGGTGATCCGGTGCTGATGGCGCAATTAATGCCGGATGTGTCCAAGTACCGTCCGGATGTGAAGTTTTGGATGGTATTTGCCGCTATCGGATTGTTTGCAGTGCTGCTGGCTCGTCCCCAATTCGGCTCTAAACTGGAGACTGTGAAACGTCAGGGAGTGGAAGTGATGATTGCGCTGGATATCTCAAACTCAATGTTGGCGCAAGATGTACAGCCCAGCCGCTTGCAGAAAGCAAAAAGATTGGTGGCACAGCTGGTGGACAAAATGGAAAATGACAAGGTAGGTATGATTGTTTTTGCGGGTGACGCTTTTACACAGCTTCCTATTACCAGTGATTATATATCGGCCAAGATGTTTTTGGAATCTATCGACCCTTCATTGATTTCTAAACAAGGTACAGCTATTGGAGCAGCCATTAATTTAGCTTCCCGTAGCTTTACTCCGCAAGAAGGCGTAGGACGTGCAATCATTGTCATAACAGATGGTGAAAATCACGAAGGTGGCGCGGTAGAAGCCGCTAAGGCTGCTGCCGAGAAGGGCATTCAGGTGAATGTACTCGGTGTGGGTATGCCCGAAGGAGCACCTATTCCGGCAGAAGGAACCAATGATTATCGTCGCGATCGTGACGGAAATGTTATTGTGACCCGTTTGAACGAGCAAATGTGTCAGGAGATCGCCAAATCCGGTAACGGCATATATGTGCGCGTAGATAATACGAATGGTGCCCAGAAGGCAATCAGTCAGGAAATCAATAAGATGGCGAAAGCCGACGTAGAAACGCAAGTATATACAGAATTCAATGAGCAATTCCAGGCTGTGGCATGGATCATCTTATTGTTGCTGTTGGCAGAGATGCTGATATTGGAACGCAAGAACCCTCTGTTCCGTAATATTCATTTGTTTTCTAATAAGGAATGATGCGTATGTTACAGAAAAAATATATAGGATTGGCTTTATTGCTGTTGGCGGCAGCTACGTCTTTCGCCCAAAAAGCCGAACGTGATTTTATCCGTAAGGGAAACCGCTTTTTTAATGATAGTGTATATGTCAATGCAGAAGTGAATTATCGCAAGGCATTGGAGGTAAATCCTCAGTCCACCGTTTCTATGTTTAACCTTGGAAATACGTTGGCACAGCAGAATAAGTTGCAGGAAGCTATGGAACAATATGTTGCAGCCACAAAGATAGAAAAAGACAAGGATGATCTAGCGCAGATTTATCATAATATGGGAGTGATTTTTCAGTCACAGAAAGATTATGCTAAGGCGGTAGAAGCATACAAACAGTCGCTGCGCAATAATCCAAAGGATGATGAAACGCGTTATAACTTAGCTTTGGCTCAGAAAATGCTGAAAGACCAACAGCAGGATCAACAAAATCAGGATCAAAATCAACAACAGCAGAAGCAAGACCAACAGGAAGATAAAAAGGGCCAGAGTAAAGATCAACAGCAGAATAAAGAACAGCAACAACCACCTCAACCGCAAAAGAAGGATAACGAGATGTCTAAAGAGAATGCCGAACAGCTTTTGAATTCTGTTATGCAGGATGAAAAGGATGTGCAGGATAAGGTAAAGAAGCAACAGGTTATCCAGGGTGGACGTTTGGAAAAAGATTGGTAACAAACATAATTAGGAAATAATATATGAGAAAAATAGTTTTCTTATGGATAGCACTGATAATGGTCAGTTTGCATGCCTTTGCCGATGAAAAGGTATCGTTTACAGCATCTGCCCCCGATGCTGTAGCGGTGGGTGATCAGTTCAGGCTGTCGTATACAGTGACTACACAGAAAGTGAGAGATTTTCGGGTGCCTTCCATAAAAGGATTCGATGTACTTATGGGACCCAGCCGTTCACAACAGAAAAGTGTGCAGATTATTAATGGAGAAACTACCTCTACCAGCAGCATAACGTTTACATACATCTTGATGGCTACAAAGGAAGGCAGTTTTACTCTTCCCGGAGCTACCATAACCGCTGACGGTAACCAGATGGTTTCCAATGCAGTACATATAAATGTGCTTCCGGCAGACCAAGCAAATGGAGCGTCCTCCGGAAATAGTGGAAGACAAGGCGGAGCGGCAAGTCGTGCTTCATCGGGAACGTCAGTGTCAAATAGTGATCTATTTATTACTGCCACAGCCAGTAAGACTACTTTATATGAGCAAGAGGCTTTCTTGTTGACATATAAGATATATACTTTAGTTGATTTACGGGGCTTTGACAATGTCAAACTACCTGATTTCAAGGGATTCCATTCGCAAGAGGTGGAACTTCCCAATGACCGTAAATGGAGTCTTGAACACTACAAAGGAAGAAACTATCAGACAACCGTATACCGTCAATTTGTGCTCTTTCCACAACAATCGGGTAAATTAACGATTGATGCGGCCCGTTTTGATGCGTCTATCGCTAAGGCTACTCAGGTGGCCGATCCGTTTGAAGCTTTCTTTAATGGCGGAAATAATTATGTGGAAGTAAAGAAAACATTGGCAACTCCCCAGTTGACAGTTGACGTAAAAGAACTGCCGGCAGGAAAGCCCGCTGGATTCTCTGGCGGAGTGGGAGAGTTCAGTATTTCTTCATCCATAAACAGTACGAACGTTAAAACAAACGATGCTGTTACAGTGAAACTTGTCATTTCCGGAACAGGCAACTTGAAGTTGATTTCCACTCCGGAAGTTAAGTTCCCTGAAGATTTTGAAGTTTATGATCCAAAGGTAGATAATAAGTTCCGTTTGACGAGTGCCGGACTTTCCGGTAGTCAGGTAATTGAATATCTTGCTATTCCTCGTAATGCCGGTACCTATAAGATTCCTGCTGTGGAGTTCAGCTATTTTGATATCAAATCTCGTTCTTATAAGACTTTGACCACTGAAGGCTATGAACTTCACGTTGAAAAGGGAAGTGGTAATGCGGCACAAACCATTGCTAACTTCACTAATAAGGAGGATTTAAAGGTATTGAATGAGGATATTCGTTATATTAAGCAAAATGACGTCACTCTTTCTCGGAAGGGCGATTTCTTCTTTGGCTCTCTGCTATGCTGGTTATTCTATATTGTGCCTGGAGTTGTATTCATCTTGTTCTTTATCATTTATCGTAAACAAATAGCAGCCAATGCCAATGTTGCTAAAATGCGTACGAAGAAAGCAAATAAAGTTGCTGTGAAACGTATGAAAATGGCTGGTAGACTATTGGCCGATGGTAAGAAAGATGCATTTTATGATGAAGTGTTGAAAGCGCTTTGGGGATATATTAGTGACAAATTGAATATCCCGGTTTCACGCTTGTCTAAAGATAATGTTGAAGGAGAACTTCGTAATTACGGTGTGGATGATGCACTGATAAAAGAGTTCCTTGATGCATTGAATAATTGTGAGTTCGCTCGTTTTGCTCCTGGGGATGATAATCAGGCTATGGATAAAGTTTATTCAGATTCTTTGGAGGTTATCAGCAAAATGGAAAGCTCTATAAAACATTAATTGGGAGGACACTATGATGAAGAAAATAATATCCTTAACATTTGGATTGCTGATGACAATGGCTGCTTGGGGACAAAGTTCTGCAGCAGTAGATACTTTGACTCCTGCGCAAGATTCAGTCTCTATCGGTTCACATACGGAATTCGCAGCAGCTAAGATCTCAGATGATAATGTGACTAAAGCAGAGGGTGATAGTGCATATATGCGAAATGATTATGCTTCTGCCATTCAAATTTATGAGAGTCTATTAAAGAAAGGGGAAGCGGCAGAAATCTATTATAATTTAGGTAATAGTTATTACAAAGCCGATGATATAGCCAAAGCAATTCTAAATTATGAACGTGCATTGTTATTGCAACCTGGCAATGCGGATATTCGTGCTAATTTAGAGATTGCGCGTTCTAAAACGATAGATAAAGTAGTCTCGGTGCCTGATATCTTTTTTGTAGCCTGGGTGAAGTCTTTGATAAATTGTTTAAGTGTAGATGCATGGGCTAAGTTAGGAATCGTATTCTTTATTCTTTTACTTATATCATTTTCTCTTTTTTTCCTTTTCAAACAGATTGTGTGGAAGAAGAGTGGGTTTATAGCCGGAATTGTATTCTTGTTTCTTGTTGTCTTGAGTAACATCTTTGCTTCAGAACAAAAAAGCGAGTTGGTGAATAGAAATAAAGCTATTATTTTATCTCCCAGTGTTACAGTACGAAGTACTCCCAGTGAGAGTGGCACCAGTTTGTTTATTCTGCATGAGGGACATAAAATAGAGGTTAAGGATAATTCTATGCGTGAATGGAAAGAAATTCGTTTGGAAGATGGTAAAGTAGGATGGGTTCCTACTTCTGCAATAGAAGTGATTTAGAGATAGTTTATTGCCGAATAGCAAAGCCCGCATGGAATATAAAAGGTGTTTTTCCTGTTTATATTTCATACGGGCTTTTGAGGTATTTATAGAATGTTAAACATATAACAGAAAAATACAAGTAAATAGTTTGTTTTATCTTTTTTTTTCCTTAAGTTTATAGCGTGATAAAACAATATCCAAAGTATTAACCATTAAATTTATGAATATGAGAACGATAACATTTAATGAACTCCGTAAGATCAAAGACTCATTACCCAGCGGTAGTATGCATAGAATAGCCGATGAACTCGGACTTAACGTTGACACTGTAAGAAACTTTTTTGGTGGCCACAACTTTAAGGAAGGCAAGAGTGTTGGGATTCATTTGGAACCAGGTCCTGATGGTGGTTTAGTAATGATTGATGATACTACAGTCCTGGATCGGGCTTTGAAGATTTTAGATGAGATTGCAGGCGAAGCTGTAGAACCCGTTCGGGCTTAAGAAAAATTAAAAAGAATCCCAATTGCTGAGAAACAATTGGGATTTCTTGTTTGTTTTTATAAACAATCTAATTGGATAACTTATGGAAGATAAATTAGTAACATTAGCTATTCTGACGTATGCAAAGGCACAGATACTGAAGAATGTTCTTGAAAATGAGGGCATTGAAACTTATATTCATAATGTGAATCAAATACAGCCGGTCGTATCCTCCGGTGTGCGTGTTCGTATTAAAGAAAGTGATTTACCGCATGCTTTGAAAATTACTGAAAGTTCAGCATGGCTGTCTGAAGAGGTGGTAGGAGGAAAGGCTCCAAAAATAGAGAAGGGGAGTAATAAAGTTGTGATTCCTGTTGATTTTTCAAATTATTCATTGAAAGCGTGTGAGTTTGGCTTCAATTTTGCAAAAAACATAGATGCTGAAGTTGTTTTACTCCATGTTTATTTTACACCTATTTATGCTACGTCATTACCATATGGTGATGTTTTTAACTATCAGTTGAGCGATGAAGAAAATGTAAGAAGTATATTACAAAAAGTTCATGCAGATTTAAATGTTTTGTCTGATAAGGTAAAAGTCAAAGTCGCTTCTGGGGAGTTTCCTGATGTAAAATATGTTTGTGTGTTGAGAGAAGGTATTCCGGAAGAAGAAATATTACGTTATGCCAAAGAATATCGTCCGGTGATCATTATAATGGGAACACGTGGTAAAAATCAAAAGGATATTGATTTAATTGGCAGTGTGACAGCTGAGGTCATTGAACGTAGTCGTGTGCCCGTTCTGGCTATTCCTGAAAATACGCCATTCAAACAATTTAGTGAAGTGAAGCGTGTGGCGTTTATTACAAATTTTGATCAACGGGATTTAATCGCCTTTGATTCACTAATTAATAGTTTGAAACCATTCCATTTTTCTATATCTCTAATTCATCTTACTGATGTAAGCAACACTTGGAATGAGATTAAATTAGGTGGTATTAAAGAGTATTTCCAAAAACAATATCCACAATTAGAGATTTATTATGATGTAGTAAAGAATGATGATTTATTGAATAGCTTAGATAATTATATTAAAACCAATCATATAGGTATTATTGCATTGACATCATATAAGAGAAATATATTTTCTCGTTTATTCAATCCTGGAATTGCGAGAAAGATGATATTTCATTCTGATACACCATTACTGGTAATTTGTGGGCGTTCTAATTGATTTCTATTTGCTTTGATTATAGGAGGAATTATAATTCTATAATATTCATAATGTGTTTAATATAAAATATTAACAAATGTAATATTGTATTTAACATAGAAATACATTATAAACGTGATATTCGATAAGTAATGTGATATAAACCATCAACATAGGCAATAACAAGCTGCATAATAGGGAAGCCATTCAATAATATATGTAATCCGTCAAACTGATATAACCGCACAACAGATAGAGAAGACAGAAACTCAAATATTTCCATTAAGTCATGAAAGGGTATAGGACACCATTGTATAAAGTAATTCATAATGTAAAAATTTTTATCCTGTCATTTTTCGTATAATAGGACAAGAAAAGAAGACAGCCGAGATATTCATTAATCGGCTGCCCTTCGGGAAAAATGACTGGGTTTCACTTACGATTAAAATAACGTATAATAGCATTAACCAATCTAAAGAATAACACAAAGAATGGAATAAATATAATTAAAGCTATAATTATCCATTCACTACCAGCAGGAAGAAATCCTAAAAATAAACATTTCATAACTAAATATATTTGGTTTACACAAATATATAAAATTATTCATAGGCCGGACGAATAACGCGACCAATAATATTAGTAAGACCAGTAAGATGTCCAGCTTCATGCATAATATTCCACAAAGTTTCCTCAACAGTCTTAACTCGATTACGATAAGTTTCTGCATCAAACTGATTTTGCATAGCCTGTCCATTAGCACGAACAACTGTTTCAGCAAGCTTTTCAATTTCATGTTGAGCCTGCTTTTCAGTAAGATTCTTCTGTGCATACTTCAATGCAATATCGGCAGCACCTTGAGCCAACTGTAACTTTTGAGCTTGAGGCAAGAACTTAAGTTCCTGTTCACGCAACAGATTTTCAGTAACAGCAATTCTCGTTTGTGCCTGTATTTGACGTACATTCTCGTTATTAACAGCAACTTGAGACGCAGAAAGGTCTTTCTGAATCGAAGAGAGGACACGCTGGATAGCTACACGTTCATCATCATTCTTAGCTTCATTATAAGTCTTATACAATTCAGCAATTGCCTTACTTGCAATATACTTACCTTCAATACGCAAATTATCTGCTTGTGCATTCTGAATATTACGTTGAGAACCTGTCATAATCGTATCAATTGCATGTCCAAGTCCTTGCATAACACCTGAATAATCAGCAGAATAAGGAGTAGCAGTAGGAGGTTGAACACCTTGTGCACTAGGAGAACCAGCAGACGGAGCAGAACCTTGTGTTCCTGATACAGAACCAGCAATACCAGCAGAACCACCATTCATCATCATATAAGGGTTCAAACCAGCAGCTTCCAAACGTGCACGTTGAGCAGACGGGTCATTATACTCGTTTTGCTTATTCCACATTTCTGTCTGATAAGCTTTATTATCCTCATACAATTTCCAAGCATTCTCCTTTTGATCGTCGTAAAATTTCCACTGATCACCTAACTGTGTCTGATACATCTCCTTATTATAAGCAATCTGTTTATCAAACATCTTCTCATTAAAGGCATTGTTCATTTGAGCAATTTCCTTATTGGCTTGATTCTGCATATGAGTAGTAGAAGCACCACCAATAAGGGAAGTACCTGCACCAATTGCAGAACCGACAATGCCAGTCATAGCAGCAGCACCCATAATTCAATATTTTTATAATTACACATAACTTTATATTTCAAAGGTATTATTTCATAGGGCATAGCCCTGGAGCCCCCCCTTAAAAGGGGACCCCCCAGTTAAGGTTTAGGTTAAAAAATAAAAGGGGAGACTGCTCGCAGGCTCTTTTTTATTTTAGAACTGAAGACCATAACCGAGGGGAAATAACTATTCAGCAACAGTAGTAGCAGAATTATCAGTAGCAACATTAGCAGCAGAATTATCAACAGCAGCAGCAGCAGCAGCAGCAGCGGAAATCATTGCATCCTGAGAACTCATAAGATACTGAGACCAAGCAATCAACTCACTCGGTGTCTGAATAAACCTTGATTTGACGAATGAACACAACTGGTCGTCAGTCATTTTTTTACGCAAATCTGACATTTTAGGTTCAGAAACAGACAAATTGTCAAAATATTCAACAAGTTGTGCACGTGTAAGTTTGTCTAAACGTTGCTGGTTAAACAGCATATAAATATCAGAAGTAATACGAATAGACTTTTTACCGTCACACTCTATTTCCTGAAACATGAAATCACGAAGAGGAGAAGGTTCTACAAATTCACTGCCTGACAATACGGCAGAATTAACATTATTAGGTCGAGAATTATCTACATAAGGCTCAACACGTCGTTTTGTACACCACATAATAAATAAGTTTTAAGTTAATAAGGTAAACCGTCAGTATCAAGATTACGGACAGCTTTAACATCAAAAAATGAACTACACAAAAACTGGTCTGTACTCATATCGCTATTAGCTTCAACCGCAAAAATAGGGTTAAGGCAATTAGGATTCACCTTAAAAAATGTAAAATTCATAGGAGCAACAGGGGGAACAGGTTCAGACGGCTCAGTAGGCGGAGCATCATCAGGAAGTGTAACTTGATTCACAACAGATTGATTACTATAAGATATCACCCAAGAGTTTAAAGTACGCTTAAAACCGCCAACAGACTGGTCTACTGATGTTTTATAATCAATATAACGAGGAACATAACCAAGAACCAAACTTGAAGCATTTGCAACCGATTGTAACGGGTTCATGAGTTGTACCAAAGGCATAGGCTGCATACCAACGCGATCAAACTCGGGAATAGCATAATCAGTAGCATTAACTTTAAGCAGAGCAGGGTCAATCATATCAGTCGTATAATCCAACAACGGCAAACAATGGTAAATACACATAATCAAACCATAACGATCTTTACTATTAAAATTAATCTCACCATTTGCAACACCAACACCTTTACCTGCAATATCAGCAGTAGAACTTCCAGTAATATTGGTATTAACAACCTCATTAATATCAATAGAAGAAGAAACACCACCAAGATAGGTACATAATTCAGAAAAACCGTCACCAACGGAAACACCCCAGTGTTTCTCTAACTGGTCTTTATAGTCCTTATTACCTGATTGAGTAATTTCTTTCCATTTCTGTAAAAATTCTGCTTGACGAAGAACCAATATAGATAAATCACCAACAGTATCAAATGCAGGCAAGTTCTCAGTAGCTGTACCACTCGCAACAGAAGGAGAAGTTCCGACAGTAGAAAAATTAGTCAACGTAAGCTTACCAGTTACATTCGGAGTAATCGAAGCAACAGAAGTTTCTCCATATTGTTGATGCGGAAGAACACCATGAAACAAATCTTTCTGCCAATTACAATAACGGAGATCAAACATATTATAATTCTTAACAAAAGGATCATTAATATAAAAATCAGTAACAAACATATTAGAACCGTCCAAATAATCAACATTAAAAGTAGAAGGTGAAATCCTTTCCCATTGACTATCACGATAGAAATCTGAATATATTTTTTGATAAGCAAGCAAACCAAAAAGATTTTGATTCAAATCAGACATTAAAGGAGAATTAGGCCAGCCAGACGTAAGAAACGACTCATAATTACCATAGCCTAAATATTCTAACAATTTAACAGAACAAAGAGCGCGGTCATAACCCAAATAATTAGTTTTAAAAGACGAATATTTCGAAGCACTATGAACAAAATTAAGATAATCAGCAATAGACTGAGATGTAGTATATGGCATCTCACCATTCAGAACAAAATTCGCTGAAGGGTCCAAAGAAACAGCATGTTGCGGGTTGTCCAACATCTGTGTCAACACTGTATTCGACTTGTTCCACAACAAATTATAAGGTACAAAGAAAAAATCATAATACTCTCTAATACGCGCAAATGCAGCAGTATTAATAGGTTGCGTACGAGTAAATGCCTTAAGATTAATCTTAAACGTATCACCAGGGAGCACCTCTTTAACCATAACAGGAAGCAACTCACCAGCTTTAGCAGTGAAGTTTTTCTTAAAGGACAAATCAAATCCATTACGCGAAGGTTTATTACGTATGGACTTCATAGACATAATATTTGCCATAACATTAAAAAATTAAATTAAACATTATTCATCGATAAAAATTTTATTCAAATCATTTAACTTCTTGTGTTTAATACGGTCAGAAAACAACTTATTTATCTGCATATCATACAACCTATACACAGGAGTTTTCTTATAGACCGAAGATTCAAAATAAACATTATCATAAAAAAATGGATAGTAACTATTTTCCCAAGCATCAGACATTAAATCAAGATCACCAACCAAATCACTTTCATAAAACAATTGCTGATTCTCAAAAAACGTTTTCAAATGCATATAGTCCAAACGGGAATAAAATTCTTCAATAAGCTTCAACTTACGTTTTCGCTCCGACAAGGTAGGTCTGTCACACACATAATATAAAAAATGTTTCGAAAGAAGTAATTCCGTATAAATACGATGAACATAACGGCACATCTCAATACTATCAAGAGAATAGTTAACCATCTCAGGTTCAAAAAAATACTGTGAAAGCTGATATAAATCAGACTGATAAGAAACCGTACCGAATATATCCAAGCAGTAAGTATCTTTCTTGTTGTGAAAATAATAAATATAACCTACTATCTCTTTCGCAAGCGCGAACGTGGTTTCGGCGGACGGGAATAGACGCCTTGCTGTATCATATATTCCATAAGAGTAAGCACGTTCACGTGAAGATTTATCAGCAAATCCTTTACATTTGGGGAAGAAGTAAGCGTAAGCCGACCTCCATACATCAAATTCCTTATAGCGTCCATTGATAACGATGCCTCGCTTAACAAACTGTTCAGGGGTAAGTGAATATACTTTCGCTCGTTCACTTTGCAAAAAGCCTTGACCCAACTTTTGAGAATGAACGCAGAATGGACAGAGGGTAGGTAACGTAAGAACTTTGGGTACAAGCACACTGCTATTAACATAGCCCGCAACGTACGATGAACACTTACCTTTGGATAACTGACAGTCGACACGACCATAGGGCCATGCCTCAGATACAGCCGCTGAACATACTTGTAAGGCTTCATCTGATTGGAGGAATAATAAGATATGATAATGCGGGCGGAAGTGTACGGGGCCATATTCGCCAATGGCAAAATAACGCACTTTTTCTTTGGGGAATCTTTTTGCAACATAATAACGGAATCTTTTAAAAAACAACTGTAAATCAAACTTTCTCAAATAAGGGAGATAACCAAATAAGTGAAATTTATCTTGTAAACGTTCAATATCTTTTATTGGCAAATCAGCAGCACCAAGATATTCACCAGTTTCAACATCTACGAGGTCATGCCCATAAGGTCTTTCCATAGAATCGACAAACTGTGCACGAGGTATAAAACGATTTGCATAAGTAAGCGTAATGAACAGTGTATGCTTAGATGAATAACTTTCCAAATCACACTGAAATGAATATCGGGAATTCTTAGCCAAAATACAAGCCTTACAATGTCCACAGGGAACAGTCAGAGCTTCATTTGTATAAGGGTTAACAATACGCTGAGGATTTAAGCACTTACAAAAGGGGTTGAACAACGACATAATCACTTATAATTCAAATCAACAGTAGTAGAATCAACAGAAGTAACCTGAGACTGCTCAGTAGCCTGATTACTATTAGTATTATTCTTACTAATACTCATACTCATAGTACACGAAACACAGAGCCAAACAGCTGCAATAGCTACAACCGCTTTGACTAAAATCTCAATTGTTTTGTAAATCTTTTCTTTATCCATAATAATAAAAGAATTAAAGTTAATACTTAATGCAATAATAATCTACACAAGTCCAGCAACGAAGCTCAGCCATAGCATAAAAAACAGACAACGCCTCAGACAGAGTACAATCCTTAAATATCTTACGATGAACACGACCATCATAAAGCGAAAAAAAGTGAATAATCACTCTACGATACTTAAGAGCAACACGCTTTGAAGAAGATTTTCTCATAACTATAATAATTGATTACGACACAAATATAATCAAAAAAGTAAATTCTACAATATTCATATTATGTTTAATATAAGATGCGTAATAATTATTTAATTAGCCTCTATCATAGAAAACATAATATTATAAAAATGGCTGTTCTTGTATGAAACAGCCATTTTTATAATATTTACGATTATTGCATTAACTTCTCTATCGCATCAAATTCAGGACCCATTTGCAGATTGTAGTAAACTCGATACAATCCATTTAACCACAAATCTTTTTGGTCAGGTTTCAATTCTTTTGCTTTTTCATAATTAGGTCTTGCCTTTTCATAAAAAGCTTTTAATGTAGCCTGATCATCTTTATATTTAGGATTATTGACATCAGTAGTTGCTTTTTCTGAGAAATCCTGTGCCTGTAAACAGTAAATCAGACCTAAGTTTGAATATGCTTCTGCATAGTTAGGATCAACTTCAATAGTCTTTTTATAGAATTCAATGGCCTTATCATAATCTTTCATATTATGATAGAGATACCCTTTCACATATAAATAGAATGTGTTGTTAGGATCCTTAGCCAGCATGTCGTCTGCAAATTGCATTGCTTCATCAAACTTATTGCTATTGCTATAATAATCAATCAGATGACCAAAAAAGAATGAATGTTCCGGATATTTTTGAATGCCATCTTTTAAAGAAGCAATCCATTTAATAGTATCGCCTTGAGCTTTTAATGCTGTAGAAATGAATTCCATGGCATACTTCCCTACCTCCTTGTCTTCTTTTGCATATGGAGCATATTTCAAGACATTAGGATAATCTTCCATTTTGGCAGCGGCTAAACTTGCATAATAAGCAATTTGAGGCAATACAGTATCTGTTTGAAGCAGATTTTCCTTTTCAAACATTGGATTGGCAGCAATATCTACATAAGTTGCAAAAAAATCAAGAGCTTCTTTATTCTTATCCAAATTGAAATATTGAATACCGCCATTAATCAAATTAGGACGTGCTGCTAATATAGCGGCGCTATTTGATTTTCTGTATTTATTCTTGATTTTACCTTTTTCATTGGGTATTTGTGCAAGTTCGTCACACTTAAAGTAATATTTACACATGTTCAGTGCGCTATTATATACTTTAAGAGTGTCATAAGGCTTTCTCAAATATGCATTTTCCATTTCTTTTTCATTGATTCTTTTTTGAATAAAGCCTGCTACGTCCCATGTTTCGGCATTGTCCTTCGTTTCAGTGTTGGTCAAAGCTCCGTTGATAAGTTTCTCTGCTTGGGCAAAGTCTGGTTTTACTTCGTTAGCAATGCTCTTAGCTTCTTTTACGCTTTTTTCTTGAGCGAAAGTGAAGCCTACTGCAAGTAGTAAGACCATTGAAAATAGTACTCTTTTCATGATTGTAGAAAATTTTAAATTAATATTATGTCTATTCTTCATTTTCATTATTTACTTCATTCTGAGGAGTTTCTGAAATATTTTCATCTTCTTCTGTGATGATATCCTCTTCGGTTTCTGAAGTCACTTTACATACAGAACCAATTTCATCATTACGTTTCTCAAGATTAATCAGTCGTACTCCTTGTGTGGCACGTCCCATAATACGAACATCGGCAACTTTCAGACGAATGGTAATTCCGGATTTATTGATGATCATTAAATCATTTTCATCTGTAACAGACTTGATGGTCACCAATTTGCCCGTTTTATCAGTTATATTCATGGTTTTTACACCTTTACCGCCTCGGTTTGTTTTGCGATAATCTTCAATGTCAGAACGTTTACCATATCCTTGTTCTGATACCACCATAATTGTTTCAGCTTCAGGATCTTTGATACAGATCATTCCAACTACTTCATCTTGTCCGTCTTCATCAAGTGTCATACCACGTACGCCGGTAGCTGTACGTCCCATTACACGTACGGCATTCTCGTGGAAACGAATAGCGCGTCCGTTGCGATTGGCGATGATAATTTCATTATTACCATTAGTCATACGTACTTCGATAACACGATCATCTTCACGAATAGTAATGGCATTGACACCATTTTGACGAGGACGAGAATATTGTTCAAGTAATGTTTTCTTAATAACGCCATTCTTGGTACAGAACAATACGTAATGACTATTGATGAAGTCTTGGTCATTCAAGTTTTTCACGCGTAGATATGCATTTACAGCATCGTCAGAATCAATATTCAATAGATTCTGAATGGCACGCCCTTTAGAATTCTTTGTACCTTCAGGTATCTCATACACTTTTAGCCAATAACACTTACCTTTCTGCGTGAAGAACATCATGGTATTGTGCATTGTTGCGGGATAGATATGTTCCACAAAGTCTTCATCGCGTGTTTCTGTTCCCTTAGAGCCTACTCCGCCTCGATTTTGAGCTCGGAACTCGCTTAATGGAGTACGTTTGATATATCCCATATGAGAAATGGTAATAATCATTTCGTCGTCTGCATAGAAATCTTCCGGATTGAATTCTTCAGATGAATAAACAATTTCAGAGCGACGCTCGTCACCATATTTATCTTTGATCTCGATTAATTCGTCTTTGATAACTTTACGGCAAAGTTCATCGTTGACAAGGATTTCTTCCAAATAGGCAATCTGTTTTTGGATTTCTTCATACTCGGCATGAAGTTGGTCTTGCATAAGGCCGGTCAATTGGCGCAGACGCATTTCTACAATGGCACGTGATTGGATTTCTGTCAGTTCGAAACGTTCCATCAAACCGCTGATCGCATCATTCGGAGTCTTTGCTGCACGAATAATTTTGATTACTTCATCAATATTGTCTGATGCGATAATCAAACCTTCTAAGATATGAGCACGCTCTTTAGCTTTACGTAAATCATATTGAGTGCGGCGAATAACCACGTCATGGCGATGTTCTACGAAGTATTTAATAAGCTCTTTCAGGTTCAATAAACGAGGACGACCATGTACTAGCGCCACATTGTTTACACCAAAAGAAGTCTGTAATAATGTCATCTTATAGAGCTTATTCAGCACTACACTGGCGTTAGCGTCCCGTTTCACATCGATGACAATACGCATACCTTCGCGGTCAGACTCATCATTAGCATTAGAAATGCCTTCTATCCTCTTTTCATTGGCTAAATCGGCAATAGATTTGATTAATTCGGCTTTATTGACTCCGTAAGGAATTTCAGTAACGATAATCTTGTCATGGGTAGAGGTTGTCTCTATTTCTGCTTTGGCGCGCATTACGACACGTCCACGACCAGTTAGATACGCCTCGCGTACGCCACTCATACCATAAATATATCCTCCTGTCGGGAAATCAGGAGCCTTGACATAAGTCATTAAGGCCTCAATATCAATATCATTATTATCGATATATGCAATGCAGGCATCTATCACTTCAGATAGATTATGGGTTGGCATATTTGTGGCCATACCTACGGCAATACCAGAAGCTCCATTTACAAGGAGATTTGGGATACGGGTAGGCATCACAGTTGGCTCCAATAATGAGTCATCGAAGTTGGTTTGCATATCAACAGTTTCTTTATCAAGATCCTGCATCATTTCTTCCCCAATCTTCTGCAAACGACATTCTGTATAACGCATGGCGGCAGCACTGTCTCCGTCCACAGAGCCATAGTTACCCTGTCCGTCTACAAGCATGTAGCGCATAGCCCAAGGCTGGGCCATACGAACGAGAGCACCATATACGGAAGAGTCACCATGTGGGTGATATTTACCTAATACCTCACCAACAACTCTGGCAGATTTTTTATAGGGTTTATCCGACGTATTTCCCAGTCCCATCATACCGAAAAGGATTCTTCGGTGAACAGGTTTAAAACCATCTCTAACATCAGGAAGGGCACGCGAAACAATGACCGACATAGAGTAGTCAATGTACGAAGACTTCATTTCCTCCTCGATGTTAATCTTTATAATTCTGTCTTGTTCAAGCATTT
>ERZ857775.2143-NODE-2143-length-20169-cov-3.458785_pt1 | contig 20169 bp, 21 predicted proteins | sample MGYA00519698_ERZ857775 | MGnify/ENA primary metagenome ERZ857775 (study PRJEB31778, sample SAMEA3449363) | human gut metagenome | biome: human gut; feature: human-associated habitat; material: faeces | place: United Kingdom | collected 2010/2012 ...
ATCGCCCAAATCGTAGTCCGTGCCGTACTTTAAATTCGCGTTCGTGTTGATCTTCGATCCGAAAGCAAGCGTTTCCGCGTATTGCTCCAGCTCTTCAACGCCGCGCGCGGAAAGAAGCGCTAAATATTGCGCGTTGGTAAGCGTTACGGTCTGCCCGCTCTCGTTTTCGTATTCCTGCACGATGTCCGTTGCATTGATGAAAACTTCGTCGCGGGAAAGCCCCGTCGAACTGCCGCCGACTTCGGCAACCTTCCGCGTTACGCCTTCCTTTTCCTCTCCGCCGACGTAAGCCGTTGTTTTAAGGTTTTCAACGCTGTTCGTGTATTCCTGTTCAACGATGTTGTCGAACTCCTGCGAAAAGATACAAGGCGCGTTCCCTGCGGTATTGCCCGCCGTAAGATCGCGCCCTTCGTAAACGGAAAATGTATGCTTGCCCGTGCGGGCATTTGTCAGAACCCGAATACCCAGCTTCGCCGCCTTCGCCGCCGTTTCCGCCGCAAGCTGGGCGTTCGCGTACTGCTCTGAAGTATAGTCGATCTGCCCGCTTCCGGTGTCTGCGTCGGTCGTGGATATGCTTAAATTCGGGATATTGCGCGCCGCTCCTGCGTTCGTGCAAGTCTGCTTCACAATGGCGTATAGAATGTTCTGTGTCGTGTCCTTCGTGATGATCTGCGTTGTCAAAATGCGCTTGCCGATCCACGAAAGAAGGAACTTGCCTTGAACCTCTATTTCCTCCATGCCCTGTGAATTCTTCGTGATGTGAATATAGCGGATTTCCGCCGCTTCGTTGCCGCCGCGCTTGATGATGATATTTTCCTTCACCAGCAAGCGGGCGTGTTCCTCCGTGAAGGGAACAAGCAACTTGAATTCGCCGCAACTCCAATAACGCCGCGTCCATATTAAGGACGAAATCTTTTCGACGATCCCTTGAAGTGTCATATCGCGGCTATAAACGTATAATTCCACCGCGCTACACCCCCAAATACAAGTTATTGTGATAGATCGAAACTTCGAGATTTTCGGCGTTCGCGTCCGCTGAATAACGGAAGAGATTGTCGCCCACGGCGATCTGCAAATACGAACTATCAACGTCGAGATAGCGGAACGCGTCTGTAATCGTTCCGCCACGGTTCAGCTTCACGGCTTTTTCACCGTAGCCCGTGGAAACGGTTAAAACGTCGCCCGCTACAAGCGAAATATTCAGCTTGATAAACTCCCGTGTATCGACGTTCAGCAATACGGGATTTGTAACCGCGCCGATCGCGCGGAACTCGATCCGGATACCGCTTTTCACGTCGCCGGAATTGTAGACGTTCACAATCAGCGACGGCTGGCGATAGCCGATTTCCCAGCCGTCGTAAAGCTCCAGCCCGTCCGGAACGGGGAATTCAAAGCCGCCGATCCACGTTGCTATGTCCTCGCGCGTTTCCGTTTCCTCTCTCCAAAAGGGATTAAGGCAAGACAAGCTAACCGTGAATTGCTCGAAGATCGGCTTTCGCTTGAAGATCGGCGCGTCGTCGATCTTGCACCCGATCACCCGCCGGAAGTCGCCGAAAACATACGTCAACGTTGCTTCGTACTGCGGATTTAATATGCGGTTCAGCTTCCGGCGTAGGTTCTGCGCCGCTTGCTTGTCCCGCTCCTTGATGTATCCCACGATGTCAATATCGCGGCTTTCGATCCGATAGCCCAAGTATGTGTCGCCGTCCTGCCCCATGCTGTTGGTGCTGTAAATAGCGTTCCGCACGTCGGAAAGTCCGGTAACGTCCTTGAAGTTTACGTGATACGAAGAAGCGGGGGAAAACTCTATGCTTTCCCCGCGCTCGTTCGTGTAGATCAATTTTTCTTGTGTCCTCATGCCATAACCTCCCGCGCAATCTGCCGGAACTGCCGCGCCGCCTGTCTTTGCTGTTCGGCGTAGCTCGTTTCGTTCGCATAGATGTTTTGCACGACTTCAACGGAAGGCGTACCGCCGCCGCGCGTGTCGCGTCCCTCTCCGGAACGAAATTCCGGAACGGCGTTCGACGTTTCGCGCCGGATCGAACTTTCAACGTCGCGCATTTCGCGGGCGAAGCCTTCGCCCAAGCCCTGCGCCATGTACGAACCGATACGGGCAAAAACCTTCGACGGGGAATTGATGTCCATTTCCTCTTCAACCGCCGCCACAATATCCCTCATCATAGAGCGGACACGGCTTTCAAGCCAGCCGGACATATTTTGAAAGCCCTGCCAAATGCCGCGCACCATCTCTTCGCCCGCCGCCGTGAACTCCGATACGTAAGAGCGAAGCGCGGTAATAACGGGCTGAATAATTTGTGCAACCTTGCCCGTGATCTGCGGGATACCCGCGATCATTCCTTGCGCTATGCTCTTGTCGATGTTCGTTCCTTCGGTTACGAACTTTTGATGTTGTGCCGTGAATGCGGTAATAATGCTTTGCGCGATCTGCGGTACTTTCTGCGTGATCTGCACGATACCCGCCACCATGCCGGAAGCTATGTTCTTGTCGAAGTCCTGTCCGGCTTGATTGAAACGTTGAGCTTGCGCCGTCAGTCCGGTAATAACCCGCTCGACGATCGCGTTCACCGCTCCGGACAAGCCTTCAATGTTCGCAATAATGCCGTTGTTCACGGCGTTTACTGCTTCCGCCGCCGTCAGCGCGCCCGCTCCGCCCATTGCGGCGGTCATATCGCCTTCAACGCCGCCCATGTTGTCGGTGAAGCCTACGCCCACGCCGTCCGCCATGTTGCCGCCGATTTCAGCGAATACCGTTGACGGGGAATGAATGCCGAAGAAGTCCTTGATACCCGAAACAAGGGACGAAGCCCAGCCGGATACCTTTTCCCACAACCACGAAGCCGCGCCGCTGATACCTTCCCACAAGCCGTGAAGAAGGTTTGCGCCCGCGTTTATCATTTCGCCGCCCAGCGACGCGAACGCTTGCACAATGCCGGAAACAATCTGCGGAACTGCCTTCACGATTTCAACTATGATCGTCGGCAAATTCTGAATGAGCGCCACGAAAAGCTGAACGCCCGCCATAATGATTTGGTCGATGTTGCCGATCAGCGCGTTTACAATGCCGCTTATGATTTGCGGGATCGCTTGAACGATCGTCGTTATAATCTGCGGTAATGCCTGTATGAGCGCGACAAGAAGATCAATGCCCGCTTGAATGATAAGCGGTATGTTCTCCGTAAGCGCCGTGATAATGCCTTCAATGATCTGTGGGATCGCTTCAACAATCGTTGTTATGATCTCCGGAAGGGCGGTAATTAACGCCGTCAGAAGGTCGATACCCGCTTGAATGATCTGCGGGATTGCGGAAAGCAAACCGTCGATCAAGCTGGTTATCAACTGCGGAAGCGCCGCAACAAGAACGGGGATTGCGTTTATAATGCCTTCCGCCAGCCCTGTTACAAGCTGTAAAGCCGCGTCGATCAGCAACGGGATATTGTCGATCAGAACTTGCACGATGTCCGTTACAAGCTGAACCAGCGAAGGAACAAGCGTCGGCAACGATTGAGCTATGCCCGTAGCGATATTCGCGATCATCTTCACCGCGAATTCAAGGAAGGTCGGTAACATTTCCGTTAGCTTTTCGATCGCGAACGTAACCATACCCAGCAAGCCGTCTGTGAAGTCCTCCGCCGCGCTCTCTGCACCGGAAAGCGCACCCGTCAAGCCTTTTCCGATAAGCTCGACGAACGGCGTTATTTCCTGCAAAAGCTCCGCCGCAAGCTGTTTCAGCTTTGTAATGATCGGTTCAGCAATCGCGCCCAGCGCCGCCATAGCGCTGTTCAGATTTGCTGTTGCCTTCTGCGCGTCGATAATGTCGCCGTTTACCTCTCTGTACTTGTCCGCCGCTTCTGAATAAAGCCCGTTCAACGTGGACGTGATAAGGGCTTGCCGCTCCTGCTCCGATGTGCAAGCGTCAAGGCTGGCTTGAAAATCATCTTCGGAAACGCCTGCCCAATTCAGCGCGTCGGCAAGATTGCCCGTGATTGATCCCGTCTTTGCCGTTTCGTTCGCGGCTTCGGTCAAGCCTTCAATCGGCAAGCTGTCGCCGAATGTCGCGTAAACGCCCGTGCAAATGTTTGTCCAGTCCGAAAGCTCTTTTTCGTTCGTAGTCAGCTTCGCAAGGTGTGCGGCGGCTTCCGTTGCCTGTCCGTCGTCGCCAAGAACGCCGTACAACTCCGTATAGGTGTTTTTCGCGTCCTCTGCCGAATGTCCCGCCGTCGTGAAGCTGGTTTCAAGTTTACCCATGTTTTCGCGGGCTTCGCGTGTTTCTTCGGCAAGCCCGAAGAATGCCGCACCCGCCGCCGCAATCGCCGCACCCATAGCCGCGCAAGCTGCGCCGATCGCCTTTCCTGCTTTGCCGACGGTTTCGCCGACGCTCTCCCAATCCACCTTTGAGCTTTTCAGCTTTTTAGAAGTGTCGTCGATTTCCTTTTGAATTTTCACCATGTCGGCTTTGGTGTTGTTCAGATTTGTTTGCATTTTCTGATATGCGGGATTTGTCGGTTCGATACCGTTATCGCGCATTTTCTTCAATGCCTTTTCCGCCGCTTCTGCTTTCTTCGCCTGTTCGTCGAACTGCTTTTGTAATAGCTTCTGTTTCGCGGTCAGCGCTTCCACGCTGTCTGCGTTGTCGGCGAATTCCGCCGTCGTCAGCTTCATTTCCGATCCGATTTCGCGAAGGGAAGAATTTATGTTAGTGCAAGCGGCGCGATACTCTTTTTCGCCTGTAAGGTCGATTGATGTTTTGATCTGCTCTTCTTTCGCCATTTATATCCCTCCCAGCACGTCGTCAATATCAACTTCTTTCGGAACGGGCTTGAAACGATCCGGATTGAATTCACGATGAATTTTGAAAAGCGTCAAAATTTTATACGGTGTCATGCGCCATACTTCGGCTTCGCTCCAGCGAAGAAGCGTTACGCCGATATAAAGAAGGCGGGCAAGGTCGATTATTCCTTGCCCGCTGTTGCGTTTTTTTCGATGTCCTCTTCGTCGTCCTCTTCCTCTTCGTCCCGTTCGGGCGGTTCTGGCGTTCCGTTGTTGCCCATAGAAAAGGATTTGAAGATCGCCGCTTTCACGTCGGCGAAATTGCCCGTATGAATGAGCTTGCCCACCTGTTTTTCGGTAAGCGGTTCTTCGTCGTCCGCCGCGCCCTCATTCAAAAGCACGGTCAGAAGCCAGCGAAGATTTTTAATGCTGTCCTTGCCGGAAAGCACGGTATCAAGGCGATCGAAGCCGCCGAATTTGTCTTGCATTTCGTCGATCGCGTTCAGACTGAAAAGAAGGTGTCTTTCCTTGTCCAGCATGATCGGGAAACGTCCGTCTTTAATTGCGCTCATAGCAGAATAAGGCGGGAAGCCTTTTCAGACTTCCCGCCGTTCCTCCTTTCGATATTCGATTAACCGCCCGCGTTGTTAGGCTCACGAACGGAAGTGAACCAAGCCGTCGCCACGCTGTTCGTAGGCTCTGCGACGTGTTCAGCCTTCCACAATCCGTCGGAACGCTTGATAAACTGTCCGACGATCTCCGGCGTAGTAAATTCGATACTGTCGCCCTTCGTGGTGTAGTTTTCATCGGGGATCGCGAATTTGACCTTGTAAAGCCAAATGTACTTGTACGTTCCGCCCGCCTTCTTCGCGCGGAAGCCGATTGCGGTATAGGGCGCTTCGTCGCTGTCAGAACCGTAAACAACCTTGTCCGCGTCCTGCTTCTGTCCAAGCAGGGCGGCAAGATCAGCCGGAAGAAGGTCGTTCACGTTCAGCGTGATTTCTCCGGATACGAATTCTTTTACAACTTCGTCCGCGCCGTCGTCGGCGTAAAGGATCGCTTCGGCGACTTCAACGGAAAGCTCCGCCGAAATAGCTTTCGCCATACGCACGGGCGTTCCGTATTCCTCCGCGCCGGACGTGCCGATCGTGATGGGTGCGCGGTAAAGATCGCGCAAACCGATTGTTGCCATGTGTCATACCTCCATATACTTGATTTCAACGGGAACGTGGTAATATCCCGTGTCCTGTTCGTATGTTTCCGCGTCTATCGTGATCGCGTAGAACCCCGCCGCCTTCAATGCTGTTTTCAAGCGTTGAAGAATGTCGATGTAATCCGTTTTTGAATAGACGTGTACTTGATACGTGAATTCCTGCGCGCCCTCTTCATCGTCTGAAAAGAACGTGTCGCGCCCCACGACAAGCTGATAGACGATAAAGCAAGCCGCCTTCCCGCCGTATTTAAGGCGTTCGACGGGAACGCCCAGCTTTTCAAGCTCCGCTTTTAACAAGCTGTCAACGTTCTTCATTTTGCTTTTCCTCCCATACGCGGCGCATTTCCGAAACAACGTCGTCCGCCGCCTTTTCATTCGCCGCCGTGAACCACGGGCGCGCGGGCATATTTGAACGCCCGTAATTAAGGACGAAGCCTTTTTCCGCGTTGCGTACTCCGTGCTTGTCCTTTCCGTTCGGATAGATTTCAACCCGTTTTCCGCCGTCAATCTCTTTCACGGCGGATACTTTGATGGACGCAAGAAGCGCCCCCGTGCTTCGTCTGCTGTTGAACCTTGTCTTGATCTCTTCTTGCTGTGCCTTCTGCATTACTGCGCCACCCGCTTTGAGCATTTCCGGCACGGCTTCTTCAACGATCGCGTCTTGCCGAAGCATTGCTTCTTGTACGTCGTCCAGCCCGGCAACGTTAAACTTCGCCATTGTTGCCGCCCCCTTCCGCTTCCGGAAGATTAACCAGCGTCAACTCTGTAAATTCTCCGTTCCCGTGCGTGTACGTCCGAAGGACGCGATACCGTTTCCCGCTCGAAACGGGATATTCCACGATCTGCTGTTCCTCATACTCGAAGGAATGCACGTCGAATTTTAATTCCGTCGTATAGCCCGCCTGTTGCGCCTTGTAGAACTCCGAAAAGCCCACGGATTTCTTGTCAGCGAAAACCGTTGTCGCGGTTTCTGTGCGGGCGACGGGGAAGCCGTGTTCGTTCGTGCGCGGCGAAGGTTCAGACAAGGCAACCAATGTTATTTGTTCGCCCCATCTCATTTATTTGCCCTCGCTTTCTTCGGTGTAATCAGCGGTCAGCGACAAGGCGCACTTCAAATAATCGTATGCGTTGCGGTAACGCTCCGCGTCGTCATTGAAGCCGAATTCCGCCTTTGCATAAAGCACAACCGCCCGATCAAGAAGGGGATCGCCCAGCGTTTTACTGGACGATCCCGCTTCCGCCGGAATGTTGATACCGACAAGGCGAAGATCAGCGATCGCCGCGTTTATGAGATCGGAAACTTCGCCGTCAAGCGCCGTCCCGCTCAACCGCAACGCCAGCTTTACCTTGTCAAGCATTTGTCAGCCCTCCCGCTTTAGGCGGTCGCCTTGACCAGCTTCACGATGGCTTCGCCGATAGCGGGCGCGCAATCGAAGATCGCGATACCGCTATATTTGTAGCTGTTCGTGTCGATGTCGTAGGCGCTCTTCACGCCGATATTTTCGGCAAGGTTCGCGCAAACCTTCTTGAAGTCGCCCAAGAAGGCTTCGTGATCCGCGACGTAATCGGACAGAAGAACGGGATAGCCGTACACGAAGTACGCGTTGTTCTGAACGGTTACAATGTGGTTCTTGCTGTTGTCCTGCAACGGCATAAAGTCTGTGAACAAGGTTTTCTTGTTCATAACGAACTTGCCGTTACGGTCATAGCCGGAAGGCAGAAGCCCGATCAACGTCTGCACGTTTGCGGCGGTAAGCGCGCCCGTCTTTGCAACGGTAACGCTGTTGGTCGCGCCCCAAGTGTTCGCGTTTTCAATGCCCTTCGGCTGGGAAGAACCCGTGCCGTTGATAAGCAAATCTTCGACTTTGCGGGCGATAGCTTCCGCCAGCATATTGACGATCCAGCTTTCAAACGCGGTAATGCTCATAGTCATTACAGTATCGGAAATCTGAACCAGCTTGACGATCTCATAACCGGAAAGGGAAACGGTGGTCAGCGTGTCAGCGGCGGCGGTAATGCTTGCGTTCTCGGTGTGGATCGCGGCGGCGTTGTTCGTGCCTTCGATCGCGAACTTTACAGCGCCCTTGACGTGCAGAAGGGTAACTTCATTCAGCATAGGCGCAAGCGTCTTTACCTTGCTGATAATCTCGTTCGCGGTCTGCGTCGGGATAACCTCCGCACCCGCGCCGCTGGCGTTGCTGAATGCGCGCTTCTCTGCGTCGTTCAGCGGAAGGCGGCGAATGTTTTTCAGCCACGCGGAACGATATTCGGGCGTACCGAAGGGATCATCGGGCGCGGCGTTGTCGTCGCCGTTGTTCTGCTGGAAGGAACGGGAAACAATGCCCGCGCCCTTCGCGATATTGTCAAGAATGCCGTTGCGCTTCTCGGCGGCGGCAATCAGTCCGGCGCGCTCTTCGGTAAGCTGTGTGGTTTCCTGCTCCAGCGCGTCAATCTCTGCGGCGGTCATAGCGTCGCCGCGCTGTTCGATCTCCTGCTTGATAGCCGCAAGGCGGGCTTCGATTTCTTTAATTCTCATTGTGTTAAACCTCCGTCATTAGTTTGATTTTCAAAAGTTTCTTCCGGCGTTCCAGCCGCTCCTGCTGTTCCCTCTCGATCACTCCGTCGAAATAGGATCGTGCCGAAATATCGGTATCGGCGTTCGCCGGAATGGATACCGCCGAAACGTCGTAAACCTTCGCAATTTTCAAGATCGTGCGTGTGCGTGTGTCGCGGTCGTAGCTATCTTCCGATACGCGGAAAGCCCACGACATTTTCGTAACAAGTCCGTTCTTGATTTCCTCGAACATATCTTGTGCCGCGCGCGATTTCGACAAGTCCGCGAACGTGAAAAGCCCGTTATCGTTAGCTTCAACGCCCAGCGTCCCGTTGGAAAGGCGGGCAAGCACCTTTCCTTCGTGGTTATACTGCATGATTACGTCGGACATATCCGCACCCGCAAGGGCGTTCCGGTCGATCCGTTCGTAATATTTGTTCCCGTCCCACTCATACAGCAAATAGGGCTTGTCGAACGTTGTTGCGTAGCCCTCCACGTAGAAATCCGTATCAATTCGCTTCTCCGCCGCCGTCGGGATCAATAGCGGCTGGATCATTGTTCGGTACTCCCGATCCGTCTTTTTTGGCATTTGGTGTAACCTCCTTTCCCAATTCTGAAACTTCCGCGTATTCCTTGCGGATATAATATTTCTCGCCGCCCTCAACGTGCGCCATGTTCCAAACGTCCATAACGCCGTTGCGGTTCAGCAAGCCGCGGTCAAATAACTGTGTGCTGATATTCAGTTTCGTTTGATTGCTTGCGTATTGTAAGCGGTTCGCGGTAAACGTGATCGCGTTCCCGAAGGACAATTCCCGCGCCGTGTACGTCATATTCGACATAACAAGCGAAAGCTGGATCGCGAAAGGCTCGATCTTGCCTTCGTAATACGCGTTCCATTCGTCCTCCGTGTATTTGTTTTGCAGAATGCCCGCATTCGTGCCGAAGTAGTTAAACACGTTTTCGTTGATCTGCGCCATCTGCGCGGCGTTGACCGTGAACGGCTTGCTTTCGATCGGCTTCACGTCAGCAAACTTCGCGTCGTAGATCACCATTCCCGATTGATTTTCCGCCGAAAGGTTATCCGCCGTGAAGCGCTTGCGCTCCTTTGTGATGTCCTCCGGCTTCAACATATTTGCAACCTTCGCCAAGAAGCGAATAGAAGCCGAATTTTTAACGCCGTTGATAATGCCTTGATTTTGTGTATGGATCAACTGCATTGTAGGGCGAAGCGCGGCGTTACTCTCTCCGAAGAAATCGTCGGTATACTGAAACTGCGTCATTACGCCGACGCGTTCAAACTCGATCGCGGCTTTCTGCCCGCTCCCGAACGTATAACGCAAAAACGGCGCGCCGTTGTACTCGACAACTTCGCACCGTTGAGGAAGCAGGGGATAATACCCGATCAGCCCGCCGAATTCATCTTCGATCGGAACAATGAAGCAAGTATTATTCACCGAAAGGATCGTCGCGATCCTGTAAATGAACTTCGATGTATCCATGAACGGATTAGGCTTGAACTGCAACGCCCGTTCAAGGTTCTTTTGCGCCGTGCCGCTGATCTCCGGTTTCAGCTTTGAAGCGAAGGACGCGAACGAATGTATCGCCGCGCGCGTAAGCTCCATTTCGTAAATACTTTCCGGCGCGTTGCTGAAAACGGGCGTGTACCCGTTTAGCATTTTGAAATAGCCTTCCGCCTTCAAGTCGGCTTTCGGCTTCCGGAAGATAGTTTCAAAAACTCCCATGTTTTTATCACCCCGCATTTTTGAGCATTTCGCCGATTTCGTTATAATATTTCTGCCGCACGGTCAGCGCGTCGATCACGGAAACGAAGCCGTCAATTCGCGCCCGCTGTTCGATCTTCACGGGACGGAACTTCCGCGTTTCCATGTTGTGCTTCAATGCGACGTTGAGGAAGTGCGCCTTCAACAAGTTATTGTCGGCAATCTTGAAATTGCCGTCCTTGATAACGCCTTCAAACTCACGGATCACGGGCGCAAGGTTTTCACCCTGCCATACGTCGTCCGTCTGCCAGCCCGCGTTCTTCAAGTCGTCGATCAGATATTGCGCGGAATAGCGGTCGTATCCGATCTTCAAGATATATATTCCGTACTGATCCCGAAGCATAGAAAACCATTCGTAAACGTCGCGGTAATCGACGTGGTTTTCGCCGGATAGCTTGACGATCCCTTGCTTTACGAATATGTCATACGGTACGCCGTCGATCGCTTGCGCCGTTTCAAGGCGGTTCGCGGGCATAAAGAATTGTGCGAAGGCATATAGAACGCCGTCCCGCTCGATCACGACGGAAGCGGCGGTCAAGTCCGTTGTTTGCGAAAGGTCTATGCCGCCCACGGCGTAACTGTCCTTGAAATCCTCCAGCTTCGCGTGAATTCCTGCGCCGTCAACAACGACGTAATCAAGCCACGCGACGGAAGAATTCTGCTTGATATTGCAATACTTCGTAAGGAATTCAGCCCGCTTCGACATACTCATTTCGGCGACGGCGATTTCCTCTTTGAAGAAGTCCGGCGAAACGGAAACGCCCATATTCGGATTTGCTTTTTTAAGCTCTTCAAGGTCGTTCCATTTCTCCACGTCGTCGATCATGTAAAGCAGGGGAAGAAGGCGGCGTTCCTTGCTTCCTCCCTTCAAAAACGCGGTCGATCTCTTCATCAATTCGTCGAAGATACCGTCGTTTTCGTAACCCGCCGTCGAGATCGAAAGGATCATCGGCTGGCGGCGCGCACCAAGCGCGGATTTCATAACTTCGTACTGCTTCAAGCCGCCGTCGCCGCGCCACGACGCGACTTCATCGTTCACGACTAAATGCGGATTGAAGCCGTCGGATTTCTTCGCGTTGAACGCAAGCGGCTTGATCGCGGTATTGCTTTCTTCGATGTAAATATCGGAACGGCGCTTCTTCGATAGGTCGGAAAGCTCCGGTTCTTTTTTAATCATCTGATAGAAGTTATCGTAAACGATGTTTGCTTGCTCCAGCTTCGGCGCAAGGCAATATATTTTCGCGCCGTATTCGCCGTCAAGATACGCCATGTACGCAATGACGGCGGACGCAAAAAGCGTTTTGCCGTTCTTGCGCCCGATCACAATAAACACTTCACGAAAGACGCGCGTTCCGTCCTCTTCGACGATCCCGAACATAACAGAAACGGCGGCTTTCTGCCACAACTCCAGCTTCAAAAGGTCTGTGCGCCCTTCGCAATGATGGCAAAAGTTTTCGATGAACCGAATTGCCTTGTTTGCCTTCTTCGCGTTGAAGGTGAAAAGCCCTTCTTGAAGCCCCTTCACGATGTATTCATACAGAAGGCGAACCCACTTGCCGACGGTTATATTTCCGGAAGAAATGCCGGCGTAATACTCGTAAATGTAATTTGAAAAGGGCATTTTTATTCGTCCCGTAACGCCTGTAAACGGCTTTCCTTTTTCTTCTCCGGCGGCACAAGATCGCAAAGCTGTTTGATAATTGCGGCGTGATTTTTTGTCATGGCGATATGTGTTTTCACCGCGTCGCTTTGCTTCGTCCCGCTCTGATTTGCGCCGTTTTGGTATTCGACGGTGTAGCCCTCTTCGTTGATGATCTCTTGCAATTCTTCAAGGGATACCGCCATGAACGCCGCGTTCTTGATAAGGCTTTCGACGGTCTGCAACTTGTTTTTATCCAAGTCTTTGAAAATGCGCTTCAATCGGGAAAACTCCCGCTTGATCTTTTCTTCTTTCGTCAAGTCCTTCTTTGTCGCCATAAATATCACCCCCTTTTCCGGTCAACCCACACCCCCTTAAACGCGTACACCCGTTATGCGCGCGCCTGCGGAGTATTTTTAATCTCCCGCCCTCGGTGTCGAACCCTCCCTAAATTTTGAGCGAATAGGGGGGGATATGAGGTTTCCCGCTTCGTCGAATGCGTACCGTTTTTTCTTGTCGTTCCGGTGGTGTTCTTTGTTGTGGCAATCTTGGCAAAGCGCTTCGAGATTATCCCACGAAAGCGCTATGTATGGATCGTTGATATTCTGCTTCGTCAAGTATGTTTTGTGATGTGCGATCTTTGCGGTTACTGGATCGTCCGGCGTTGAACAACGTTCGCACAAGTAGCCCTTCGACTTCAAGAAGCTGTCGCGGCATGAACGCCAAGCGTCCGAATTGTAGAACCTTTCCGCCCACGGCTTCATGCGGTTATCCTCCTTCCTGTGGAAAAGTCTGTGCAAAAGAGTAAAAGAAAAAGCCTTCCGTGCATTCACACAAAAGGCTTTATCCCGCGCTATTCAATTCGCAATAATTCAGCGTAATTATTATATCACGCGTAAGCGTCGCGGACAAGGTGCATTGTTTGGTCGCGTTTTGGTCATTTGTCAACGGCTTTCCGGTATGTCGCCGCTGATACCGCCGCCGGAATACCGAATACGCATACCGCCATATCATTGACAATCTTGTTCCGCCAGCGGCGCGCCGTCTTTATCTCTTTGAGAATGCCCGCGTCTGAAAGCTCTTCTGCGATCTCTTCCCACGTCGCCGTTCCGCCCTCTCGCGGATTGCCGTTGATGTCCTCGCCGAAATAGTAAAGCCGGATCACAACGAATTCTTTATGCCCCTCGAAAAGAGAAATAGCGCGTGTCAAGCTGTCAAAGCCGGATTTCGTTTCTTTGAACTGCTTTTGTTTTTCCTCTCGCATTTCCTCGACGATCTCCGCTTCCGTCTTGCGCTGAATAAAGCCTTTTGCCTGTGGTGTCGTTGAAAACGTCTTTCGTCCCGCGTGATACTCAACTTCGCAATACGCTTCTTCATCGGCTACAAGTGCCGCCAGCTTCTTGTAGTTATACAGCAATGTTTCCATTGCCTTGAAGTAATTTACGTACCCCGTGTTCTGTGTGTATGCTTCCGCCGTCCCTGCGCGCGCGGCTTCAAATACGGCTTCCCGCAACTCTTCGGAAAGCTCTGTTTGCTTTTTAGTCATGTGTGCCACCTCCGGTTAGATATTCGATAATTGTTCCCGCCGCCTGTTCCCAGCCGTAGCAAAGCGCGGCTTTGTAGCCCTGCGCCGAAAGAGCGTCCAGCCACTCCGATTGATGATCGCTTGTCCTGCCGCCGCGTTGCCGTTTAAGCTCTATGTAAAGCCCGTGATATTGCCCGCGCGCGACGGGCAAGCATAGATCGGGAACGCCCGCTTTCACGCCCTCCGCCCGAAGCCGTCCCGCTTCCGCCTTGTGTCTGCTCCCGCCGTTCGGGACGTGATAAAGCAAATTCAATTCGGGATATTTCCCGCTTTGCATAGCCGCCCACGAAAACAGCGTCATTTGCTCTTGTGCTTCCGTCGGAACGGGCATTTTATTTTTCTGCATTCTGTGATCCCTCCCGTTCCCAATCAGCGAAGAAGAAAAACGGCTTGTTCTGCGCTATTGCTTCGCCGAATTCATATTTTGCGCCTTTGCTCTCTTTCCAGTCCGGAAGAAAACAGACTTCGGCGCACTCTGCAAGCATAGCGCCGGACATACGCATATAGGCTTCCCACGTGAAGCCCTCCGCCGGAAGAAGCGCCGGATTTACGACGATGAAGCCGCCTTCCTCCAGCTTCTTTTGCGCGTTGTAAAACTTCGTGAAATAATACGGATCGCCCGTGATCTTTCCGGCAAGATATAGCGTCCTTTTTTCCTGCATTGTGTTTCCTCCCTTCATTTCGTAAAAAGCGTTGCTTGCGCTTTCCGTTCTTCCTGCTCCAAGAAGTCCTCCGATTCCGAAGATTTCTCCGCTGTGCACGGAAAATGAAATATCTTTCAGTCCGTTTCCACACAGATTCTGCACTTCCAGAACAGTATCTCCAATCGTCGCTTCCGAGTGGAAGTCAATCTCTTCCACCTCTCTGTTCGCCATATGACGGATTAAATCTTTTCTTGAAACATCCTGCGTATCGGCTGTAAGAATCTTTTTGCCATCACGCATAATGGTCAGCCGGTCAGAGATCCGGTACAGTTCTTCCAGACGATGGGAAATGTAAATAATCGTAACACCCTGACTTTTCAGTTTTTCGATCAGTTCGAAGAGATATTCCGTCTCTTTCGTGGAAAGCGGTGCTGTCGGCTCATCCATAATCAGGATTCTTGCATCCTTCGCAATTGCCTTTGCAATTTCTACCAGCTGCATTTTTGCCGTTGTCATGTCTTCCACGTAATCCGTAGGCTTTACGTCTATGTTCATTTTATCGAGCACTTTCTGTGCCCGATCTATGTAATCATTTTTATGGTAGAGACGTGCACTGTCTTTTGCGACAATCTCATCTCCCATGTAAATGTTTTCTGCTACCGTTAATGTAGGAAATAAATTAAATTCCTGATATATCGTTGCCACACCCATACTTTGAGAAAGATGCGGGGTCATTTTTTCAAAGGTCTGCTCTCCAAATACAAGTTTTCCGGAATCCGGAACCTCTGCGCCGGAAATCATCTTGATCAAAGTTGATTTTCCAGCACCATTTTCACCAACCAGAGCATGGACTTCGCCTTTTCGAAAATCAATTGACACATCATCCAGTGCACGTATACCTACATAACGTTTGCAGATATTCTGCATTGATAATACAATTTCGTGTGTATCCATTCTCTCAGTCTCACTTTCTTATTCTTAAATATCTGGCTGTATACAGAACGTATACAGCCAGAAAACTTATTGCTTATTTTAAATAATCCGCTACATTGTCAGCAGTGATGACAGCCATATCAAATATGATATTTCCATCAACTTCTTCGCCCTTGCTTGCTGCTACACATACATCAACTGCTGCCGGCACGGAAGTCTCTGCGGTAAGTGCTACAGTTCCGCGATAGCTGGTTCCCTGAGAAATCAGTTCCAGTGCTTTCTCATCTGCATCAGCGCCAAAGAAACCGATATTATCGCCTACACGACCTTCTGCGGACCATACTTCGTATGCACCAACAACACCATTATCATTGATTCCACAAATAATCTGCATATCCGGATATGCCTGCATGAAGTTCTCACCAAGAGTTACGCCCTCGTCTGCGATTGCTGCGGACTGTCTTGCAACTACCTTAGCATTCGGAGCTTTCTCTTTCAGCGCATCTTCAATACCATCTGCACGGTCGATAATAACCGGGATTTCCGGGTAATCAAAGATACCAACCTGGATCTCTTCTTGATCCTTCAGTTCCGGATTAGAGTTAATCCAGTCAGCTGCCATGGTTCCGGTAAGATATCCGTATTCATAGTTATCTACATTCAGAGACCCCTGTGCGCCTTCTACATATCCGTCATAGGTCAGTACATAAATGCCTTCGTCAACTGCTTTCTGTACAGTATCTTTGATTCCTTCTTCATCAAAGACTACCAGGATGATTGCAGTACATTTTGCAGAAATAAAGTTCTCGATAGAAGAAATCTGTTTGTTCAAATCATAATCTTCATCGGAGAGCATACACTCAACACCGATTTCTTTACAATGATCCTCAATTAACTGTGCAACTTTTGCATAGAACGTACTCTGTGTAGTTGCCATAGATACACCGATTTTTACTTCGGAATTATCCGTTACTGTAGCTGTCGTCTCCGTTTTGTCAGCTGCCTCCTCGGTTGCCTGTGCAGCATCTCCGCCTGTCGTTTCCGTTGCAGCACTTCCCCCTGAGCCGCATCCAACTGCCATGATCATCATAGCTGCCGCCAGTATCACACTGAGAATTCGTTTTTTCATTTTGTTTCCTCCTTTAAATGGTTATTTGCTTTTCACAAAAGCACTACGCTTTTGCTATTTTCTTTGTTGAATTTAATCATATTTTATACATTTTTGTTCAAATCAACAATGTTTCGATTTTAATAATATGTGCACTTTTTTAATATTTCTGTTCTTATCTATTAATATTTTGTGCATTTTTTCACTACGTTTCAGTCAAACATACAAAAAAAGAGAAGATGTCATCATCTTCTCTCATTTATCTGATATTCCTTTATGAAAACAACTTCAAAATCCGTCCCGCCAGTCTTACTGCCGGTGCGGATAAAATTAAATCCAGCGCCAGCACTGCCATTCCTGCCAACATACAAAGATGATTAATCCAACCTCGGGAAGAACATAATCCCATGCAGTATCCCTTTTTCCAGGGCCAGAACAATTTGACAGATCTCCGGTTCAGAAGATCCAACGCCAGGTGGGATAAAATTCCCACGGCAAAATAAGGGACTGCATCGGGATAAATCACATCCATACAGGCGGTCAGCATTCCTGCTGCCAGAAACGAATGCATAAATGACCGATGGGGTGTATCCCGTCCATAGAGGCAGATCACCAGAAATCCTAAGATTCCTGTTACCAGTCTTGCAATGCTACTGTCCCGCATAAGACGGTTATAGATTCCTACTTGAAATTTATAATCCAGAATCATAACAACTGCAGAAACGGCAACCACTGCAGCCATAATTTTATCCGCTTCCTGATGGGCCTGAGACGTACCGGAATCAATATCACTGATCATGCTGCCGATGGCTGCCGCACCGACTCCGGCTACCAACGAGGCCATGGACTGAGGCTGCATGACTGCCAGGCTCAAGGCAGTTCCCACAAAAAAGTGTGTTCTTCCTAGCATAATCTTTTTCTTAAATCCTTTTCGGTCTGCAGGAACAACCAATGCCAAGACCACCCGGTCCAATATGGCAGCTGACACCCAACGACAGTTCATCACATACCACATCCATCCCCGGAAACGCTTCCTGAATCTCTTTCACCCACTCATCAGAAGCTTCTTTAGAAGCACTGCTGGCTGCCAGCAGATACACCTCGCCTTTTTCATATTCTTCTTTGAAATTCGTAGCAAATTCATTCTTCATGGCATCAATCATTTCTTTTTTTGCCCGATGGAAACCATGACACTTTTTGTAAGTCTCCAGCATACCGGTGCTGAACCGAAGAACCGGACGAATGTTAAGTACACTTCCTAATGCTGCACTCGCCGTGCTGATCCGTCCGCCGCGTTTTAAGAATTCCAGCGTCTCCACACCGATATAAATCATACTTCTCTCTCTGGCTGCTTCCAGCATTTCCTTAATCTGCTCAGCGGAATAACCTTCTTCGACCAGCTCCAGCGCATCTAACACTGTTCTCTTCTGGGTAGAGGAAACACGTCCATTATCTACCACAAATACCTTCCCCGCATAAGGCTCTTTCTGTGCAAGCATCATAGCCGTTCCACATGCGCCGCTCAGGGCGCTGCTCAGCGGAATATAGACGATCTCCTCAAACTGCTCAAGGGCCTGATCCCAAAGCTTACATACAGCATCCGGCGTTGGCTGGGAGGTACTGACTTTTGCACCTCCTCTTACTTTTTCAAAAAATTCGTCTCTTGTAATGGTCACATCTTCATAGTAACAAACTTCATCCAAATAAAAAGGCATAGGCAGAAGCATGACTCCCAGTGCTTCCGCTTCCTCCGGTTTCATACTGCTGTGACTGTCTGTTACAATACCAGTTTTTTTCATTTGTTTCCTCCACCATATTGCATTTTATATACATTGATAAATAAATAATTATAGACTCTTAATATAAACTGCTTTTGAATTAAAGCAAAGAGAAATTGTTTATTCATATAATTACCGGTGATTTCTCATTGCCGCCATAATCCAGTAAAAGGTCATTACAAAGACAATTCCCTTAACAACAGAGGTAGCAGTTAGTGCCCACCAGATACCAAGAAGTCCCAGTGTCGTACCGGACAGAAGTATTGCCAGCGGGATTCTCGCACTGGTCAGTGTAATACTAATCACACTGCAAAGATGAGTTTTTCCCAATCCTGACAAAGCTCCTACGGTCATCAGTTCCACACTCATAAAAGCCTCACTGAATCCGATAATAATCATATACCCCACCGATGTAGCAATTGCCAGCGGTTCATGAAAGAACACTCTGGAAATAGGTTCCGGAAAGCAGACAAACAAAAAGGTAATAAACAATCCCCAGATACCTACCGTCCACAGGGATGCCTGGTATCCTTTCTTTACACGATCCATCTTGCCCGCACCATAGTTCTGCCCGATAAATGCATTTAATGCCGTACCGAATCCATCCGCCGTATTCCAGGAAACAGACTCAATCTGTCCACCCACTCGCTGAGTAGCAATGGCTTCCGCACCAAATCCGGATACCATCCGCGTCAGCACCATGGAAATCATGCAATACGCCATGCCCTGCAGCGCTGTAGGAATTCCAATCTTACAGATTCCACGCGCATATTTTAGTGGAATTTTTTCAAACAGCTGAATTCCTTTTAAAACATTTTCTTTTTTTGTTACGAAAATCCTCATGACCAGAATACTCATCACAATGAACTGCGCTGTCACAGTTGCGATGGCTGCGCCCGTTACGCCCAGCCGGGGAAATGGACCCGGTCCCAAAATGAGCACTGGATCCAGAATCATATTGGCCGCAAGACCGACGAGATTCGCTGCAAAAGGCGTTTTAGAATCTCCCTGCGCCGTATAAAGTCCTGTCAGTGTCAATGACAAAAAAGAAAACACAATCAGTCCGCAGGCAATCTTTGTATAAGAAAAAGCTGCCGCCAACGCCTCTGCATCCTCCAGCTTGAAAAATCCTATTAGCGGTTTGATCAATACAAGAACAACTATCGCAAAAAAAATGCCGAGCAACGCCGACATCTGCACCGCTGCCTGGGCATATCTGTGTGCCTCATCCCGTTCTCCACGGCCAATTTGCTGCGCCCCCTGTACCTGTCCGCCCATTCGTGCCAATGATGCCAGTCCCTGGGAAAGCCAGGTGAACATGCCGCCTACACCAATTCCGGCCACCGCTTTTGCTCCCAGAAGCCCAATCCACGCCATATCCGTAATATTATATAAAGTCGCCAAAAAAGAAGATGCCATAATCGGTATCGCCAGTTTCGTCAACGTCTTTAAAATCGGTCCCTTAGTTAAATTTCCTTCCACTCTTTTGTTTCCTCGCCTTGTATTTTTCCTATATTTAGTATACAAATTTTAGAGAAAAAAACAACCAAAGCATAAAATTTATGGAATTATATTGGTGCAATATACATTTTCCTTCTGGCATGATACTATCGATACATTATTCTAAATGATTTACGGAGGATACTGGATCTGGAGTGCAGGTCTCCGGTATTTATTCATGCTTCCCATGAGCTGGATCCTGGCTGGTGATCTGTTTCCTTGCACTGTCTTCACACGGTCTCCCTTCCTGCGGACGGCCTGCCCAGTATCACCGGCTTTGCCGGAATCGCACTCATCGTGACCGGCATGGTGATCAACAGTTTCGCAGCTTCCGGTTGAGCAAAAAGCAACCGCTTATCATAATTGGCCTATGATAAGCGGTTGCCTTTTATCCTGTTTATTGGCAGTAAACTGGTTTCTTAAATATTCAAAATTTTCTCTGCACGTTTTACTTCTTCTTTTGTAGGAGGCAAAACGTCTGTCAGTGAATACGGAATTCCGAGCGCTTCCCATTTGTGGACTCCCATCGTATGATAGGGAAGGATCTCCACACGTTCCACACTTTTCAGTTCCCTTATAAAATCATACAATGTTTCCAGACTTTCTCTGGAATCTGTCAGTCCCGGAACCAGCACGTGACGGATCC
>ERZ857775.2163-NODE-2163-length-20039-cov-198.717524_pt1 | contig 20039 bp, 19 predicted proteins | sample MGYA00519698_ERZ857775 | MGnify/ENA primary metagenome ERZ857775 (study PRJEB31778, sample SAMEA3449363) | human gut metagenome | biome: human gut; feature: human-associated habitat; material: faeces | place: United Kingdom | collected 2010/2012 ...
ATTCTGGTTATTCTTATCTTTACAGCTTTATCTTACATCTTTACTGAGAAGAGAATGATTGACTATAAGGTAACTGTTACCCTCTTTTTACTTTGCTTTGTAGCTTACTATCACTTCCATAAGAACTTTGGAAATAACTACCTGTCTAACTTTATCATTGAGCAACCTCAGGATATGGAGTTACCTAAAGAGTACACTCCATCAATTGCTTTTAAAGAAGGTAATGAGATTGTTTGGCATTATGGTCTTCAGACTGAAACTCCTAAAATCTTCTTTGTTGGAGATTCAAATTTAATTCAGTATGACTACTATCTAAAAAATATCAACAAAAAATCAGTATATGTATTAGAACATGCTGCTATGATGGCTTACGGAAGCTATTTTACAAATCTCAAAACAATATTCTTTAATTCACTTGAAGATAAAGAAAAATTCTACAAGCTTTATAAAGAGACCTTAAACAAGTTAAATGATGGAGATAAAGTAGTTCTTTGTGGGAGATGGGATATCTTGTACAGATCTTATTGCACAGAAAACAACTTACAAGTAAATCAAACATCACTACAAAAGTACACAGATGCAGTAATTTCAGATCTAAGTGAACAGATATCTCTTCATCCAAATTTAAAATTTTACATTGTTGGATGCTCTTTTGTCCCAAATAAGACTGCAGTAATTTGGTCAAAAGTAAATACGAATAGCTCTTTCTTAAAAAATATCATCAACTTTGATCTTTTTAAAATTACAAGCGATTTTGAAGAAACATACACAACTGAAATCAACACAAAAATCATTGAATTCTGCAAAAATCAAATTAACGTAATATTTATAGATCGCAACTTACCTCTAAAAGAAGGTAATAACAAGTATTCCCTATACAAAAAAAATAAAGGAGTTTTTGAAGATCCTCTTCATTACTCAAGGTTTGGTGGTTCTATCATTGGCGAATACTTGATTAACGAAGTTTCAAAAGAGTAATTTTGCGCTAAAAAGCTCAAGTAAATTATCTGAATATTCTTTTTTGACATGACATCAAGTGGTTAAAACACTCTGTCAGCAACTTCTCTTTCGACGTTTAAATAAATCACTATGTCAGGTTGCTCTTTTCTAATCTCATTGAGAATTAGACCTAAATCGTGCAAACGCCTATTCATATGAATTACAGTCTTAAAGTAGTCCACTGTGTATGGCATAAATAAAACTCCATATGAATCTGTGATTAGAAAAACTTTTTTATCAGAGATTGGAGTCAAGTTAACATACTTATAGTTTAAATCTAAAGAGGAATTTACATCAAAACTAATTACTTTTGACGTATTTGAAAACAGATCTTTTGCCTTTACAGTACTTTTTCTAACATTATCAACTAAAGCACTGTCTAAAATTTCTCTTCTTGGATTCTTAATATTATGTACAAGATCGCCATTTTCATGGTGAGAAAATAAAAATTTATAATGTTGCGAGATATATGTAGGATCTATAAGTCTCATGACATTTTCAAAAGCAACATAAGCACCATATTTATTCCAATGAGTATCGTCACCGTAATAAAGAGATACCCTCTTATCTGGATCTTTTGAAGATACTAGAGTTTCATAATTATCAATGACTGTTACCCCACTGATCTTCAATGCTGTCTTTACTTTATCAAAAAATCTATATTTACCTGGCTGTAATATATTCTGATTCATAAATTCTGGATAAATACCATGTTTATCCGGACCTACAACAAAGTACATATCACCTTTAAAAGAATCGCGTATTGCCTGTAAGGTAAAAATTTTCTTTTGAATTTGGTTTTGATGGAACTTAAGATCTTTAGTATGCTGAGAATAAACATAATCAGAGCTGTCACCCGCAAACAACCAGCCACTATTGCCTGCAACAGAAAACTGACTTGATAAAAAATTAAAATCATTAAAGTAATTATGAAAATCAGCGTACAGATTCTCATTTACCTCTAATTTAAACAGCAATCTGTCATTAAACCAATTGACTAATTGAGAGTAGAAGTTATCTGAGTATTCTTTAGGAAACTGGTTAATTACTCTGTTCTCACCTTTTACCACAGTATCATTATCAGTAAAGATAAATCCGATTGCTGGTACCGCAAACATAAGAAAAACAAGACAGAAATTTAAATACCTAGTCATTTATTTTTCCTTAGAAGTTAAAGTAGATAAAAGGATTCTGTGCACCAAAGTACAATACAAGTACAGACACAAAAATCAAAATAAAGTTAACAAAATAAGCATAGTTATGAGTAACAGTTTCATGTGTATTAGAAGAGTTAAATGATTTCAACTTTAAGAAAACTATAATGCAACCAACTACTAGAGCAATATAGTTTAAAAGCTGAGCCTGACATATGCTCTCTTTATCTAAATTATATAAACCAAACATTACAGATAAATATTCAAATGCTTGAGACAAACTGTCTGCTCTAAAAAATACCCAGCCAATTAAAACTACAAATATGGCATATAGATGAGTAATTAACTTTGGAACTCTAGCTAAAAGATCACTTAAAAATAATCTTTCTAAAATTAAGAATAAACCATTATAAAGTCCCCAAATTACAAAGGTCATATTAGCTCCGTGCCAAAGACCACATAAGAAGAAGACAGTAATGAGATTAACGTAAATTCTATAGGTTGGTACTCTTGAACCGCCTAATGGTATATAGACATAATCTCTTAACCATGACGATAAAGAAATATGCCAACGTCTCCAGAAATCTTTAATTGAAGTACTCAAATATGGCTGATTGAAGTTCTCTGAAAATCTAAAACCAGCCATAGCAGCCAATCCAATTGCCATATCTGAATAAGCTGAGAAATCAAAGTAAATCTGAATCATGTAAGCTACAGCTCCTAACCAGGCATCGGCTGTTGAAATACTTGCAACATGATAAGTAAATGCCATGTTGGCTATTGGAGCTACAGAGTTAGCAATCAGGATCTTTTTATTAACACCTAAGATAAATCGGTAAAGACCATAGGAAAAAAGTGACTGGTCGTAAGTTCTATTTACAAGATCGTCCTTTACCTGCTTGTATCTGACAATAGGACCTGCAATCAAATGAGGAAACATGAAAAAGTAAGTTAAGAAATTTACTACATTACTTTTGCCGTTTAACTCACCTCTGCTTATATCTATTAAATAACTAATGGCATGGAACGTAAAAAAACTGATACCTAATGGAAGAATTTGAGGTTTTGCCGTTATGTTATCTGCAATACCTTTGTCATGCAGAAGATTTACAAGCCAAAAGCTGTATTTATAGAAAACTAGAGCCAGTAAGTTAATTGCAACAAATAAGATTAAAGTTAAATTTTTTAAAATATGATTTTTTGATTTTACATACTCTAAGATATAGCCAAAAAAGAAATTTAATACTCCATAAGCTAACAAGATCTTTAATGAGTGAGTACCACCATCAAAAACATAGAAGAATAAACTTACTAGGATAATGAAGATATTTCTAATTAGATTTTTCTTTTGAGATAAAAAATCCAAAGTAAGAAATAATGGAAGAATAAAAAAGATAAAAGGTAAACTTGCAAAGACCATTACTAAAATTTATTCCTGTTTATCGGAGCCACCACAACACAAAGCTCATTAATCTAAAGAAATCTTATAGCAATTAAGACAGAACAACTAATCCATACATGATGAAAGTTCTTTTTTCACTTTTTCAATATCAAAATTCTCTACAATTGACTCAGATTTTTCTAAGTAATCATTGAGATCATTCGAATTGATCTCATTCTCTTGAATCGCAATGGAATCAATCATTAAAGAATTAATTTTATCAGAATAATGCATAGGATCTTTATAATTCTTTAAATCAGATACAAATGCTTGATCATCAAATCCATATAAATGACAGTTTGATCTTTTATCACATTCAGAGACAAAGTATTTTAAGTAACTACGTGACCAATCATACTCATCTTTAGCAAATGAAAACTTAATTTTATAGTACAGAGCAGAATATGGTGGAACTACAAAATAAAACTCTGTTTTCTTATACTTATCTGTAAGTGAGAAAACATTGTCCTCAGTATATTTGATTTGATACGAAAGATTGTAACTATTTATAACCATTGATTTTTGATAGTTATACAAACTGTCTTTTAGAAGGATCTTTGACTTGATAGGCCATGAGCATAGTCCATTAAAACTATTTGCATATTTTGGATCAATAATCCAAGCAGTTGGTCTATCCAATCCAACATTTGAGCCAATACAAGATTTGCTTTTGGATAAGGTTAATAAACACTGTAGAGGCTCCTTTCTGAGATAGATAAGAAAATCATTAAAAGGATTACTATCATATAGTTTTTGCCAATCATCATTTGTTTTTGGAGCAAAATGCAGAGGGGCTAAATCGATCGAATATATTACTTTTTTAATATCGTGACTTGCAAAAGCATAATTTAGAACTAACTTACGCTCTACAAAAGATGAACCTTCTATAGAGAGATTAAGAAACAAGTTAACAGAATCTGGAAATAACTTTTTACTAGCCTCTACAGATGAAGTGTTCTCAAGCATGCTTGATCCAATAATTATTCCCGAAACATTTTGATTTTCATTGAGATAAGCTCTTGCTTGCAGTCTCATACTTTTAGCAAACAAATTGTCCGGATTTCTGAAAATATGGCTAGGATCATAAAGATAGATCGAAAGCAGATATACAGGAAATAGCAAAAGATAAGCTATAAATACAGTCAAAAAAGTCTTCTTAAAACTCATTTTTTCATCATTTTGGGATAAATAAAAAAGCAAAACTACTAAGCATGGAGAGTTACTTAAACATAACAGATACACAATTACTTTTTATGAACTTTAAACTTCATCTTTAAACCTAAAAGACATAGCACATAATGCTCATGATAATAAGTTAAAGAGAAAAGTCTTTGTAAGAATGACAGATGCTGATGCTCAACACCATCATACTTAATGCAATACTTTCTATCAGACTTAAAAAGTTTCTGAATAAACTTTGAGCTATGAGATGTCAAAGACTCTAAATGTTTTACTTTAAGATTAGTTATTAAATAGTTTTGTCTTCCAGCCTGCTGATTTCTTCTAAAAAGAAAATGATCACCATAGAATACCTTTATCTCATTTGGTATTTCAAAATAGTTCTCTTTTTTACCAAAGTAAGCTGCTCCCCAAAAGCCAGCCATCTTATCTGCCTTTTCAAACTTAATCTCTGTATCTTCTGGATAGGTATCAAATTCACTCTTAGGAGTATTTGTAGCACAATCAATACCGGCTAGACCTACAGTTTTATCTGATGCAGATAAGAATTTATCAACAGATTTAAAAAGATTCTTAGGAAAAATAATATCGTCATTTAAAATTCCAAAGAAAGGAATATCATTTGAGGACAACTTAATACCTAAATTCCAAGCAGGATTTACAAAAAGATTTTCCTTTTGAGCAAAAACTTTGACTTTTTTTAAATCAGTCTTAAAACCTTTGCATGAATTATCAATAACTAGAATTTCCTCTACTGATTCCTCCTCATCTAGTTCTAACAACAACTTATTTAGAACGTCAAGATCTTTTTGCATTGTAGGAATAATAATTGATAGCATAAATCTCCAATATCAAGAATTCTTTTTACTTAATCTAAAGCCTAAGTTCATAGACCAAACATTCTAGATATAACATCATTTCTTGATTACTTAGTATTTGGCTTTGGTAATCTTATTTTTAAACATTTAAAAAGGACCAAGTAGCGGTTATCTGATTTATCTTCAATCCTAGAAAAGAACCTTACAAACTTAGAGAACCAGCGATGTCTTAATTTAAGCTTGAGTATTCTACAGTATGAAGAATGGAAGAAAAATCTAAATGACTCATTGAATGTACTGTAAGGATCTGCAATTGAATATCCTTGTGAAGTTACTAACCATCCAAAGACTCTTTCCATTACATGAGCTAAATCATTCTCATTTTTTCTGTTTACAACAGCAAATTGATTTACATCAAAATTCATTTCTTGAAGAGGCTTAAAGATAGTAGCTCTGCAGATAAACATGGTACCTGCGACATATTCTACTTCATCATAAGGCTTTGCCGTAATTCCTACTTCAGACAAGAGTTTTCTTGCCTCATTAAGGCAAGAAACTAAATGAGGATTATCTGTAGTTTCTCTTGTTTTATCAAACAGTCTATGATTGTTAATCATACTTACAGAAGGCTCTTTAAACGCTTCTAGACATTTATTAAAATTCTCTTTTGAAGATATGAATGATAGCAGCATATTTCTCCAGTACTGACCTCTAAAGAAATATTTATTATCAATAATGGCAACAATCTTGCCCATATCTCTTTTAGTATGAAGCTTAATTAAAAACTCGTATTCATCAAGATTTACTGTCTTCAATACTTTAATAAAAGGCCAAATGTCATAACCTCTATTTTCACATAGCTCGACCTTAGCATTTGGATAGTGGTCTTTTACTTTAGATGAGAGCTCATCAATGTTTCTTGTTGTAGTAACAATAAGATCAAATGAATCTTTAGGCAGATTTTGAATACATCTATCTAGTAAGTTCCACAAATCGTGGTAGTAGACATGAGCTATGACAAGGAATTTCTTCATTTAAGTTTTTAGGTATTCTGTAAGATCTTAAGTAACTTTGAAATTTTGTAAATTATACCAATAATCAGCTTAACTTACTTAGAAAATCTAAGATCTTATCTAATACAATATCAGAACTATCAGATAATTCTAAAATGAGTCCCTTAGGATAAACTGAGACTTGATCTGCCTGACCTCCAAGATTAAAGCAAGCAACGGGTACATTCATAGCAATCGCTTCACTGGTTGTATATGAGAATGTTTCTGCACATATAGATGGAATTAAGATTAAATCAATTTCATATTTATCTAGAACATCTGGAAGTTCTTCTCTCTTATAAGCACCTGTTACTGTCATATTCTGAGGAGCATTTACATAATCTCCAATACAAAATAGTTGAACTTTTTTATTTAATTCAACATTGTCCTGCTTATCAGAGCAATTGTTTTGATTTAGGTATTGAGAATTATTTATTTCTTTATTTAAACACGAGATTTCCAGTCCTTTATTGAATTTATCAATTGAACAAGACAGTAGCTCAATAAATTCTTTTCCCTTTGGAATCGTATCTACTTTACCTAATACAGCTATATTAACTCCATCATGAGTGTTTACCTTAACTTGTCTTAAAGGACGTACAACATGAGGAACTAACCTTAATTTTGAAGAAATTGCAGGATAGAATTTATCCACTATTTCACATGAAGACTTTGAAAAACAAACTACTTCTGAGACATCTTCTAACAATGATTTTTGCCACATTTTTTTCCAATCTGAAATATTTATAAATTCATCATAAAATAGCTTGAATTCATACTCAGGCATTAATGATTGATATTTATTAACACAGTCTTCACAGCTAATATCAATGTCAAAACCACAGAACTTATTATCAGCTGAAATCAAATTGCAATTTGGGCAGATAAAAAAGAAGTCATGAACATTATAGGTAACATCAATATTATTGTTAGTTAGGTGTAATTCATGAACAAAAGCTAAAACTTCATTTATATTTCTGTAAGCTACAAGGCTGTTTAAAACGATCTTATTGATGTATAGTTTTTCAAATAATGATTTTACTTCATCAAACGACAAGGTAAATCCTGTAAAAAATTCACCATTTGGAAAAGAGATGACAAAACTACGGTATAAATGAAAATACTGTAATCTAATAATTACGTATTCGTCATTATATTCTTCAAATTTATTATAGGAGTAGCTTTGAGTACCTCCACCTAAAGAGTGATCTATCCAGAGCATTATTCTTTTACTTGAAATAGAAATTGCTTTATTTATTTTTTTTGAAAAAGATCTGTAAGACTTAAACTTTGAGTCATAAAATGGGTAGTTTTTATAAGTTTTAATTTTCAGAGAAAACTTATTGAAGAGGACAATTTGTTTTGAAAAGAAAGTCTTTTTTTTAGTAAATAGATTAAATACGAATAAATAAAGACTCTTAACACTACTTAAAGTTTCATGTTTCTGTCTAATACACCAAACTTTCATATTGTTCCTATCAATACTTATTTACCAATGTTGAATTTGACTTTTCAACAGCTACAGTCTTTATTCCATGGTTTTTAAGGATTTTTTTAATATCACCAGCAGATGTTTTACTGCATGGACCTATGATAATTTTGTCAAAGAGAGAGACAAAAGGATTAATATCTAAACGTTTAAACTTGCACCAATTTAATAAATTAAGCTTGAATTTATTACTTTCAATTTTATATAGATTTGCTAGTATAGCATTAATTATTTTTTCTTGCTCAAACTTGCTAAAATCTACTGTTAGTCTTAATTCTGATTCATGAAAAAATGTTTGGTTTTTGACAAAAATCGCATAGTGAGATAATTCTTCTATAAGAGTTTCTAGTTGACTAATATAGTTAAAAACTGATGCAATTTGACAATCTAAAAGAAAGTTATGTTCTAATTTATCCAAGTAAGAAAAATACAAAATTGGAGAAATTTCAAAAAAACGGAATTGATTATAAAAAAATTGAGAAAATGCTTTAAAAGAAAATACGATGCAAACACCACAGCCTTTATCACCATACCTATCCCATTGAGAGGAATCATCAGCTTCTGTAGAAAAAGAAATTGAATACAATTTTTTTTCATATTCCTCCAATTTTTTGAGACTAGGAACTTCGTCAGCTGTCTTAAATTTATCTCTAAAGTAAACTTCATGAATGTAATTTTTTAAGAATTTTCCTTCTTCAGAATCATTCATTGAATCAAACGAACTAAACCACAACTGCCTTGACTTTAGGATGTTCTGAAAATTAAACATAGAAGTGTAATGATAAATGTTAATTGAATTTATTTTACTAAACAAATAATTTTCAGCTTCAGAAATTTTTTCTTGTCTTTTTAACTTATCGCATATCTTTAAATAAATATGAAAAAAAATGTTTAGATTTGAATACATCATTCTATCTGCAATACGAACAAATTCTTTGCTCATGACAGAACCTATATCATCTCTATGATCATTATTTAAAAATGAGATATCTTTACCTTCAATATTAAGCAGATTTGAATATATTGAAAAAATACTATCTAAAAATAAATTAAATTGAACATTTAAATTCAAATTATCAGACATATAAAAACTTCGTAAACAAAACTATATCAAGTAACGAACTTGATTTTAAAGTGACAAGATTATGATTACAATGAAACAGTAGACATACAGCCTCTATTATTCTTATTCAAAATAACTATACAGAACACTTTAGTTTATTTTATTAAATTTTCAAAAGCCTTAGAAAAATTTTTGGATCTTTTAATATCGTAGGTCGTATAAATAGTGAATCCTTTTAGCCTGATTATATTAAGGTCTTCTTTTGAAATAAAAAGAGATTTTTTTACTAATTGAAATTGTTTTAAACTCATCTTTCTTTTAGCTAAATGTGAAAAGAAAGGTTTAATTTTGCCTATTCTGTTCTTTTTCATAAAACCAACAGCCATACTAAGTTCTATATCGTTTAAATAGCATATTTTTTTAGTATTACTTTTATTTAAATTACTTGTATTCAGATTTTTGCGCAAAATGTTATAAAATGACTCTAGAGTTCCGTTAACTAAGATACTTTTGAGCAAATCTTTCTTAATGGAGTCTAAATATTTATTATCAAAATCACTTTGATCTGAATTTAAATTAATCGGTTTGAAATAGTAATTTTCGCCATTGAAGATAACAAGCTGAAATGATGGCAAGCCATTTATTGAACGAGAATAATAACAACGAACTTTAGTTTCATTAAAAATATAACTAATCTTAATAAAATTATTGTTATCTTCCAAATTGTCACATAAAGAATTTAAATGATCCAAACAGATTATCTCATTAACCATGACTATCCTCCATTTGATAAAGATTGAAATATAATCTCACAACATTTATATCTGACTATAACATATGATACCAACACGCACAGTTCGTGTTCACAATGATGTTGTAGCCTGTTTTTAACCAGTTTTAGGCAGATTTATCTACCTTGTGTTGTGGCTTATTTTATTAAGCCACAACACAAAAGCCTCAGTTGTTACCAACAAAGACGTTCTTTAACAATGTGATTAAGAAATCAAACTCTAACGGAGTTTTTCTTTTGCTTTTAATCTTGCTAGTTCGTCTTACCAGATTAGCAAGTTTGAAACTGTCGTCTATCTGGTTTTCATGACCTGTAACTTCAAGGTTATCAGGAAAATCATTACCAGTAGGTTCTCTCTCTTTGTAAAAGATACCAATGAATCTTTCATCGTTCTCTATTTCTGACATATCTTTAGTAAAGAATGCTTTTAGGAAGTTTGAGCTTTTCTAGCTAAAATCTGTAAGCTTTAAAAAGACCATGGCTTACCATTGTAGTAAGGTACATGCTCTCTAATGTAGCTGAATACATTGCAGGCAATCTTGGTGTAGACAGTTGAGTTCTCGATGTACTCTTTATTTCTTAAAGGTAATGCATCCTGACCAAAGACTACATCAATCACCCAGTGACGGCTTTCAATCTGCCATCTTGAGAGAATGATATCTTGCATAGTAGCTGCAAAAGAATCATCTAAACCATCAGGAGTAATAGAGCTAATAAAGAACTTGTCTTCTCTGTCTTCAGTCTGAACACCAGAGCTTTTATAGATTCTGCTGGTTCTTACTCTGATTACAGAATGAACGTGAGTCAAATTTCTTTTCAACTCTGTGCTTAAGATATCTTCAGCATTGAGAATAGAAATCTCTTTAGTCTCAATCCTGCCATGGTCAGTACTGGTTCTAGATGAGGATAGAACTTCACCTTGAAACTTATCTACATCAAGCAAGCTGAATGATTCTTCAATTACATCAAAGAGCTCACCTTGGTTAGCCTTAAGGCAGACTAAGAAGTCTGCTAATGCTTTTACTACAGCCTCTAAGGTTACAGCTCTAGTATTGATAGCATCCCAGGTGAGAATACAGTTTCTAAGGTTTAAAGTTGCTATCATCTCAAGGATAGCTTCTGCTCCATGGTTCTTCTTATCTACAGCTCTCTGAGATATGGTTAAACCATACTTGGTTGAATATAGGCTGACCTAATCATAACCTGTGTTCTTACGGGCATCGTTACCTTTCTTGGTCTGTCTTGTAGCTCTGATATTCTGTCCATCAGTTGCTATGACGTCTCTTTTAGATAATGGAACTTCATCTTCTGATGATTGTGAGTTCTTCTGGTATACAGCAAAGTACTCAGTCAGAAACTTGATTGTTTCCTCTGCCTTTACTCCTGATATAACTCTTCTGATGGTCTGTTCACATGGGACTTCATCATCTAAGCCATAGAATAACGACTGTAAAGACACTAGATCCTCTAACCAGAATAACCTTTGTGTTCTGCAGTTATTGTTTCCTGCAATCCTAGCAATTATGATTACGGCTGCTACTACTGAGAAACAATATTTAATGCCACTCTGACATCTTGGAGCATTGAAGTTTAATTCAATAATTCTCTGTAGGAACTGTGCATCATTTTTATCAAAGTTTACTTCTGGTGTCATACTAATATTCTGCTGTTATTTCATTAAGTTACAGAGCATAGAATATTAATACTTTAATCTAAAGTTTGATCTCTGAATCACATTTTTAAAGAGCAAAATCAGTGTTGTAACTAACTGATTAATTTACATTAATTTTTACTCAACTTTTGCATTTCAAAAATTGAGTTAAAACGTTAAATATAAGCGGTCCAGCACCGACTTTGCTCTTTAAAATATGATTTTTGATTATAAAGCCTAAGGTGGTATGTAAATACACAGTAAAAATGGCTTAAGAATGCTGTTTTGAGGAGTGTTTTTGTTGAATAAATGTGTATAAAATTGTGTAATTTATGTTGCAATATCAATAAGTTAAACCAAATTATACACAGAGTTATGATAAACAAAAATTCATCTTATGCAATAGAGCAATTTCTTTTGAGTCACTTTTTACACATATTGGAGTTCGTTCTCTTTTAGGCAGAGCTATGTTTTCTAAACGCTCAGGGGTAGATGTATTTACGCTTCTTTCTGTACTAGTTACTTCAATCTTTAAAGGTTATCCAAATCTTTATAGGTTCTTTGAATCTACTGAAGGTAAGTCATTACCTTTTAGCAGAGACTCTGTGTATAGATTTCTGTCTAACCCCAAGTATGACTGGCAATCTCTGAGGTTTTACATAGCAACGTTTATCATCAGATTTATCTGTGAGCTAAATAAAAACAATAAGAACCAGGTTAACTGCTTAATAGTAGACGATACCATGATTGAAAGATGCCGAGGTAAAAAGGTTGAGCTCTTATCTAGACAGTACAACCAAGTTATTGGCAAAACAGTTAAAGGTTTTACCAATCTGGCTTTAGGTTGGACTGATGGTATTAACTACGTTCCTTTACTGAGTCATCTTATAGCCTCTAATAAAGAGAAAAATCTCATTCAGAAGTCTAATACAAGTAACATTGATAACAGAACTACTGGAGCTAAACGCAGACTCTTAGCTTGTAAAAAGAAACCTTCAGTTCAAACAGGAAAATGGTAGTTCTAAATTCTTTTCTCAAAAAGAACTCCTTAAGAAAATCAATGGAGGTAAACTCAACAAGGCTAAACTTATTACCTCTGTCATTGCTTATACAAACAAAGACTTAAAAGTAAGACTTGTCTTTGTAAAGGCAAGAAACTCTACAGACTGGATCTGCATTGTAAGTACTGATATAGACTTATCTCCTGAACGTATTATTGAACTCTACGGTAGAAGATGGTCCATTGAAGTTGCCTTTAAAGCTCAGAAAAGTTATCTGGGCTTAAAGAGTGAGTGTCAGGCCCATGACTTTGATACCTGCAATGCTTTTATGGTCATTGCAAATATCAGATTACAACTCATGGAGTTTAACAGACGTCACGACAACGATCCTCGTTCTATTGGAGAGCTCTTTTATAGCGCCCGTGCTGAACTTACTGCCATTACATTCGCTGAAGCTCTGCAAACATTACTTCTGCTTATAGATAACATAGCAGTTACCTTGGATACAGCAGGCTGTATCCGTAAAGGTAAATTAGCTAAAGCTAAAGAAGTAATTTCTAACGCAATCTCAGAGTGGTTCTCTAGTATTACTGACTACATAAAAATGTACATTCAGTTACCACAAACGTCTTAATAATCAAAAATCATATTTTAAAGAGCAAATGCAGTGTTAAACCGCATTGTTATCTGCATCTTGAATTAAATTTCAAATGAAAAAGTTGAGTTACTAAATTAAGACAACCGATATAAAAGCCAATAATAATTTAAGGATTGGCAAAATCACTATCGAAATAGAACTTGATAAATGGTAAACAAATACAAAAACTGAAACTGTTAAACAAACTTTATTACATAATTCTAGTCGACAGTAAAATCGATACGCATTTTCAAGTTTGCTTGGATTTAATGCATCAAAATCCATGTAACCTCTAATACATAAAAGAAGTCCTAAATCAAATGTCAAAGAGACAGCTGATAAATAAAAATTAAAAGATAAGTGTTGTTGATAGAAATATAGAAATAATAACGCGCTTAATAAACAAGAAATTGATTTTTTAGTTTTACGATTAACTGTTGCTCTTAAAATTCTCATATTCACCTCACACTATGGGGATGCGGACAAAATCCTGGACACCTTTGCTAATACTAACCAAATCTGAGCCTGTATTGTACCGGGCTCAATCCTCCTAATGTATTTTTGATTCTGTCGTTATTGTACCATTGGATATAATTACTCAGGTATGTTTTTAATTCATCTAAAGAAAGCTCTTCAATTGAATGATTATAAAAGCATTCTGTCTTCATTCTTCCAAAGAATCCCTCACAGGCGGCATTATCAGGACTGCAACCTTTTTTAGACATTGATCGTATAAGTTTGTTGTCATTAGTTAATGATATCCATCCTGGCCATCTGTAATGACAGCCTCTGTCAGAATGGATTATTGGTCTGCTGTCTGTCCTTTTAAGTTTTTTTATGGCTTCAGTTAAAGTATCATTTGCTAGAGTTGCTGTAGGTTTATCTCCTATCTTATAAGAAACAATTTCATCGTTGAAGCAGTCTCTTATAATTGACAAATAGAGTTTTCCCTTACTGCATGCAAATTCTGATATATCAGTCAGCCATTTTTCATTTGGGGCTGATGCAGAAAAATTCCGATTCACTATATTAGGTACTGCAGGAGAAAGTTCTCCAAGGTAAGAAGAGAAGCGTTTCTTTTTACGTTTGACAATCTTTATTCCTTCTTTTTTCATAAGCCTTCTTATGACTTTTTCTGAAAGCTTGTGGCCTGCGTTCTTTAATGCAGTATAGAGTCTTCTATAGCCGTAGCATTCATAGTTTTTTATAAATGTTTCTTTTAGCAACGCTCTGCTAGACTGATATTTATCATCTTTGAGCCGAGACTGTTCAACATAATAGTAGCTGCTTTTTGACATCGATAGAGATTTAAGCAGAGAGAGAATCGAATACTTGTTTTTTAAGGCACTGATAATTTGATACTTCTCTTTGTTTTTTAAAGCTTTTATATCAGTGCCTTTCCCTTTTTTTAATATTTCAAAGACCTCTGTCATCACGTCAACTTTCATCTGCAGCTCTTTTACCTGCTTTTTAAGCAGAGCTATGTCATCAGAACTTGCTTTAGAGGTTTTAGGAGATTGACCCTTTAGCTCATTTTTCTCATCTGCTACTTGAGTTTCAAGCGAATCGGTCCTTTTGATTTTCTTTTTCTTCTGTTGCAAGCCAAATACTCCGTATTTAAGATACTTTTTTCTCCATATATATATTATATTGCGAGAAATGCCTTCTTCAATTGCAACATCACGAATGTTTTCTGTTCCTTCAAAACATCTTTTTAGGATCTGAAGCTTACGCTCTGCTGAATAGCCATCATGATCCATCTTAACCTTAAGATTTATACTCTTGACTCTACTGGGCATAAGATTTGGAAACTTACCATTTGTTGCCTTTCTTTGGTTTATCCATTCATACAGGGTATGCGCAGCTGGATAACCTAACTGCCTGACTGTAGGAACAACCTTTTTTATTTTGTCATACAGTTTTAATGCTGCAATAATTTGTTGGACTGTATATGCCATAGATCACCTCGTTTAGGTGTCCAGGATTTTGTCCGCATCCTCCTCTCATTTAGAAAGGTGCAAACTTTTCCAGTAGTATTTGAGGGCTGGTTTCAGCCCATATCTTGCAAACTTAACACAAGATCTCTGCAAACCACTCTCAAGATCTGTGCGAACCAACAGATCAGATCGCAGCAACTTTTAAGCAGCTACATCCAAATTATTTTGGGTTACGGTTCTGAATAGTTACATTCTAGGATGATTTTTCTATTTTTAAATTGGCGTAATATTTAGCAGTTACTTTTTTAGACTCGGATCAGTGTGTTATAAAAACTCTACAAAATCCGAGAAACTAGAGATCTCTTTGAAACTTTTAAAATTCCTTTTCCAAAGAAAAAGATCAAAGATTAGTAATTATGATCTGCGGATTTTAGGTTACCACTAAAGGTAATTCCCTCTCGCCAAGAGGAAAAGCAGTCTAAACTTTTTTGTATAGACCGTTTGATTCCATTTGGCTTTATTTGATACCAATTATCCAAATCCTATGGGGTATCCGACTTTCTGCTATCAAAGAGCTATCAGGGAATGCTATCATTCTACATTCTTAAAGTTGTCTACATTATAGCTGTCGTTTTAATACATCATAGAATCTTTCTGTTTGGCTTCTTTGCGATTCTGCCATATAGGATTCTGCCATATAGAAGTTAGCTCCGGGTGAGAATTCTTTCTGAACACTTTTTCGTACAGCAATATATTTCCTAATGTCACTCGATTGCTTTAAGCGGGGCCAGTAATCAAGGAATTCTGGTAGACTAACATTTTCTTGCAAAAAAGTCGCTGTCGGCATGTCGTTCTGAGCTGACATTCCGACTTCAAACGGAACCCATTGTGAATACCGTGTAGCATCAGACATTATAACGATGATATCCGTGCAGTTATTTAAGTTCCTTTTGATATAATCAGTTAATTCTTTACCGTTTCTGGTTACCGTAAAATCAAGAAGATCAAGGTAATACGGGATTTCAATGGCGTTAAGCTCATTCGCGATTCGATTGGCGATACAGGAATCTTCCTTTTGGTGAGAAATGAATACTTTAATCATCGCCACCTCCTATTAACGACTTTAGATTATCCCAAGTCCATTTATGAATCTTATCTGAATCCTTGGCTGCGATGGGTTTAACACAATTCTCATCAGATCGTCCACAAATGAGGAAATAGGGAACATTTTCATCTTGCGCTAACTCCTGCTGCTGAATCTGTTTTCTTACCACAAATCACAATAACCACATCGTAGCCCTTAATCCGTTTCCGCGCACTATCTTTCCAATCTTTGGAGATTGTGTGCTTGATCGATAAGTCTATTATTTCAAAAGGCGAATCAGTTTTTTTAGCTTGACCTACCAATAAATTCTTTAAATCATTATCGTTGTCGGTAGTCAAAGCTGATAAATGTACGTGTTTTTTTCATATTAGGCTTCTCCTTAAATTAGATTACCTTTGACTAATCGCCAATACTGTTTTCTGATTGAAGTTAATGCACACGTTTTAGAGTGCATAGCCGCAAAATACATATGATCTTCACCAACGGGAACGACCAACCCAATCCCCTCTAGTTTTTGTAAATCCGAGAAAATCTTGGTATTATCGGGATTGGCATACGGTTGTATTACTTCATGCTTTACGTCCAATAAATTTGTTGGTTCGAAAGAGGGGTCAATAGGCATTTCAGCATCTTCACTCGGAAAGTACCTGCAAATCCTCCTAATTATAGATATATCAACCTGTGGTTTTACTTTTCGCAAAGGTGCAAATCGAGTGACATTTGTTTTAAATACAGGAAGTTGTTCACATGGACCCAAAGCTTTATCAATATAGGCATATATTCCACCGGGCGTAATATACCCTGTAATATCAGCAGCACCACCACATAGCGCTTCAATCAATAGGGATGTGAATAACCCGTGCCCATTAATTTCAACAGATGGTTCTATAGATCGACTTGCAGTAAGAATGGTAACTCCTTCATTGATGACAGCTGTAGTTTGCCCTTTTGTGCTAATACTTCCCATGAAACCGGAATAACAACTGTCCAAGATGATAATTTTGTCTTTACAATGAGAATCATTAGCAATATTTAATACTTCCTGCAAAGAAATGCCATAGTCATTATCAGTGAAGTCAGGTGTCACTAGATACCCGCCTACATTATCAATGTGCCCATGTCCAGAATAATAAAACAATGCCACATCATCATCACCGGAAAAGCACTCTTCAATGAGTCTCCTCAAAATCGCTTTTTTAGAAATATTCTTCTCCAATCTCACTGAAAAATTTGGAGAGCCATCACCATCAAAACTAAGAATTTTTTCAACTTCATCTGCATCATTGCAGCATCCGCGTAATTGGCATTGTGAATAGTCATCGATGCCAACGACTAAAGCCTTTCTCATTATTCTCATTATTTGCCCCCTACTTCAAAAGTTCATGCAAAATTCGTTTTATCGTTGCTTGCGCTGCAGATTCACCTGACAAACGAATTAACTTGTACGACAACCAAACGATCATAACCTTGATCACAAAACGATGTAGGTTGATATCGCTGTTTAAAAATCCATCAGTAAACCTGATGAGATGTTCTTTGACAATGTGTTTTTCTCTTGAAATTTAAGGGTAAATGTCTGTTCTGACAAAAGGAAATTCTCAGAACCGAGTACTCGGTTCTGATTGGATTGAATATCTGTTTTGATTAGACTTCCACAGGCTGGGTTTCAAAGTACTCCATGAGGCTTGCTAAGGCTAACAGAGGGTTGTTCTCAAATATCTTAAAGCTAATCTTGTAGGAGATAAGAGGATCTTTCATTGCAGTTTCCTTAGTACGGTGTTTAATATTGTCATACCCTCGTTTGGACATCTTTTCTCTTGCAAAGGAGATGACGTTATAAAACATGGAGTTAAGACCAATGACAGATGCTAAATGATTTTCATCACAGCAGTGCTGCATATCCTGTAACAGAACTGTATCAATGGTGTTGTGCTTCATACATCCATCTGCTTCTTACTGAGAATACTATCTGGTACAAGTGTTTTAGAAGGAATCAATAACGAAATCAAAGTCATTAAACGTGTAGCCTTTGGATTCCGTGATTTTGACTACTTCTTCCTTAGAATTATGGATGCTTTAAGAGGCAGGCCGGCTTTTGCTTAAATTAAAAAGCACTGATGAATATTGTTATATTCTTTTCAGTGCTTTCAACAAATTTGCGGAAGAACAAAAAAAATAACCTGTTATTTTTGTTCAATTAAAATAGATCAAATTTATTATATGAGATCAACTCGTTATATAGTTTTACTGCGTATCGATCAGTCATTCCAGATATAAAATCTATTATTGCAAGAAAATACGATTTTTTTGAAGACAATGAATTATAGATTTTTTCATTTTCATAATTTTTTTCATCAAAATCTATATGTATTAGAGATTCTTTTAATTTATTTACTACTTCAGTAGAAGAATACTGAATTATGAATGATATAAAATCTGTAATAAGGTTAGGATAATATGATTTATATTGTTTTAACTTTTTATAAAAATCACCTCCATTGTAGGTTTCAGCCAAAATATCAAAAATTGAATTTAAAACTAAATCTGCATACTTCTTGAAGTTTGTTAATCTATCGTTGTTATATATGTGATCAGAATTAAATTCCTTAATTTTTTTTAAGTTTTTGTATCCCTCTTCACTTAGACATATTCCTATGTCAGGAGATGAATTATTACAAACGTCAATAATTAAATCATGCATAATTACAGTAGAATTTGTGCTCACATTAGAATCAATTTTCATTGGTTCCAATTCTAATTCTTTTAATGTAGTTTCATTAAGAAAATTGAGTCTTTGAGCATCATCGATGTCTCGACCAAGATATGCAATCTTATCAGCAAACTTTACTACGCATCCTTCCCACGTTATAGGATTGTATTTGTTTGGTTCTGTAAATTGTTTTTCCAAATCTAAAAAGTCGTCTCTTGGTTTAATACCATTTTCATCAATTTCTCCGCAGTGCGATATTATTCCATCTCTGACTGCGTATGTTAATTTTAAATTTGTATAAATATCATCTTTATTCTTTAAGAGCTCTATTTTATCAACAAATCTAACTCCATTTTTTTCATGCCAAAAGAGCTTTTGAGGAGTTGTGGAAATGAAAATTTTCCTATTCATTATTTCGTTAATTATTTCTTCTCCACAATGACCAAAAGGAGCATGTCCTAAATCATGGCCCATAGCAATAGCTCTAGTCAGTTCTGAATCTAATCCAATATATGTTGCTATTGTGCTGCTAACAGATTCTACATGTTGTACATGTTCCATTCTGGTGCATATATGATCGTTGTCTATATTGAAAAATACCTGAGTCTTATGCTTTAATCTGCTATAAGCTGTTGAATGCAATATTCTAGTGAAATCTCTTGCGAATTCAGATCTTATGTCAGATGCTCTTTTATATAATTCATTTTCTCTTTCAATTAACTTTTCGTATTTATTATTTTGTACTGTAGCTGCAACTTTTTTAAAGCGACCTCTTTTCATAAAAACTCCTTATTTTTTTTTGTCTCGATGTCATTTGAAGAAATTAAAAGAAAACGTAACTGTTCAGAACACCTTAGGTTCTTGAAATAATTTTAACATCCTCTGACTTTTACAGACAGAGCGTTCTTTGTAAATTTACATTGTGAATATACTCACATTTTGTCGACTAAGTGCTTTTCGGATCGCGCGCCTAACTTAGGTCTAGTGGAGCGTTTTAACTTCGGTCTACTTCC
>ERZ857775.2166-NODE-2166-length-20021-cov-17.656516_pt1 | contig 20021 bp, 16 predicted proteins | sample MGYA00519698_ERZ857775 | MGnify/ENA primary metagenome ERZ857775 (study PRJEB31778, sample SAMEA3449363) | human gut metagenome | biome: human gut; feature: human-associated habitat; material: faeces | place: United Kingdom | collected 2010/2012 ...
AACCTTCGGCCCGGAGGGCCGTCAACCTTTCTCGTCACAACCCTTCTACACAACCCGCGGCGTCAGCCGCGCTCCCTTTTTTTAATTTGCGGCGAAGCCGCCACCATAGCAGAAAGGAGCCAATCATGAAACTTGGCCTTTTGGGAGAAGTACTGGGACACAGCCTGTCTCCTGTGATTCATGAAAAATTATTTCAAAAACTGGGTATTTCTTCCACCTATGAACTGATCGAAATTCCCGGAGATACCTTTCAAAAAGACCTGCCGGCCCTTCTTTCTTCCTATGACGGGCTGAATGTGACCATTCCCTACAAGGTGGACGTGATCCCCTTCCTGGATGGGCTGTCGCAGGAGGCAGCCACCATCGGTGCTGTGAACACCATCGCCCGCAAAAAGGGCAGGCTCATGGGCTTCAATACGGACTACATGGGATTTTCCCGCACCCTTGACCGCATCGACTGCCGCATGGAAGGAAAAGATGCGGTGGTGCTGGGCCATGGCGGCGCGTCCCGGGCCATCATCCAGTGCCTCTTCGACCGGAAGGCCGGCGCCATTCATGTCATCAGCCGCCATCCGGACAAGGTGGATGAAGATTTCCTTTCCTTTGCAGAAAAAAGAAATGTAGAAATCGAGAGCTATGACAGCCTGCAGGAAAAGGGGGAAAGATACCTTCTGGTGAACGCCACCCCCGTAGGCATGTATCCCAAAACCGGCGTATCCCCCCTCCCCTCGGACATCGCCGCCGTTTTTCCCAGAGTGGTGGATATTATCTATAATCCGGCGGAAACGAAGCTCCTCCATGACGCCAGAGGCAAGTGCATGAACGGCATGTACATGCTGGTCATGCAGGCCATGGCGGCAGAGGAAATCTGGATGGACAGGGATATCCCGGAAAAAGTAATAGATGAAATCGTGGAGGAAATGGCCCAATGAAAAACATCGTCCTCATCGGCATGCCGGGCTGCGGCAAAACCACCTTCGGAAAGGCGCTGGCAGAAAGACTCTCCCGCCCCTTCGTGGATGCAGACCTCTACCTGGAAGAAAAGGAACAGCGGACAATCAAGAGCTTCTTTGCAGAAAGTGAAAAAGCCTTCCGGGATGCGGAAGAAAGAACCATCTGCGACCTGGCCGGGAAAGAGGGACTCATCATAGCCACCGGCGGCGGTGTGGTCAAGCGGGAAATCAATGTGGAAAGACTTCACAAAACGGGCCTCATCATCTTCATCGACCGGAAAGCGGAAGACATTGCAGGCGACGTGGAAGTAGAAAAAAGGCCCCTCCTGAAGGAAGGGCCGGAAAAGGTATTTGCCCTCTATAGAGAAAGAATTACCCTTTATAGAAAAGCAGCAGACCGGATACTGGAAAACCGGGGCAGAGAGGAAGAAGTCCTCTCCCGCCTCCTGGATATGGTGGATGGGACAGGGGGAAGAAATTAGAAGATAGAATATGGACAATCAGAGGTGAGACATCAGGCTTCCCGCCTCTTCGCCCTATGGTCATTTCGCGCCTAGAAACATGACGCAATGGGGAATCAGGGAAAGAGCAGAAGGGTCAGACCCAGCCTTCCCTGTTCTGTCCATGGTCATGGCCGCCGGCGAATACTCTTTCCTGCTCATAAAAGGCCCCTGGGGCCTTTTTATTTTTTCCTCTTCTCCCTCGCCACCAGAATGGGATCCCCACCCAATCCCCAGTTCTCCAGCGGAACCTCATCAATTACCACCACCGTGGTGGCAGGATTCTTGTGAAGCACATCGGCCAGAAGACCGGTCACACCGCTGATAAGCTGCGCCTTCTGCTCCGGCGTAACATTTCCTTCCTTTGTAATCTTGATATTGACGTAGGGCATAGAGAACCTCCTTATGTAATATATGAAATCAAAAGCTGTCATTATTATACAGGAGAGAAGGGGAAGAGAGATAGAGGGATAAAAAGGTTCTTAAGATGGACGGGTCTTAACCCGAGGGTCCCCGGTTTGACAGCAGCTTCAACGCTGAAGGCTGTGGCATTGCCGCCTTTTGCGGCTAAAACCAAACAACCGGGCTTCGCCCGTGGAAATGCACCCCCTTTTGGTGCTTTCTCCACGGGAAAGCGTCTCACTTGGTTCTCAGGTCGCTTTGCTCCCCTATGAACCAAGTTCGCTTGCCACCCTATTCAGGGGGGGAGAATAGGCCTGTCTATGCTTCCCTGTCGTATCATATGTGGCACATTGCCCACCACCAAAGGGGGACCGCTTTTCCATCACCTGCCAGGGCGGTTGTTTGGTTTTATCATAATGGCGCCCCTTCATTTCCAAAGGGCTCCTACCAAAGCCGAAAGCCGGAAACGGCCGCAGGCCCCGATCCCGATCCCGGCCCCCGTCTCCCTACAGCAGCTTCTCTTCTATGGTCCTGGCCACTCCATCTTCTTCGTTGGAGGGGCAGCGGAAGCGGGCTGCTTTTTTAGCTACTTCATCGGCGTTGCTGACGGCGTAGGAGAAGCCTGCCATTTTTAGAAGGGGCACGTCGTTTTCTGTATTTCCGAAAGCCATGATTTCATAGGCACGAATGCCCTTCTTTTCGCAGAGGAAGCGGACAGCCGCTGCTTTATTCACTCCTTTCTTGTGGATATCCACGAAATCGTCGCCGGGGAAGACCACATCCACCTGGTCTTTGAATTTCTCTTCCACCATTTTGCGGATAGCCAGCCGCTTTTCTAATGAAGGATCCGCCAGCACGATGCGGGTTACCGGCTGTTGGGGGTGGTAGAAATTCTCACCAATATATACCGGTTTCTTGGAGCGGTATTTCTGGTATTTCTCTTCCGTACCGTTGGGCCTGTCCATATAAATCATATCGTCCATGAAGGAAGTGGCATTCCATCCCCTTCTTTTGGATTCCAGAAGGATTTCCGAAGCCAGGTCCGGAGAAAGGCCGTCCTGCCGCACAGGCTCTCCTGTTTCGCTCATCATGATCCAGGCGCCGGTGTAGCAGATGAGGGGCACGTTTCCCAGCTTAAGGGTTTCCGCCTTTTTCCGGGCGGAGTCCCACATACGGCCTGTGGCCACTACGATTTCATATCCCCTTTCCATGGCCTTCCGGATAACCTTTCGGGAATAGTCGGAAATAGTCATATCATCATGAAGCAGTGTGCCATCCAGATCAATGGCAATCAATCGAATCGTCATAAGAAACTCCTTTCATCAGGACTGTCTGTTTTTTCTATGAAATCCAGCAAGAAGCACGGGGCTTGGTATCTGGGAAAGAAAGACGCCGCAGGTCATGGCAATGACGCCGATGGTCTGCCGGAGGGTGAAGGATTCATCCAGGAAGAGAATGCCGGAAATCCCGCCGAATACCATTTCCATACTGAGGATCATGGACGCTTCCGTAGGAGGCATGTACTTCTGCCCCACCGCCTGCAGGGTATAGGCCACGCTGGTGGAGAGGATGCCCGTATAGAGAATAGGCCATGCCGCCCCCTGAAGGCCTGCCAGGGTGGGCGTTTCAAAAAGAAAAGCCAGGAGGAGATTCAGAAGCCCTGTCACCATAAACTGCCCCGCCGACAGAAGCACCGGCGAAAACCGCTGGGTCAGGTAATTCAGCATATGAATCTGCAGGGTGAAAGCCATGGCACAGATCAGCATAAGCCCGTCACCGTAGCTGATGGTCAGATCCTCCGTAATGGAAATGAAATAGACCCCCGTCATGGCAAGAATGGCGCCGATGAGATAATTCCGAAGCAGCGGCTGCCCCAGGAAGAGGCCTGCTATGGGCACCATGAGAAGGTAATTGGCGGTGAGGAAACTGGCCTTGGAAGCTGTGGTGTACTGCAGCCCCACCTGCTGCAGCGTAGCCCCCAGAAAGAGAGGAATGCCCACCATAAGAAAAGCCGCCCACAGGGGGATAGAAGTGGAAACCGGACTCTTCTCCTCCCTGTGGAAATAGAGAAAAGGCAGAAGGGCCAGAGAACCGATGACAAAGCGCACCCCATTGAACGTAAATGGCCCCACCGTATCCATGCCCACCACCTGGGCCACAAAGGCAAATCCCCAGATAAGGGCTGCCGAAAGTAAAAGCAGACGATATTTCATAACCATGCTCCTTAAGGTATAATAGAGTAAGTATCATCTATTATATCAGATTTTGGAAAACTGTACCCATGGAAGGAGTTCATAATGAAAGAAATCGTTATCGCCCAGCCCTTAGGCGTTCCGGAAGAAACGCTCCAAACCCTCTTTGCGCCCCTCACCGGTCAGGGATACCACCTCACCCTCTGGGACAAACTTCCCGAAAACCAGGAAGATTTAGGAAATCGGATTTCCAAAGCTGACCTGGCGGTCATTGCCAACTACCCTTTGAAAAAAGAAGCACTGGAAAAAGCATCCTCCCTCAAATACCTCTGCATCGCCTTCACCGGCGTAGACCACGTGGACATCGAAACCTGCCGCAAAAAAGCCATCGCCGTCTCCAACTGCGCCGGCTACTCCACCGAATCCGTAGCCGAACTGGCCATCGGCATGATCCTTTCCCTCTACCGGAAACTGGCGGAAGGAGCCGCAGCCGCCCATCACGGAAAAACAGGCGCCGGCCTTCGGGGTATCGAAATCAAAGACCGCACCGTAGGCATCATCGGCACCGGCGCCATCGGTTACCGCACCGCCCAGCTGGCCAAAGCCTTCGGCGCCAAAGTCTTAGGCTATAACCGCTCCCATAACCATGAAGACATAGACTACACCGATCTTGACACCCTCCTTAAAACCAGCGACATCGTCTCCATCCACCTTCCCCTTACGGCAGAAACCAGACACTTCATGGACAGAGAAAAACTCTCCCTCATGAGAAAAGACGCCATCCTCATCAACACAGCCAGAGGCGGCGTCGTAGATAACAACGCCCTGGCAGAAGCATTGAAAAAAAGAAATATCGCCGGCGCAGGCATCGACGTATTCGACATGGAACCACCCCTCCCGGATGACTATCCCCTCCTTTCCGCTCCCAATACCGTCCTCACCCCTCACGTAGGCTTTGATACGGAAGAAGCCATGAAAAGGAGAGCCGCCATTGTGGTGGATAACCTGGAAAGCTGGCTGGATGGGAAACAGAAGAATAAGATATGCTGAAAAAAGGCCCTTCGGGGCCTTTTTTCAATAGGGTTCTCAGGTTTGACCGGCCTGTGGCCGGAGGGTTCTTAGGTTTGACGCAGCTTATCGGCTGCGAGGATTGTGGATAGCCGCCTTTGGCGGCCTTCCCCCCTTTGGTGCCTTACGGCACCAAAGGGAGAATCACCGCAGTGTTAATCTGATTTAAGTCACTCATTTTACAGAGCCGCTAGAATCTCCCACTCCGGGGGAGACGCCGCCGAAGGCGGCAGAAGGGGTGCATTTCCACGCACTGCAGGCGCGGTTGGCTTGTTTTCCCTCGCCCGCCAGGGCGGTTGTATGGTTTTATTTATACTGGCGCCCTTCATTATTTAAGGGGCGCCCACCAAGGCCGATAGCTGACAACCGACAGCAGTCCTACCAGTACACCAGCCACCAGCTATCAGACACCAGCTACCAGACACCCCGATCCCCGATCGCGGCCATCTTGCCATATTCCCCTGCTCCTACGCCCGATGGACGCGGAGCTCCTTAATCAATGCATCCTGAAGGACCTTGGAAAAATTGACCTTATTCTTTGTTCCCAGCACATCAAGCCAATGCGGGATAGTCACATTCTTCCGCACAGCCCTGGTATCATACTTCTCCCGATAAGCCTGGGTATCTGCAGAAATCAGATTCACAAAGCCGCCCTCCGGCGCCTTCATTTCCTGTATGGCACTGGCCCGGGGAATGGGGCTTCCATCCTCTTCCATGGTCCACAGGGTCAGATTCAGCGCGTCCTCTGCCATATGCAGCGCCTCCTCCAGCGTATCCCCCTCGGTCATGCAGGCATAGGACGTATGATCCGTAATATCCGGAAAATTCACAAGATACCCGCCCTCCTCGGCAGGTGTAAAAACTGCAGGAAATATATACCTCATATACCTCACCTCTCTAGGGAAATACCGGCCTGCCTCAAGATTGCATTAGCTGTGCCGGTTTTAATCTCCTTCGCATGGCGGCCGACAGGAAATTGACAGCCTGTGGCAGGACTATACCACATATCATGATTGCCACCGCTGCGAACAAATACGCATCCGTGACTCTTAAGGATCTTAATCAGCTCAGATGTTTTCATAATAACATCCCCTGTATTTATTATAATGCGCATTCATACGCATAGCAAATGGAAATCTCAATCGCCAGCTTATAGATTAAGAGAAAAGGTTCTAAAGGGAAGATATCGCCGCTGGCACGGCAATGATTATAAAGCCAGCGTTACGGGACTTACATTGTGTCACTATGGCTCCCCCGTCATTTCGAGCGGTGGTACAAGCCAGTATGAATCACATAGTTTCGTGGAGCCAGTGAAACGGAGTCGAGAAATCTCCCTGCAGAATGCTGCCTTTCGGCAGTCAGTTAGGCATAGAGTATCATTTCGCCGCTTACCCTCGTACGCCCCCGCGCCACTCCGTGGCCCTCTCCCCCTAAAGGGCAATGCTACTTAGTTAAGGAACAAGCTGAGGAAGATCAACAAAATTGAGTCAAATATCATTGTTAACGATTGCCTTTTCTCCATATTGATGGTTTCTAACACATGAGTTAATTCTCCATGAAATCGCTAGCTGTAATTTGGGACATGCTAAATCGCCAAGACAATTTCTGATTTTTTTCAGACCCTTGATTTGGAGGTTATTTTTTCTTCAGTTTACAATCCATATGATTTGTCGTGAGCTTTTATTTATACTCTGTTATGAAAACCCTTCCCCCGCTTTTTGGGGAGGCGTTTCCTCTTGAACTTTCTATTGGGCTGAATAGGTACAAGCCTTTTCTTTAAGAACTCTTCCAACTCTCCGGCGTGGTTCTCATCAGAAAAGAGAAGGTAATCTGTGCAGGGACGTACTGCGGCATTAAAGTTGATTTTATATCTGTACTTTCTTCCGTTCCTGGGAACTTCAATATGGTTAATGATAGCTGCAATACAGTTATACAGAGCCATGGAGGCATACAGTTCCATCAGCTGGTTCCTTAAGGCCTTGGCATGAAACACAAGGCCTCCGATGCCATATTTCAAGTAGCGGAACGAAGTTTCAATATTCCATCGAATCCGATAAATATGAGCAATCTGACCGGCAGAAAATTTATCCTGAGGAAGATTTGTGAAAAGATACTCAAAATCTCCGTTTGGCAGTTCTTTAATCACGACTCGGAGGGATAAAATCATGTCGGTATCTGAGTTCCAGCCTTTGCTTACTGTATGCTTGTAGATACCATCCTTATTTCTCCTGACCTTGAGTCTTACCGTAGTATCTGTACCGGATTTTTCCGGGATATCTTCGAAATTCAAGCCCTTCAGAATACCGTTGCTTTTAGGTCCTTTGGCCCTAATTACAAAATGGTATCCGGATTTGACAAGGCATGCAAATACATGGCATCCCTCGTAACCACGATCACAGATAAGAATGGTGTTCTCCGGTTTATAGGGCAGATTTTCCTGATTGGCCAGCGCATCAGCCAGATCAAGCAGTTCATCTCGTTCTTTGCATTCAAGCTTGGGAAGTGTACTGAAAGCCACATAACGTTCATTTTTCACATCATAAAGAGCATTTAGATGTTCCATGTGATGTTGTACTTTGCGGCTGGCTTTTTCGTTGACAGCAGAGGGGATGACTTCTGTGGGCATGGAGATATCTGAACCATCACCGGCCACAAGAAAATAGCCATGGTATGTCTTTTGGGTTCCCATTCGGCAGATATCCGCAAGCACGTGGTCGAAAATATAGCGCAGAGCCTCCGGCTTAAGATGACTCCGCTGCTGAATGAAGGCAGAGACATCTGACGATTTAAGACGTTCATTCATTGGAAGGCTTTGCAGAAGCGCATCTGCCAAGTCCTCGTGCTGCATGTTAAAAAGGATAATAAGGATGAGTTGAAGCGGCCATTTACGGATCCTTCTGAAATATTTGGGTGATATGGCAAACTCGGCGGAATGCTCAATAACATATGCAACATGTCTTAATAAACTCCTCTTGATTCGTTTGGCAAAATTCATGATTAAGGCCTCCTGTGTTAACAATTGAAGATTTCTCTTCTAACTGGCCGGAGGCCGCAAATTTTTTTGAATTTGTCAAGTCTTTTTTGAAAAAAATAGGTTTATTGTTAACAGGAGAAAAAATAGGCAAGAAAAAAGCACACATCAAAATGACATGTGCTTTCGGATTTTTTCTTAACTAAGTGGCATTGCTCGTCACAGGGCGCTGGAGCGGGACCTGGATACCGGGCTTATCGGGAAATATGACTTTCGCCGGGAGGCTTTCCGGCTGAAGCAGGAAGATATGGCCCAGGGCGTGTATGGAAAAAGGATTGTTATTTTCATCAACCTGGTTCGCTTTTCCTTCATCAATGCCAATTATGGGGTAGGCGTGGGCAATGCGGTGCTGAAGCGGATGGGCCAGATCCTGCGCCGCCATTTCCCTGCGGATCCCGTAGCCCATGTGGCGTCCGATGATTTTATCATCCTCGCCGGTCCGGAGCATGCTCTTGAGAAACTGGATGCGGCGGTGGAGGAAATCAATGACATCATGGAGGATGACTCTGTCCGCTGCAAGGCAGGGGCTGTGCGTTTCGGTGAAGGGTATATTTCCGTTGCCGCCCTGAAACGCATGACCTGGTGGGAACCCTTTGACCTGGCCCGGAAGGCGGCGGAGTCCATCAAAAATGACGGCAGCCGGAACTGGGTGCTGTATACCCCGGCCCTGGGACAGAAATTGATTAATACTGCCTTTGTTATGAAAAATTTCAAAAGGGCTCTTCGGGAAGGGCACATCCAGGTTTTTTACCAGCCCGTTATCCGCGCCCTCACAGGGAAGCTCTGCAGCTTTGAAGCCCTGGCCCGTTGGACGGATCCGGAGAAGGGCATGATTCTGCCCAGTGTATTCATTCCGGTGCTGGAGAAGATGAACCTCATCCATCTTCTGGACAGCTATGTGATTGAGGAAACGGCGAAGCTGTATGTGAAGCTCATGAGAGAAGGCTGGCCGGTGGTTCCGGTATCGGTGAATCTGTCGCGCATGGATTTCGATGCCATGGATCCCTTTGCCTTCCTGGAACATATCGTATCCACCTACCAGGTGCCCCGCCGGCTCTTCCGTATCGAAGTGACGGAGTCCGCCCTCCCCCTGAACGGCAGGGCCATGAAGGAAGTACTGTCCCGTTTCCACGAAGCGGGCTACCAGCTGTGGCTGGACGACTTCGGCAGCGGCTACTCCTCCCTCAACGTGCTGAAGGAATTTCACTTTGATGAACTGAAAATCGACATGGCCTTTCTTAGAAATTTCAATGAAAAGAGCCGTGAAATCATCCGCTCCATCATCCTCATGGCCAAAAACCTTTCCATCCACACCCTGGCGGAAGGGGCGGAAACAAAGGAACAGGTGGAATTCCTGAAGGAATCGGGCTGCGAAAAAATCCAGGGCTTCTTTTATGGACGGCCCATGTCCTGGGAGGAAGCCAGGGAAAAAATCATCGCCGCCGCCTATGTGCCGGAAACGGCGGTGGAAGAAGCGGTGATGGACGATCTGGGGGACGTGAATGTCATCACTGAAAAGCCGATGGGCCTCTTCCTTCATCAGAAAGGCCTCTGCCGGCTGATTCTCCGGAATGAAGCGCTGGCCCGGGAAACCAGGTCGGTGAGAGGAACCGACGGGGCCCTCTTCACCGGTGGCGAGCTGCACGGCGGCAGCCCGTCCTACGACTTTATCCATGCCCTCATAGAAGAAAGCTGGAGAAGCGGAAGGATGCAGTCCGCCATTATCGTAAGAAACGGAAACCTTCTGAAATATGAAGTCCATACCCTGAAGGGAGGCGATACCCTTGCAGGAGGCGCCCTGTCCGTCATGAACGTGACCCTCCGGAAAGCGACGGCGGAAAAACAGGATATGGACGGCCTTTATATGAACATGATGCATGTCTTCACCGGTATGTACTACTACCGGCAGAAGGAAAAGAAGGTGGAAGTGCTCCTGACCACCCTTCCGGGCATGAAATCAGGCGATGTCCTGTCTGTGGAACAGGTACTTCAGGTAAAAAGCCTCGTCCATCCTGACGACCGTAAACGGTTCCTTGCATTCCTGAATGAAGAGCATGTGCTGAAAGCCGCCGACAGGTCTCCCTATAGCGCGGCGGGAGAAGTCTTCCGTTTCAAAGACAGAAACGGCCGGTACGAATGGAAAGAAATCGTGGCGGTCAAAGCAGAACATAACGGGGCAAAGGATGTCCTGGTGGGAGCCAAGCCCATGGTTGTGACGCCTCATTCCGAAGAAGAAAGGAAACGGCTGCTGGCCCAGTACATCGCCTCCTTCCGGATGAGCCGGCTGGACGGGGAAGAATTTTCCCGCAATACCTGCTTCCTGGATGCTCTCTGCCGGATGGGAACTCTCAAATTCTTCTGGAAAGACAGAGACCGCCGTTTCCTCGGCGCCAGCAGCGCCTTTCTTTCCTACTATGGCTTTTCCGACGAAAAAACGATTCTGGGAAAAACGGATGAAGATATGGGATGGCACCTGGGAGACAGCTCCTACAGGGAAGAAGAAGAAAAAGTCCTTCATCGCGGCGTGATTTCCGAAAAGGTGAGAGGCCAGTGCATTGCCCGGGGCCGTGTCCGTGCCATTTCCGCCACCAAAGTACCGGTGTACCAGGGAAATGAAATCATCGGCCTTCTGGGCTGGTTCATAGACCTTGGGGACGAAGAACAGGAAAAAGAACAGAACGTCCGCCGCTTCTATATGGATGAAGAATCGGGCTTTTTGAGCTACCGGGGCATTATGATTTCCGCCCAGCACTATGACGATGCATTCCATACCAGCGGTGCTGACTATGAAGCCATCCTCCTTAAAATCCCGGGCATCGAATCCTTTGGCAGAGAATACGGGAAAACCGGCAGGCGGCTGCTGATACAGGCTGTGGGAGATGCCATCAGGAATACCTTCGCCTCCACCTCCGTCATCGGCAGAGAGGGGATAGACAGCTTCCTCATCTTCCGGAACGGAGAAGAAGAAAGGGCATTGAAGAAAAAACTGGATAAACTGGCGGAAGCCCTGGGCCATATCCACTCCGCCGGCGGCTACCCCTGCACCCTCTTCCTGGGCTGGGCCCTGGTCCGGGGAAGGGAAGTCAAGAACCTGGACGATATCCGCTCCCTCCTTATCCGCAGAACCGCCTACTATAAAAAATAAAAAAGCGTCCCTTCGGGGACGTTTTTTATGCGGCATTCGCGGAGCAGGGAACGACCGCCATTGATCATTGAACAGGGATCTTCTGAGGCCCCTTCCGCCTCGCTCAGTTGCCAGCAGGGAGAGGCAGGTCAAATGGAGAGGAGCCTGCATTTTGTCTGCCCGGCCGATGCAGGCAGATAAAATGCAGGACGCCCATCATGCCATATGACCTGGCGGCGCGGCTATCTGCTATCCGCTTACCGCTGCCCCTATGACACAGAAAAGCCAATCCCGTAACGCTGACTATATACTCATCGCCCATAGGGCGATACCACAACCCTCAGCGCCGCAGGCGCTGCCCTCCCCTTGAGCGAAGCGATGCACCCTTTCTACACAACCTTCGGCCCGAAGGGCCGTCAACCTTTCCCTTCACAACCCTTCTACACAACCCGCCGCCGACAGGCGGCCACAACCTTCGGCCCGAAGAGCCGTCAACCTTCCCCTCTGAACCCTCTGAACCCTCGCGCCTTTGGCGCGTCCTTGAACCCTCACGCCGAAGGCGTGTCCAATAGTGAAGCGGCCCTTTATCCCAGGGCCTGTTCCAGATCGGCAATCAGGTCATTTACATCTTCAATGCCTACGGAGAGGCGGAGGAGGCAGCTGGTGATGCCCCGGGACTGCCGTTCTTCTTCTGTAAGGTCGCTGTGGGTCTGGGTGGCGGGGTAGGTGATAAGGCTTTCCACGCCTCCAAGGCTTTCGGCGAAGCGGATGAGTTTTACATTTTTCAGCACCTGGAGAGCTGTTTCATGGCTGTCGGTGTAGAAAGAAAGCATGGCACCGGCGCCGCGGGACTGCCTGAAGTGGATGCCCCTGCCGGGGAAGTCGGCGAGGCCGGGGTAGAAGACTTTGGATACCTTGGGATGATTTTCCAGCCATTCCGCCAGAGTTTCAGCATTTTTCTGGGCCGCTTCCATGCGGAGAGCCAGGGTTTTGATGCCTCTGGTGACGAGCCAGCTGTCCCAGGGAGCCAGGCAGCCGCCTATGGTTTTGTAGAGGAAGCGCAGTTTGTCGGCGATTTCCTTATCCTTTACCACCACAAAGCCTGCCAGGGTATCATTGTGGCCGGCCAGGTACTTGGTGCCGCTGTGGATGACGATGTCGGCGCCAAAGTCGATGGGGTTGCAGAAATAGGGGCTCATGAAGGTATTGTCCGCAATGAGCAGGGCGCCGTGGGCATGGGCGATGTCTGCGGTTTTCCGGATGTCCGTAATCTGCATCATGGGGTTGGTAGGAGTTTCGATGTACACCGCCTTCACCGTTTCATCAAAAGCCTCTTCCACTTGATCCGGATGAGAGGTATTGACGAATTTAAAACGGATGCCGTTCTTTTCGTTGACGAAGCGGAAAAGACGGATGGAGCCGCCGTAAAGGTCATCGGAGGAAAGGATGGTATCTCCCGGCCTGAAAAGTTCCATCACCATGGAAATGGCGGCCATGCCGGAAGAATAGCTGGTACAGTCACAGCCGTGCTCAAGGGCGGCCACCACCTTTTCCGCGCTTTCCCTGGTAGGATTTTGTACCCGGGTGTAATCGTATCCTGTGGACTCTCCCAGTTCCGGATGGCCGAAAGTGGCACTCTGGAAAACCGGTACGGAAATGCAGCCGGTGGGATCCTTCCAGTCGCTGCCATGAATGCAGATTGTTTTGATATTCATATGAAAACCTCCCTGAATGTTTTTGGAAATAAAAAAATCGTCCCTCAAAAATGAGAGACGATGATTCACCGTGTTACCACTCTTCTTTTCCCCTCCGTCACCGGAAAAGGACTTGACAGGTACGCCGGACAAAGCCATAAATACCCTGCTGCTGTAACGGGCAGTCCCGGCGGGCTTCACGATTCGGCCCGGAGGCTCCAAGTCCATCTTCCGGCGCCCCTCCTGCACTGCTTTCACCATACGCAGCTCTCTTTGCCATTCATGGAACCGTACTCTTCTTGTCATTGCCTTTTTTGAAATTGAAAATATGATACCACGGGTAAGGATGATTGTCAAGATGAGTGTACTAGTGTACTAGTGAGCTAGTGGGATGGTGTGCTAGTGTGCTGGTTTCCTGTGGCGATGGACTGCCATAGCTGTCCTATCCCCGTCATTTCGAGCGAAGCGAAGCGGAGTCGAGAAATCTCCTGCCGGAAAGTTTCCTGCCGCGATGGGCTGCCATAGTGTCAAGCCGGGCAGGAAACCCTTCGCAAATAGTTTCCTGTCGTGGTGAACCACCATAGTGTCAAGCCGAGTAGGAAACTTTTTTCAAACCATTTCCTACAGCGGCGAATTATGATTGCTTCATATCGGACAGGAAATCTTCCGCAAGCCTTATGCCCTCCAGATTTCCGATGTACGTCTTTAAATGGTCCATGTACCGCCGGGCCATGCCGCGGAGGGCGGTGCCTTTGGGGGTGATATAGCCCAGGGTCATTTCTTCGGAGCTCTGAAGGGGCAGGGAGAGGATGTCCGTGCCGTTCAGGTCTTTGCTGAGGATGCCGGAGCAGATGGTGTAGCCGTCAAGGCCGATGAGGAGATTGAAAAGGGTGGCCCGGTCGGTGACGATGATATTTTTGGGGCTGTATTCCTGGATCAGGGGTTCCTCAGAAAAATAAAGGGAGTTGTGGATGCCCTGCTCGTAGGTAAGGCGGGGATAGGGAAGGAGGTCTTCCAAGGTGACAAGGGAACGGCCGGCCAGGGGATGGCGGCGGCTGAGAAATACGTGCACCGGCGCTTTGAAGAGGGGATGGAAGTCCATGTCCGCTTCCTTCAGAATATGAAGAAGCACGTCTTTTCGGAAATGGTCAAGGAAGAGAATGCCCAGCTCGCTTCGTCCCAGCCTGACGTCTTCGATAATATCATAGGTGCGGGATTCCCGCAGGGTGAACTCATATTTCTCCCGCCCATACTCCTTTACCAAAGCCACGAAAGCATTCACCACGAAGGCATAGTGCTGGGAGGAAACGGCAAAGACCCGCTTCACCGGGGCGCCCTTCTTGTAGGCATTTTCCAGAAGATCCGCCTGCTCCACCACCTGCCGGGCGTAGGAAAGAAATTTCACCCCTTCCTCCGTAAGTACCATGCCCCGGCTGGTGCGGCGGAAAAGGGTAATGCCCATTTCCTTCTCCAGCTCTCCCATGGATTTGGAAAGGGAAGGCTGGGAAATAAAAAGCGCACGGGCCGCCATATTCAGCGAGCCCGCCTGTACGATGGCGATGATGTAACGAAGCTGCTGCAGAGTCATGGGATTCTCCTTGGAAAATGTGGAAACAGGGAAATTTTCTTCTATTATAAGGGAAAGTGGCGGATTTTGGGAAATGATTCTCTCCGTTCCGCTGTCCGCAGGCAGGAAACGCAGTTTTTTTATCATGCGGCGCAGCCGCACCATAACCCTCGGGTCCTTCGGGCCCGTCAAACCTAAGAACCCTTTTTACACAACCTGCCGCCGATAGGCAGCTGCAGCCCTTGGGGAGGAAGGCCCCGTTAACCATCCTTAATAGGCGCGGAACCCTTTGTACCTTTTCTATCCTCCGTGTTATAATGAACACATGGAAAATAATACATTACACTCAAGAAGAAAGGTGTCCTTCATTACTCTTGGCTGCAAAGTCAACCAGTATGACAGCGACGCCATGCGTACCCTCTTTATGAGAAACGGGTACGCCCAGGCAGGGGAAAATGACGACGCCGATGTGTACGTGGTCAATACCTGCTCTGTCACCAGTATCGGCGACAGGAAATCAAGACAGATGGTGCGCCGCATCCGCCGGGCCCATCCCCATGCGGTGATTGCGGTGGCCGGCTGCTATGCCCAGCTGGCGCCGGAGGTATTTGAAAAGATGGGAGACGTGGACGTGATTGTAGGCGTCCAGAACCGCTCCCACATTGTGGACTATGTGGAAGAAGCCATGGGCCGCACTGACAGGAAGCCCCTCAATGAGACCGTGGACATTATGAAAGTGGATCACTTTGAAAACATGTCCGTCGACGTGTCCGGCGAAGTCAGGACCCGGGCCTTTGTGAAGGTCCAGGAAGGCTGCGACAATTACTGCACCTTCTGCATTATCCCCTACGCCCGGGGAAAGCTGAAATCCCGCCTCCAGAAGGATGCGGTGGATGAAATCAGGAAACTGGCTGCCCAGGGCTATCGGGAAGTGGTGCTGACAGGCATCCACCTTGGAAACTACGGCAAAGACCTCCACGACGGCACCTCCCTGGCCACCCTGGTGGCAGAGCTGGTGAAGATTCCGAACCTTCTCCGCATCCGTCTGGGATCGGTGGAATCCGTGGAACTTTCAGAAGATCTCATTTCCATCATGCAGAACGAACCGAAAGTATGCCGCCATCTGCACCTGCCCATCCAGTCCGGCTCCGACGCCGTTTTGAAAGGCATGAACCGCCACTACCGGCTGCCCCAGTTCAAGAAACTGATTTCCGAACTTCGGGAAAAGGTGCCGGGCATTGCCCTCACCACCGATCTCATCGTAGGCTTCCCGGGAGAAACAGAGGAAAATTTCCTGGAAACCCTGGAGACCCTGAAGGAAATCAAATTCTCCGGCATCCACGTATTCCCCTACTCCCGCCGCACCGGCACGCCGGCGGCGTCCTATCCAAACCAGGTGTCCAATGAGGTGAAAAAAGAAAGGGTGCACCGGGTACAGGAGCTGGAAAAGGGCATTGCCCTGGAATACAGAAAACAGTTCATGGGCTGCGTCGTCCATGTGCTGGCGGAAGAAGTAAAGGATGGTTTCTTTGAAGGACTTACCGATGAATACATCCGTGTTTCCATCAGAGATTCACATATAGAAAAAGGCAAAATGTATCCTGTCAGGATTGATACTATCACCGAAGATGGCCTGTCAGGCGTGTTAGCAGAGGAGGAATAAGAATGGCTGATTGTATTTTCTGCAAAATCGCTGCCGGAGAAATTCCCAGCACCAAAGTTTATGAAGATGAAAACTGGTATGCCTTCAAGGACATCGAACCCTGTGCACCGGTTCACATCCTGGTGATTCCGAAAAAACACGTGGACAACATCCTCGCCTTCGACGAAGAATACAACAAGAACTTCGCTGACTTCTTCCTGGTAGTCAAGAAAATCGCCCTGGAAGCAGGCCTGAAAGAAGATGGCTTCCGCCTTGTCATCAACACAGGAGAAAAGGCAGGACAGTCCGTTTTCCATTTCCACGCCCACATTATCGGCGGCAAAGAACTGGGCTGGCCGCCATTCCCGGAAAAATGACACGCTTTGCGTGATGGTTGTGGAAGGCACCTTTTAGGGAAGCGCTGATTCAATCACTGTCTGCTTTTATTCTTGGATTTTTATGCAATGCAAGGAATGGGACGACGCGAATAGCGAGCTATTTAAGGAGTCCCATGACGAAGCAGTGCATAAAAATTCTTATAAAAGCAGACTCTATGAATGAATCAGTGCTTCCTTAGTATAAAGGGCGCCTTTTTTTAATGCGTCCGGCATGGACGTAAATGAAAATGCCTGCCATAAGAATATGGCGGGCATTTTCATTTGATGAATCATTTCAAATCTTGTCTATGAACTACTTCACTATAACTTCACATTGACTTCACATTCACTTCACTATGAAACTTCATTGACTTCACCAATGAGAGATTTCCGGCCTCATCGTGAAACGTACCAATCCGGCGTGAGGTTTCTCTATCACCCATTTTATACAATAAAACGGACAGTACAAAAACACGGATGGGTATCCGTGTCAGTCAGTCATGTGAGCCGGAAGGGGTCAGCCGGAAGGCTTCATTATAAGATTCATCGCCCTATGGGCAATCCACCACCTTTTGAACCCTCTGCACCCTGCCACGCAGTGGCCTGCCCCCTTTGGTACCGCGTACCACCTTCCCCCTTCTTTGAAGGAACACAATAAAATGGGTGTTGAACCCTCTGCACCCGGGCCGCGGACAGCGGCCCTATTATTTCTCCCTCCTGAAGTTTCTCCCTGCTTCAACGGGGTGGGATTTCTTATAGGCTGCTTTTTCCTGATACATGCGGTCGTCGGCTTCTTTCAGGTGGTCTTCAAAGGTGAGGGGCTGGGCGGGGGCGTGGATGCTCCAGCCGAAGGAGGCGGAGGGGTCTTTTGGCATCTGGGGCATGCCTTTCAGTGCTTTCAGTTTCTTTTGGATTTCGTCTGCGATGGAAGGAATGGATGATGTTTTTTCCGGCGGGAGGATGGCGATGAATTCGTCGCCGCCCAGGCGGCCGCAGGCGGCGTCTTTTCCGGCGGAGCTCCGAAGGATGTCTGCCATGTGGCGAAGGAGTTTGTCTCCTGCCATATGGCCGTAGAGGTCGTTTACTTCTTTGAGACCGTTCAAATCCATGAAGAGAAGGGAGTAGGCTTTTTCGCTGTCCAGTTTTTCTGCTGCGTGGAAGATGCCGCCGTGGTTCAGGAGGCCGGTGAGGGCGTCATGCCGTGCCACGCGGAGGGCTGCTTTTTTCTCCTGCGCTTCTTCCGCTTGGGACAGGATTTGGAAGAAGTAGGACAGGGTGACGGAAAGGACGAAGACCAGGAGGGCCCAGGTGGCCAGGGCCTGCATGATGTGAACCTGCAGGGGACCGTGGGTGGGGGCGATGTAGTACTGGGCGGTATCTATGCCGGCAGCTCCGACGGAAATAAGGATGCCCCAGCGGATGATGAAGGTCCAGATTTCTTCTTTTCCCAGGGGATGGAGCTGGTACCAGCAGACGAGAAGGCAGGCCAGGAGGATAGAGAGGTGAAGCAGGGGCAGTATGTCATCCAGGGTAAGGGGCGTCCCCAGGTGCAGCAGCATGGCGGAGGTGAAGAGCAGAAGGAACCATTGGGAAAGCCGGTGGTAAATGGCTTTTCTCCGCCTTTCATTTTCCGAGAGGTAAAGGTAGTAAAGGAGGGGGGCAGGCAGGAAGAAAAGGGAGCCGTATTCGATAATGGCGCAGAGGTTGTCGCTCGGTATCCAGAAGCCCAGCATATGATGATAGCCCAGTCCCCAGAGTACGAAGGAGGCCAGAAAGAGGGCAAGGGCCAGCCCTTTCTTTACGAAGTCCTTTTTCTTCAGGCACAGGAAGACAAGGATGGCGGCCAGGGACAGGGTGAGGAGGGTATGGTACAGGATAAAGAGAAGTCCTTCCTGCTGCAGGTAGTAGGTGTAGCTCTTTTTTGTGGGCATGACGAGGATGTTGCCCAAAAAAGGCCGGGGATTGTGGTCAAGCATTTCTTCTTCGATGGTGACAGTGGAGCCATAGGCGGCAGGAGGAAGCTCTACCATGCAGATCATGGAACCGAAATGACGGCTCCGGGGAATATCTGATTCACTGATGGAGTACAGAATGTGACCGTTGTATGAAACGGTGGGATAGGTACGAATGGTGGTGAAGGCCAGCATGTACTGGTGCCGGTCGGAGTGAAGGGGGATGGGCACATGGATGCGTACGCGGCTTCCCTCCGGGAAGTCATCTGCCGGGGATATGTTTTCCTTCACACTGCCGTCCGGTTCTATAAGATCCATGGAAATGGCGTCGGTTACCCGGTACTCGTTGTACTTTGTTTCATGGGTAATGTAGTAGGCATTCATCAGCAGAAGGAAAAGGATAAAAAGGGAGAAAAAGACAAAGATGTAGAAGGCTTTTCTGTTTTTCTGCTCTCTGGGCAGCCACCGTTCCTGTTTCTCCATACCGATTCTCTCCTGACTATTTTTTATTTCATTTTTTATTTTAGCATATATGTGAAATACAGGAAGGAGTTTATCATATTTCTGAAAGGAATAAATGTATGTTATTTAAGGAAGCACTGATTCATTCGCAGAGTCTGCTTTTATAAGAATTTTTATGCACTGCTTTGTCATGGGACTCCTTACATAGTTCGGGGTCCTATACACCGGAGAGAAAAATCAATAAAAGGAAATCAAAAAGCGTCCGTTCTCAAAAGAGAAGGGACGCTTTTTACATGGTCTGTTACAGAGCTTTCAGCCTTTCAGCCAGTTTGGCTCCATGGGCCTGGCAGTCCTTGATGACCCGGTCTTTCACAAATTCCGGGCTCACGCCGGGGATGTAGGCGCAGCCGTTGGTGTAAATAGGTTCCTCATACTCCATACCGCAGAGAGCTGCAATCTGCTGGAAATTGTAGAGGAAATCCTCCATGGGATGGCCGTTGGGGCCGCCCACTTTGTAAGCACTGGCGGGGGAACCGGTGGTAAAGGAAATCTGGAACTTCTTTCCCTTCAGTGCCGTGCCGCCCGTGCCATAGGCAAAACCGTGGGCAAAGACCTCCTCCACCCAGTGCTTCATAAGAGAAGGATAGGAGTACCAGAAAATGGGGAACTGGAAAACAATGATATCCGCATCCTTCAAAAGAGCCTGATCCTTCTCCACCTGGGGTGCAAACCCTTCTTCATCCAGACGGAGCAGAGTGAAATCAGCCCCCTTATCCTTCAGCGTTTCCAGAATGGTCTTATTGGCCAGAGACTGATTCAGACGGGGATGACCGGAAACAACAAGAATCTTAGACATACACAGGACCTCCTTTTATCAACATGATCCAAAGCTGTCTATATTGTAGCATAGAAAAGGAGAAAGAGGGAAATGGGACAAGCCCCTTTGGGGCTTGAGGGTTCAGGCGTCTTCGGCGCGGTCGGGATCGGGACCGGGACCGGGACCTGAGCGGTGCTTTCCAGTATTCCCGAAGGTTGACACGCCCTTACGGGCGTGAGG
>ERZ857775.2167-NODE-2167-length-20017-cov-7.163010_pt1 | contig 20017 bp, 17 predicted proteins | sample MGYA00519698_ERZ857775 | MGnify/ENA primary metagenome ERZ857775 (study PRJEB31778, sample SAMEA3449363) | human gut metagenome | biome: human gut; feature: human-associated habitat; material: faeces | place: United Kingdom | collected 2010/2012 ...
CGGCGGGCAGCCGCCTCGCTCTGTGCGGAACGGTTGGCGCCGCTGCGGTGTGCCGAGCGCTCCTGCGCTGCGAAATCCGCCGCCTCGCGGCGGGCGGCCGCGCTGCGCTTGGAAGTGTTGCCGTTGAGTTTCATTTACTCGAATCCCTGTCTTTCCCTGTCAAAATCGGATTATTCAGATATGTATTGCGGAACGCTTCCGCCTCGCTGGGCGGGAGCTTGGCGCGGGGCTGCCGTTCGATCTGCGGCTTCATCCACGGGTTGTGCTCGGCCTTGCGCTCGGTCTGCGCCTCGAGGAGCTTGCCGATGAGCACGTTCGAGATGAGAAAGCCCGCCGGCGTGAAGTGCCAGCGCTCCCCGTCCGCGACGGCCCAGCCGGAACGGACGAACGTTTCCAGCTGCTGCGCGATGCCGGAAAAATCGCTGCGGTACAGCCGCGCATACTCCGCGCGCGACACGCCGTGCACGGTGCGCATGCCGAGCATGAGATACTCCGCCGCGCGCTCGAAATCGCCGATGGTCTCGTACTCGTCGATCATGTCCTCGCCGTGGAGGACGCCCGCGATGTAGCGGTCGAGGTCGCGCACATAGCTGTAGCGCGTGCGGCCGATGCACGAGTGCGCGCCCGGGCCGAAGCCCATATAGTCGTCGAGCTGCCAGTACTTCAGATTATGCCGGGATTCATAGCCCGGTATGCTGAAATTCGAGATCTCATACTGTTCATAGCCGTAGCGCCGCAGCTCATCGACCATGCACAGGTACATGTCCGCCTGCTCGTCATCCGACGGGATGAGGGGCGAATCCTTCAGCTCGTACATGGGCGTGCCCTCCTCGAGCTTGAGCCCGTAGCCGGAGATGTGCTCCGGGCGCAGGGCGATCGCCTTGGCGAGCGTGTCCGCCCAGTCGCTGCGGGTCTGGCTGGGCAGGCCGTAGATGAGATCGAGGCTGACGTTGTCAAACCCGGCGGTGCGGGCATTTTTCACGGTCATCTCCACCTGGTGGAAGCTGTGGCGGCGGCCGATCATTTTCAGGATATCATTGTTGGCCGACTGCATGCCGATGCTCAGGCGGTTGAAGCCCGCCTTGTGCAGGGCGCGCAGATCGTGCAGGCGGACGCTGTCCGGATTGACCTCGACCGTCACCTCCGCGCGCTTGAGCAGGCGGCCGGTGGCCTTGACGGCGTCGAGCAGCTCGATGAGGCGCGCCGCGCCGTAAAAGCTCGGCGTGCCGCCGCCAAAATACACCGTGTCGATGTACGCCGGGGCGATGCGCCCGGCGCTCTCTTCGATGTGCTCGAGCAGGGCGTGCTGATAGTCCGCCATGCGGTCGGCCGCGCCGGCGCAGGAATAAAAATCGCAATAGCCGCACTTGCTCGCGCAAAACGGGATGTGGATATAGATACCGAGACGCGGTTCCATAGACAGCTCCTTACATGGGGATGCCCCGGCCGCCGGAGTGCGGCGGCCAGGGGGGTAGATCGGATCAGATGAGCGTGCAGACGAGCTCGGAATACGCGGCCGGATCCTCAAGCGGCTCGCCCGCGATGAGCAGCGCCTGCGCGTGCAGGATCTTGGCGATGCGGGCGGCCTTGTCCTTGTCGCCGGCATCGAACGCTTCCTTCATGGCCTGATAGGCGTGGTGGTTGGCGTTGAGCTCGAGCACACGGATGGCGCGGATATCGGTCGGCGCGCCGGGCATGCTCTTGAAATAACGCTCCATCTCGAGCGTGACGCCGCCCTCCGTGCTCAGGCACACGGCGCTGGACACGAGCTTATTCGACAGGCGCACGGACGCGACCTGGTCGCCGAGCGTCTCCTTGACGAAGTCGAGCAGATCCTTGTCCTCGGCCTGCTTGGCCTCGGTCTCCTTCTTCTCTTCCTCGGTCTCGAGGCCGAGGTCGTCGGTCGCAATGTTGCAAAACGGCTTGTCGGCGTAGGTCTTCATGGTGTCGACGAAGTACTCGTCGATCTGCGAGGTCATGCACAGGACATCGTAGCCCTTTTCATGCAGCTGCTCTGCCTGCGGCAGGCTGAGCAGACGCTTGACGTTCTCGCCGCAGGCGAAGTAGATCTTCGTCTGCTCGGCGGGCATGGCGTCGACATATTCCTTGAGAGAGACGAGCTTCGTCTCGCTCGTGTGGTAGAGCAGCAGGTCCTTGATCTCGTCGACCTTGTCGCCCGTCTCGGTGACGGCGCCGGCGCGCAGCATCATGCCGAAGGCGGCGTGGAACTGCTCGTACTTCTCGCGGTCGTTGGTCATGAGCTTCGTCAGCTCGGACTTGATCTTCTTGCCGAGGTTCGTGGCGATGAGCTTGAGCTGGCGGTCGTGCTGGAGCATCTCACGCGAGATGTTCAGCGACAGGTCGGGCGAATCGACCACGCCGCGGGCAAACGCATAGCACGGCGGCAGGAGGTCGGTGCACTTGTCCATGATCATGACGCCGGAGCTGTAGAGCTCGAGACCGGGGTCGGATTCACGGGTGAACATGTTCGCCGGAGCCTTGGCCGGGATGAACAGCAGCGCGCGGTAGGAGATTAGGCCCTCGGCGTTGACGCGGATGACGGCCAGCGGGTCGTCCTTGTCGTGGAACTTGTCCTTATAAAACGCGATGCACTCCTCATCCGTCGCTTCCTTGCGGCTGCGCTGCCAGATGGGGACCATGCTGTTGATGGTCTGCTCCTCGGTCTTCGTGACCATCTCCATCTTCGGCTCGCCCTTTTCGTCCTTCTCGCCGGTATCGACCCAATCGCTCTGCTCGACGTCCATGACGATCGGCCAGCGGACATAGTCAGAATACTTGCGGATGAGCATCATGAGCTTCCAGTTTTCGAGATAGGTGGAGTACTTCTCGCCGGACTCGTCTTCTTTGATGTGCATGATGACGTCCGTGCCGACGGTGTCCTTCTCGGTCTCGGTGATGGTGTAGCCGTCCGCGCCGGTGCTGACCCACTGGTAGGCCGTGTCGCTGCCGTAGGCGCGGGTGACGACCGTGACCTTGTCGGCGACCATGAACGCGGAATAGAAGCCGACGCCGAACTGACCAATGATGTCGATGGCGGCGTCCTCCTGCGCGTTCTCGCCGAGGCCGTCCTTGAACTTCAGCGAGCCGCTGCGCGCGATGACGCCGAGGTTGCTGTCGAGCTCCTCCTTCGTCATGCCGATGCCGTTATCCGACACCGTGATCGTGCGCGCGTCCTTATCCGGGGTGACGCGGATCTTGAAATCGCTGCGCGCCATGCCCACGTTTTCATCCGTGAGCGACTGGTAGCAGAGCTTGTCGATCGCGTCCGAGGCGTTCGAGATGATCTCGCGCAGGAAGATCTCCTTGTGCGTGTAGATCGAGTTGATCATCATGTCGAGCAGTTTTTTCGACTCGGCCTTGAATTGTTTCTTTGCCATATCTATGCCTCCAAAAATTTTATTACACCTTCAGATCCGCACCGGCCAGCATGCAACAGCGGCCCACGGTACAGATTTTAATATTATAGCACATCGGCCGTTTTTTTCAACACCTGCCGCCAGAATAATTGGGATTGTGCTGCCCGTTTTTCATGGTATAATAGGGTGTTAAGAAAAAAATAAGATTCTGTGAGGTGGCTCCCATGAACGATCTGAAAGACCTGCTCGATGCGCGCCTGTTCCTGCTGGACATGGACGGCACGCTCTACCTCGGGGACGATGTGTTCCCCGGCGCGGTCGACTTCATCCACACGCTGGCCGATACCGGACGGCAGTACATTTACCTGACCAACAACTCCTCGCGCGCGGGCACGGACTACATCACGCGCCTGCGGCGTCTGGGCTTCCCGTGCGAGAGCGAAAACGTGTTCACCTCCGGCATGGCGACGGCGCTGTACCTCAACCAGCACTATGCGGGCAAACCCGTGTACCTCGTCGGCACGCAGGCGTTCCGCCGCGAGCTGCTCAGCTACGGCATCCCGCTCGTAGACGACGGCGCGGAGATCGTCGTGGCCGGGTTCGACACCGAGCTCGTGTACGAAAAGCTCGACAAGGCCGTGCACTTCCTGCGCCGCGGCGCGACCTTCATCGCCGCCAACCCCGACTGGGTCTGCCCCATGCCGGCCGGCGAGGTGCTGCCCGACTGCGGGAGCATCTGCGCGCTGCTGACCGCTGCCTCCGGCGTGCAGCCGACCTACATCGGCAAGCCGAAACGCAACATGGTCGACGTCATCTCGGCGCAGACCGGCGTGCCGAACGCGCAGATCTGCTGCGTGGGCGACCGGATCTACACCGACATCGCCGTGGCCGTGAATGCGGGCGCGCAGAGCGTGCTCGTCATGTCCGGCGAGACGGACGAGGCGATCCTCAAAGCGTCCGACGTGCAGCCGAAATACGTCCTGCGCGACGTGGCAGAGCTGGCGCAGATCCTGCGCGGCGGCGCAACGGCGTAAAAAAATTCAAAAAACGTTTGAAAATCGCTTGACATATTCGGACACAAATGTTAGGATGTGTTCAGTAAACATCGTTTTTGCAAATGATGTTGCGAATCCCTCGTTTGTGTTCTCTCTTCCACTTTGCAGCGTCCGGGTCTGCATCCGCCGCGGACGTGCAAGCACAAGCAAACAACAGCAGCCACGCCGGCGAACGCCGGTGTGGCTGCTGTTGCTTTTTCATCCTGTGTAAACGTGATACATGAGGTACTGGCGGAAACCAAAACGCTTCCACCTCATCCGCCTGACGGCGATGCAAAGATCTCATCCGAGGCGGGCCTTGCCCCCTCGGGCTCCCCTGCGACTCAGATATCGGCGCGGAACCATGCGCCGGGGCGGTAGTGCTCGAAGATGACGATGTCATAATCGCGCTCGTGCGTCCAGGCGCGGCTCGTCCAGCCGGCGCGCGCGGCGCCCATGGCCTCACACAGGCGCACGCTCAGCGGCTTCGGCCCGATCTTGTAGGCGATGAACTGCGGGCGGGCGATCACGTTCGTGAGCACGTTTCCGACGATGGCGGCCGCGGGCTTATTGAGCGCCTTGCCGTAGTCCTTCGGCGGCTGGCTGAGCTGGCCGCGCAGGATATCGGGCGCGTTGCGCCGGAACCACGCGACGATCGTGGGGTCAAAGCTCTCGACGCAGTACGGCCCGCCATAAGTACGCAGGGCGGCGAGCGTCAGCGCGCACAGGCGGCGGTTATTGTGCCCGCGCTTGACCTCGAGCAGCAGCGGCACGCGGCCGCCGAGGGCGGTGAGCGCCTCGGCAAAGGTCGGGATGACGCAGTCGGTATCGCCGAGGCGCAGCGCGCGCAGCTCGGCGAGCGTGAAATCATCAATGACGCCCGGCACGCCGCACATGCGCTCGAGCGTATCGTCGTGGAACACGACGAGCTGGTCGTCCGCCGTCAGGTGCACGTCCATCTCGACGGCGTAGCCCGCCTCGGCCGCGGCGCGGAAGGCCGGGAGCGAGTTTTCCGGCACGGTGCCGTCCTCGGTGTGCAGGCCGCGGTGCGCATAATTGCGGTACAAAAACGGGGCTTTCTGCGCGCGCGTGGCGCGGCCCGGCGCGACGAGAAACGCAAACGCACCCGCGCAGGCAGCGGCCGGTGCGGCGATCTTGCAGGCAGTTTTCCAATTCATAACGAGTCCTCCTTTCGGCGGCGCGGACCGCCGGTTTGCTTTGTCCTTATTAAACAACAATTTCTGCTTTTCGTCAAATGCCTGTTGAATTGCCGGGCAAGGTATTGTAGAATGAGACAAATCCGATAGAGACTGATGGAGGTAATCCAGTGAAGCTCAACTACAAGCGCACCATCTGCGTTGGCTTTGCCTTTTTCCTGATCTGCGCCTTCTGGCAGGCGTATGACAACACCATCCCGCTGATCCTGACGAACAAATTCGGCATGTCGCAGGCGTGGTCCGGCGTCATCATGGCGCTCGACAACATTCTGGCGCTGTTTCTGCTGCCGCTGTTCGGCGCGATCTCCGACAAGCACACCGGCAGGCGCGGCCGCCGCACGCCGTTCATCGTCTTCGGCACGATCGTCGCGGCCATCGCGTTCATCAGTCTGTCGCTCGTCGACGATGCGCAGCTGAAAAACATCGACGCGGCCGCCGCCATTGACGATCCCGCCGCGCTGCGCGTCGTGTACCAGCAGGAGGCCGACCGCACGCTCAAGACCCCCGACGGCGAGACGTTCGTGCTCGAGGACACGTTCACCGAGGACGAATTTGCCGCCATCACGAGTCAGGTCACAAACGCCGAGGGCAAGACCGTGACGAACCACGACTACACGAACTATGTCGTGCCCGCGCGCCAGGCCTATGCCCACCAGACGACCGTGCAGCACCCCGGCGCGCTCATCGGCTTTATCGCGCTGCTGCTCGTCGTCCTCTTGGCCATGGCCACGTTCCGCTCCCCCGCCGTCGCGCTCATGCCCGATGTTACCATCAAACCGCTGCGCAGTAAGGCGAATGCCGTCATCAACCTCATGGGCACTGCCGGCGGCATCCTCGTGCTGGCCATCGGCATGGCCTTCGCCACGAGCTCCGTGCGCAACTCGCTCATGAGCTACACGGCGTACTTCGCCGTGATCGCGGGCATCATGCTGGTGGCGCTGCTGATCTTCCGCCTGACGGTCAACGAGCCAAAGTTCGTGGCCGAGATGCAGGCCGACAGCAAGCGCTTCGGCATCGATAACGGCGATGACGACGCGCCCGCAGGCTCCGGCAAGCTCGGCAAAGCAGAGCGCCGGTCGCTCATCTTCCTGCTGCTGTCGATCGTGCTGTGGTTCTTCGGCTACAACGCCGTGACGTCGAAATACTCCGTCTACGCGAGCAACATCCTGCACAAGGACTACAACCTCACGCTCATGCTCGCGCAGGCCGCCGCCATCGTGGCGTACCTGCCCGTCGGCATCGTCGCGTCCAAGATCGGCCGCAAGAAGACCATCCTCGGCGGCGTCGTGATGCTGGCCGTCGCGTTCGGCGTGGCCGCCTTTCTCAACGCCGAGAGCCCCACGATGCTCATGAACGCCATGTTCTGCCTCGCCGGCATCGGCTGGGCCACCATCAACGTCAACTCGTTCCCGATGGTCGTGGAGATGTGCTCCGGCAGTGACGTCGGCCGCTACACCGGCTTTTACTACACGGCCAGCATGGCCGCGCAGGTCGTCACGCCGATGTTCTCCGGTTTCCTGATGGACAAGCTCGGCATGACCGTGCTCTTCCCCTACGCCGCCATCTTCGTGGCCGGCGCGTTCGTGACGATGCTCTTTGTGCGCCACGGCGACAGCCGCCCCATCCCCGCCAAGGGCCTTGAGGCGCTCGACGTGGACGATTGACCGAAATTCACATTTGGAGGATGCAAATACTATGGAACGTCTGACCCGCAAACTGAAAAAGGGCGGCTACTCCGCCAACCGTCACTCCGAGGCCCAGCTCACCGAGCGCCTTGACCAGCTCAAGGGCGTGCACAAGCAGTGGCTGCAGGACGTGTCGGATATGATGACCGGCATGAAGCAGAGCGAGGCCGCCGGGCAGGCCGGCGCGCTCACGCTCATGATGCTGCAGGCGGGCTACGCCGCGATCGTGCGCATCGGCCGCCGGTTCGAGAGCGTGTGCCCCGTCGAGGGCAGCGGCGACAACACCGCCACGGCGCTCGGCAAGCTCGAGGATCTGTACGAGCAGTGCGTGTCCGAGCTTGAGGACGTGGAGGAAGGACTCGAGGAGTGCCGCGAGAACGGCTTCACGGACGAGCTGGCCTATGACGAGCTGATGGTGACGAAGCTCGGCATCTCGCAGCTCATCAAACAGTTCGACATCGCCACCGGCTACGCCGAGCCCAGCCCGGAACCGTACCAGTACCAGCCGAAAACGGACACACCGGCCGAATGAGCCGCTGTCATATTTCAAGAGAAAGAAAAGGAGACCCACCAACATGAAACGTACCTTTACCGCCATTGTCTGCACGCTGCTGCTCGTGGCCGTGCTCGCCGGCTGCGGCAGCACCAACCCGTTTGACGCCGCGGCCAAGACCTTCTCCGACGAGGGCATGACGATCACGCTCACGAGCGACTTCAGCAAGCAGTCCATGGACGGCTACACCGTGTGCTACGCCTCCAAAACGGCCGCCGTGTTCGCCCTGCACGAGACGAACGATCAGTTCGCCGCCGCCGGACTCAACGACGTGACGCTCGAGCAGTACGCCGCGCTCGTCATGCAGAACAACAGCAGCCGCGACCCCGTCGCGGGCGACGACATCAACGGCTGCCCGACGATCCTCTATGACTTCTACAACGAGGATAAGGACGTCGAGTACCGCTACCTCGCCGTGATGTATCAGGCGGACGACGGCTTCTGGCTCGTGCAGTTTGCGAGCGCGAAGGACGATTTTGACACCTACGAGCCGAGCTTCGTGGAGGCTGCCAAGAGCGTCAGCTTCGGCGCATAAGCACAGCGGATCAGGCACAAACCGGCCGGCAGCGTGTTTGCTGCCGGCCGGTCCGTTTTTGGGGCGGATGCCCATATGGAAAGGAGGCTGCGCGATGGCAGCGGCGACAGACGAACGGCTGATCTATGAGATCCTCTCCGCCGTGGGCGAGATCCCGGAGGGAAACGTTGCGACCTACGGGCAGATCGCGCGGCTGATCGGCCGGCCGAAAAACGCGCGGCTGGTCGGCCGCGTGCTCAGCCAGGCCGAGCGCTACGGCGACTATCCGTGCCACCGCGTGGTGGATCACAGCGGGCGGCTCGTGCCCGGCTGGGACGCGCAGGCGGTGCTGCTCGCGCGCGAGGGCGTGACCCTGCGCGACGCGCAGCACGTGGATCTGCGGCGATACCAGTGGCAGTGCGAATGAAAGCGCAAGGCCCTCCGCACCGGGTGGAACGGAGGGGTTTCAGCGAGTCAAAAAAGCCTCGCAGAGGTGGCCTCCCGCAGGCGGCAAAAAAGTGCAATCATTTTCTCTCACGACATGTGCGTGAGAGAAAATACTTTTCAGGCTGCAAGTGTGGACTTTGTGCGCCATCGGCGTACAAAGTCTGTGCGCAGCAGACTGCAAGCCTTTTGGCGGAAAACCTTTATGGTGTTCCACCATACGCAAAAAACCTCCGTGCCGAGCGGCACGGAGGTTTTTGACTGTGTAAGGGTCGATTACTTGAGTTCGACAGAAGCGCCGACTTCCTCGAGCTTCTTCTTGAGCTCCTCGGCCTCGTCCTTGGAGACCTGCTCCTTGATGGCGCAGGGGACACCCTCGACCTTCGCCTTGGCTTCCGCCAGGCCCAGGTTGGTGATCTCACGGACGGCCTTGATGACCTTGATCTTCTGATCGCCGAAGCCGGTCAGAACGACGTCAAACTCGGTCTTCTCCTCGGCGGCAGCAGCAGCGCCGGCCACCGGAGCGGCGGCAACAGCAGCGGCGGCGGAAACGCCGAACACATCTTCAATCTCGTGCACGAGCTCGGACAGCTCGAGGACGGACATAGCCTTGATCTCTTCGATCATAGCAGTGACTTTTTCGCTAGCCATGGTAATTTTCCTCCTAAATAGTTAAGTGAAGTGGTCGCCTTATTCGGCGGCGGGAGCTTCGGCCTCGGCAGCCGGCGCGGCAGCGCCGCCCATCTGCTCGACGACCTGATTCAGGCAGACGGCCAGACCCGTGATGGGGGCCAGCATCGTGCCCAGGACCTTGGAGTACAGCGCATCCTTGTTCTGGAGCTGCGCGATCTCCGCGATCTCAGCGTCACTGAGGACCTTGCCCTCGAGGAACGCGCCCTTGACGATGAACTTCTCGTCCTTCGCCATCTTTTCGCTCATGTCGTGGATCATGCGGATCGGGACGATCGGATCGGCCGTGCTGGTTGCGAGCGAAGTCGTACCATTGAGCAGATCACTCATTGCCTCGAGACCGACGTCCTTGAGCGCAAAGCGGGTCAGGGTGTTTTTGACGACGGAATACTCCACGTCATTCTGACGCAGCTCGGTGCGCAGCTTGGTGTCTTCATCGACGGTGATGCCCTTGTAATCGACGAACACGCCGGCGCTGGCGCCCTTGAGCCGCTCGGCCAGAGCGGCGACGATCGCCTGCTTCTCGCTGAGAACTTTTGCGTTCGGCATAGTGTGATTTCACCTCCGTGTGAAAGATACACGCCCAAAAAAATTTCCGCGGCCAAAGCCCCGGAAACAGAAAAAGAAACATCATAATGGATGCATCCTCGGCAGGATTTCCGCGGTCAAGCCACCTGCTGTCTTTGGAGCGCTACAATAGAATACCAGATGCGCCCGCGCGTGTCAAGCATTTTTCTCGCGGCGGCGCGGTTTTTTTAAAAGGAGATGGCCCCCGGAGGAGTACCGGAGGCCATCGCAAAAAAATCCCACAAAAAACTTTTACCCTAAACTGCTGTGATTAGTTTAATCTTAATTTTACACGTGTGTCAAGCCTTTTTGCGGCGATCCGCGCCCCGGCGGATGCGGCCGTCGCGCCGCTCACCAGTCCATGCTCCCGAGCCCCTCGCCGAGCGACATGCCGCAGCGGCCGTGGCCGGGATAGAGCGTGAGCGCGGGCGGCAGCGCGCGCAGAAACGGCACGGTCCTGTCCATGAGCACGGCGGCGTCGCCCCCGCGCAGGCGCGTAATGACGGCAAAGCCCGGCACGAGCGAGTCGCCGCTGAAAAAGGCGTCCGGCCCGATGCGGTAGCACGCGCTGCCGCGCGAATGGCCGGGCGTGGCGTAGCCCTCGAGGTGCAGCGCGCCCCAGTCGAGCGCGATGTGATCGCCGAAGGTCATGTCCGGGGCATACGTCTCGGTCTTGAGGTGCAGGCCGCGCAGAAAGTCACGTGCCTCCGCCCCGCGCGACACGCTCAGCGCCGCGAGCAGCACAGGCGTCGTGTTGCCGGGGTTGCGCAGCCAGGGGGTGCAGTTTTCCTGCCAGAGGGTGCGCGCCGAGAGCGCGCGCTGCATCCGGCCGAGGCCGGAGATATGGTCAACGTGCTCATGCGTGAGCACGATCAGCGCGTGATACCCCTGCAGGCGCTGCATGGTCGCCTCGTCCGGCCAGGGGTCGAGGACGATCGCGTCGCGCCCCTGCGTGACGACGTACATATTTGAACCGATGGGCGGAAAGGGAATGCGTTCGATCTGCATAGGCCGTCAGTCCTCCCGGGGCAGGGCAAGCAGCCGGCGGCTGAGCGGCAGCTCGGACGGGAGGCTGTTTTCCAGCGTGACGGCGCCGTGGCTGCCGCCGCGGACCCAGCCGCGGCGCACGAGCTGGCGCAGCGTTTCGCGGGCGGTGCCGTCGCTGCCGTCGTAGAGCGTAACATTGCCGCCGAGGGCGGCGCGGATGGCCCGGCGGGCAAACGGGAAGTGCGTGCAGCCGAGCACGGCCGCATCCACGCGGCCGGCATACGGGCCGAGCTGCCGCGCGAGGTAGGCCGTGAGCGCGGGGGAATCGAGCTCGCCCCTCTCGACGAACTCCACCAGCTCCGGGCACGGCAGCGGCACGATCTCGGCGCAGCCGGCGCACTGGTGCATGAGCGCGACGAACTTCTCCTCGCGCAGCGTCAGCGGCGTGGCCAGCACGAGCACGCGCCGGTGGTGCGCCACGGCGGGCTTGAGCGCCGGCTCGATGCCGATGACGGGGATGTCCGGAAAGGCGGCGCGCAGCGGGCCGATGGCCGCGCTCGTGGCCGTGTTGCAGGCGATGACGGCGGCCTTGATGCCGCGGTCATACAGCCGGCCGATGACATCCTGCGTCAGGCGGCGGACCTCCGCGACCGGGCGCACGCCGTAGGGGGCGTTGGCCGAGTCGCCGAAATAGAGAAAGTCCTCCCCCGGCAGGCGCTGCACGAGCGCGCGCAGGACACTGATGCCGCCGAGGCCGGAATCAAACACCGCGATCGGAAGCTCCGTCCGCTCCATGGTACGCCCTCCTTCCCGAATTTCGTACAGAATGCATCTATTGTACCACATTCGGCGCAGTTTTCAAGTCAGGCGATGGCGCGCCGCCGGGCACGTCCGTGCACAGTTGGTGCGTGAGCAGGATGGAAAGCGTCTGGTTGCAGGCGATCATGGACGCGGCGACGGCCGTGCAGAGCAGGGCGCCGAAGGGGGTGATGCGCCGGCTCATGCGCGCGATGCCCGCCCTGGCCGTGTCGAGTAGGCCGGTGGCCTGAAAGATGCCAGAATAGGCCGCCGAAAGCATGAAAACATCCCCCGGAGCAGACGCTCCGAGGGATGCGTTTTTGTACGGCTTACTTGTTCCAGGGGTTGGCCGGGTCGGGGTCCGTCGGGTCCCAGCCGCGGTTCGGGCTGGAGATATCGAGCCACGGGGCCGACGGCTTCGGCACCGGGAGGGACGAGGCGTTGTAGATCGACACCGTCGTACCGAGCGGGCAGTTGTCGTAGATCCACTTGGCGTCCGCCACCGTCAGGCGCACGCAGCCGTGCGAGCAGACTGTGCCGAGCTGGTTATACAGCCGGTAGGACAGGTCGTTTTTATTCGGGCTGTTGTACGGTGAGGAGTGGAAGAGATAGTTGCCGGTGATCTGCGTGCAGTACTGCCCCCAGCAGCCCTGCAGCGGATGCCAGGCTGCCTTGAACGGCGTGCGGAACGTGCCGATCGGCGTGGTCCGGCCGGGGCCGCAGACGAAGGCGTGGTGGAGGATGGAGTAATTGCCGCTCTTATCGAGACCGTACACGAGCACCGTGCACTGGTTGCGCACGACCTCGAGCTTGTACGGATACTGCGCGCGCTGGAGCTGCGCATACTCCGCGTCCGTATAGTTGTTGACCGGGACGACGAACGTGGTGCGGATCACGTCCGTGCCGCACAGGAAGAGGATCTCGACCGTGTGCCGGGAAGGCATGTCGCGCTTCCAGACGGACTCTTCCACGTGGAAGCCCGGCGTGATGGACTTGCCGTCGAGCGTGTAGTGGCGCGTGCGCTGCTGCACGCCGTCCACATACCAGATGAGGGTCGCCTCGCCCGGTGTGGTCTGATATTCCGACGGGAAGTAACGGTAGGTCACGTACAGGTCGACGGCTCGGCACTCCGGAGAGAGCGCGGGCACGGGGTCGGTCACGACCTTGCCGACGCCGCGGAGCATGGGGTCATACTCCGAAGCGGTCTTGTCGGCCGCGAGCGTGACGGTGCAGCCGCGCGCGAGCAGGCGCACAAGGCCGGCATGGCCGGTGCCTGCGACCGTCGTGTCCTCAGCCACGACGGCGAGCGTGTCGACCGTGCCGCCGACGGTAACGGTGCCGTTCGGGTCGGTACGCACGACGAGCGTGCCGGTGATGTTCATGCCGCCGAGGTCACGCCCGGCAGGGCCGCCGAGGTAGAGCGTGCCGGTGAAGGCGTCCGCCGTCAGGGGCGCGGCGCCGGTATAAATGACGCGGCCGGAGGCCGGGAGCGCAGCGGCATCGGAGCAAAACTGCAGGCCGAGGTTATAGAGCATCTGCGCGATCTCGGCGCGGGTGATGCTGGCCGTGGGGTACAGGCTGCCGTTATCGCCGTTGACGATGCCGGCCTTGACCAGGCCGCCCACCTTGGCGACCGCCCAGCTGCCGACGGACGAAGCGTCCCGAAACGCCTGAATGTCGGCGGCCGTACCGTCGGGCACGGCGAAGGCGCGGGCGATGACGATCATCGCCTCCTGGCGCGTGATGCTGCGGTTCGGCCCCATCGTGCCGTCACCGTAGCCGTTGAAGATGTTCATCTGCGCGGCGGTGCTCAGCTCCGAATAGTACCAGGCGGTGGTGCTGACATCGGTAAAATGCGCAATGTCCTTGCCCGCCGTGCAGCCAAAGACACGCACGAGCATGGCGGCCATCTGGGCGCGCGTGGCGTTGTCATTCGGCATCATGTTGCCGCTGGGATCGCCGAGCAGGATACGGTGATCGCAGGCAAAATCCAGCGCCGCCTGATACCACGGGCCGGATGGCGTCGGTACGGGCGAAGGCTCGGGCGAGGGCTCGGACGTCGGCTCGGGCGAAGGCTCAGAGCTGGGTTCCGGGCTGGGTTCGGGATCGGTCGTGGGCGTCGGCTCCGTTACGGAGGCGGTGGGCTGCACGGGGTCAGGCTCTGCGGCGACGACCGGCACGACGGCCAGCGTCAGCACGCACGCAAGCACGAGCAGCAGAGACAAAAGGCGTTTGCGCATGGTTTTCTCCTCCCTGTTTTCCTGTGGGGTGTGCGATAATCTCATTATACCGGACGGCGGTGATTTTTCAACATATTTCCCGGCGATTTCAACTTTTTTAAGTTTTTATGACATACAAAAAGCAGCGCGCCGGGCGGCACGCTGCAAGTTTACATAATTCAGTTTACATAATTACAGACTCAGCAGCTCCGCAACGTCGTCCTCCCCGTAGACACGGATGCCGTGCGCGGACAAAAGCGCCGCGGTGACGCCGTCGCCGGGCACACGTGTGCCGGTGAACGTGCCGTCGTAGATCTCCCCTTTGCCGCACGAGGGGCTGCGCTGCTTGAGCAGGGCGGCCGTGCAGCCGAAGCGCTGCGCGAGGGCGAGCGTCTGCTGCGCGCCGCGGGTGTAGGCGTCCGTGACGTCGGCGCCGGTGCGCGCAACGACGCGGCTGCCCAGCCGCTCGGACGGGGCGCGCGGCGTCGGCAGACCGCCGAGCTGCTCCGGGCAGGCGGGCACGAGTGTATGCCGGGCCATCAGTTCGCGCAAAACGCTGTCAGGAAGGCCCTTGGACGCGCCGTCATACCGGCAGGCGACGCCGAGCAGGCAGGCACTGACGAGAACGGTCATCACGCGCCCCGCTTTCCGCGGCTCCACGTGAAGCCGAAGATCATGCCGAGCACGCCGCCTGCGATGTGCGTGAGCTGGGCGAGGCCGGCCGTGCCGGTGACGGCCTGAAAGATCTCGCTGCCGAGGTAGAGGATGAGCACGAGGATGAGCGTGAGCGGGATCGTGCCGGTGCGCATGCCGGCGAACGACGCGAGCACGATGAGCATGAACACGACGCCGGACGCGCCCATGAGCGCGCTGTTCGGGAAGAAGAACCACAGCACCAGCCCCGTGACGAGCGCCGTGAGCGCGATGGCGAGCAGGATGCGCTTGCCGCCGAAGCGCTCCTCCGCCGTCGGGCCGACGACGAGCAGCATGACGATGTTGCTGCAGTAGGCGGCAAAATCCGGGTGGCCGAGCACGTGCAGGAAAAAGCGCGGATAGGTCAGCCAGTCCGTCAGCGGCGAGCGGTAGACGCAAAAGAGGTTCTGCGTCGTCCAGCCGTCGGTGAGCTTGCCGAGGCCAAGCGCGAGCAGGCTCAGCAGCGCGAACGTGAGGATGACGGGCGAATTATACAGGATCGTGATGGAGCGTTTCTTCATAAGTACCTCTCAAAACCAAACACGCGCAGGTCGTCCGGGACCGGCGCGGTGATGTGCAGGAGCTGCCCGGTGACGGGCTGCGTGAGATCGGCCGCGGCCGAATGCAGCGCGGGGCGCGCGAGCAGGGACGCATCGCCGCCGTAGAGTGCATCGCCGAGCAGCGGATGGCCGAGCGCGGCGAAGTGGACGCGGATCTGGTGCGTGCGGCCGGTGCGCGGCGTGACACGCAGGAGCGTGTATCCGTCCCGCTCGGCGAGCACGGTGTAGTCCGTGACGGATGGCTGGCCGTCCGGTGATATGACGCGGCGGGTCGTGCCGTCGTCCGCGCGGGCGATGGGCAGGTCGATCGTGCCGCTTACCGGCAGGCCAACACCGCAGGCGACGGCGAGATACGTGCGCCGGAAGCCGTCGGTGTGCAGCACGCAGCGCAGCCGGTCGTGCACATAGCCGCTGCGGGCGACGAGCATGACGCCGGACGTGCCGCGGTCGAGCCGGTTGACGGGGTGAAAAACGGCGTCCGGGCCGAGATAGGCGGCCAGCGCGTTGGCGACCGTGGGGTCGCCGCGGTCGTACCCGCCGTGCACGGCCATGCCGGCGGGCTTATTGAGCGCGAGCAGGTCGGCGTCTTCATACAAAATGTCCAGCGGCACGGCCACGGGCGTGAAGCGGCCGCCGGAGCGCTTGTCGTCGATGCGCACGGTGAGGGTGTCCCCCGCCGCAACGCGGTCGACGGTGCGGGCGTGCGCGCCGTTGAGGCAGATGCCGTCCGGCACGGTCTTGACGCGGGCGATCGCCCCGTCGGCCATGCGCAGTTCGCGCCGGAGCAGGCTCCTGACCGTGCGGCCTGCCTGCTCCGGCGTGACGGTGAGCGTCAGCCGGCGCATTCCTGCGCGGCCAGCGCGGCGGCGTATGCGGCGCGGGTGCGGCTGTCAAAGCAGACCATGCGCACGCGCGTGATCTCGGGATGGTCGGCGAGGTAGGCCGTGATCTCGCGCACGGCGATCTGCGCCGCCTGATCCAGCGGGAAATGGTAGATACCCGTGCTGATGGACGGGAAATCGACCGTATGGCAGCCGTTCTCGCTCGCAAGACGCAGGCAGTTGCGGTAGCAGCTGGCCAGCAGCTCGGGCTCGCCGTGCTGCCCGTCGCGCCAGCGCGGGCCGGGCGTGTGGATAACGTGGCGCGCCGGCAGGCGGTAGCCGCGGGTGATCTTCGCCTCGCCGGTGCGGCAGCCGTTGAGGCCGCGGCACTCGTTGAGCAGGCCGGTGCCGGCGGCCATGTGGATGGCGCCATCCACCCCGCCGCCGCCGAGCAGCGAGCAGTTGGCGGCGTTGACGATGGCGTCGACATCCGACTTCGTGATGTCGCCCTGGATAATTTCCAAACGGTTCATGCGTTGACCTCCCTGTCGTTGATGGTGACGGTGATACGATCGTCCTGCGCGTCGATGCCGATGTCTCCGGCGGCCTTGCGCCGGGCGACGATGGCGGAAGCGATGGCGTCCTCCACGTCGCGCTGGATGGTGCGGCGCAGGTTGCGCGCACCGTAGGTCTCGCTGTAGCCCTTACGGACGAGGTAGTCGATGACGGCGGGCGTCCAGTGCAGGGTCATGCCGCGCTCGGCCATGGCGGCGCGCACTTCGTCGAGCATGAGGGCGGCGATGGCGCGGAAGTTTTCCTCCGTGAGGTGGTTGAAGTAGACGATCTCGTCGATGCGGTTGAGAAACTCCGGACGCAGGAACTCATTGAGGGCGCGCTGCGCGCGCTCGCGGCTCTGATCGTCCGTGCTCAGGCCGAAGCCGAGCGCGCCGGTGCGCGTGTTGCTGCCGGCGTTCGTGGTCATGATGATGACCGTGTTTTCAAAATTCACGGTGCGGCCCTGCGCGTCCGTGATGCGGCCGTCGTCGAGGATCTGCAGCAGCAGGTTCATGACGTCCGGGTGCGCCTTTTCGATCTCGTCGAAGAGGACGACGGAGTACGGGCGGCGGCGGATCTTCTCCGTGAGCTGGCCGGCCTCGTCATATCCGACGTAGCCCGGGGGCGAGCCGATCATGCGCGAGACGGAAAACTTCTCCATATACTCCGACATATCCAGCCGGATGAGCGACTCGGGCGCGTGGAAGAGCTCGTCGGCGAGGCGCTTGACCAGCTCCGTCTTGCCGACGCCGGTGCCGCCGACGAACAGAAAGCTCACGGGCTTGCGCTTGGCCTGCAGGCCGACGCGGTTGCGCCGGATGGCAGCGCAGACGGTGTCGATGGCCTGATCCTGGCCGACGATGTGCGCGCGCAGCCGGTCGCCGAGACCGGCGAGCTGCTCGAACTCATCGGCGCGGATGCTCGCGGCCGGGATCTTCGTCCAGAGCTCGATGATGCGCGCGAGGTTATCCGCCGTGAGCTCCGGGCGGCCCTTGGCGCGCAGGGCGTCGAGCTCGGTCTGCAGCTGCATCTCGCGGCTGCGCAGCTCGGCGATGCGCTCGTAGCGGCGGTCGAGCTCCTGCTCGTCATACTCGTCGCCGGTCTTCGGCGGCGCGGAGGCAAGCAGCTCGCGCTCGCGCGCGTAGTCGCCGATCTCCTTTTCGACCTCGTCCGCGCGGATGAGGTCGGGGTTTTTCAGGTTCACGTCCGAGCAGGCCTCGTCGATGAGGTCGATGGCCTTGTCAGGCAGGAAGCGGTCGGTGATATAGCGCTCGCTGAGCACGACGGCGAGGCGGCACATGTCGTCCGGGATGACGACGCCGTGGAAGTCCTCGTAATAGCGGCGCACGCCCTTGAGGATCTCGACGCTGTCGTCGATGCTCGGCTCGGCCACCGTGACGGGCTGGAAGCGGCGCTCGAGGGCCGCGTCTTTTTCAATGTGCTTGCGGTACTCGGCGAACGTCGTCGCGCCGATGACCTGGATCTCGCCGCGCGAGAGCGCCGGCTTGAGGATGTTGGCAGCGTTCATACTGCCCTCGGCGTCGCCCGCGCCGACGATGTTGTGCACCTCGTCGATGACGAGGATGATGTTGCCGACGCGGCGGATCTCCTCGATGAGGCCCTTCATGCGGCTCTCGAACTGGCCGCGAAACTGCGTGCCCGCCACGAGCGCCGTGAGGTCGAGCAGGTAGACCTGCTTGTCGCGCAGCTTATAGGGCACGTTGCCCTCCGCGATGCGCTGGGCGAGGCCCTCGGCGATGGCCGTCTTGCCGACGCCGGGCTCACCGATCAGGCAGGGGTTGTTCTTGGTCTTACGGGACAGGATGCGGATCACGTTGCGGATCTCCTGATCACGGCCGATGACCGGGTCCAGCTTCTGCTTGCGGGCCAGATCCACCAGATCCTGACCGTATTTCTGCAGGGCGTTGTAGGTGTCCTCGGGGTTATCCGTGGTCACGCGCTGGTTGCCGCGCACGGCGGTAAGCTGCTGCAGAAACTTGTCCTTGGCGATGCCAAAGGCACGGAACAGATCGGTGGTGTTCTGGGTAGGCTCATCCAGCAGGCCGAGGAACACATGCTCCACGCTGACGTACTCGTCCTTCATGGCCTTGGCCTCTCGGGCGGCGGCACTCAGGACCTTGTCGGTGGCCTGCGAGATATAGACCTTGTCCGGGTCGCGGCCGGAGCCGGACACCCGGGGCAGGGCCGACAGCTTTTCGGCCACGGCAGCGGCAAAGCTGCCGGGGTCCACGTTCAGCTTCTGGAGCAGCTGCGGGATCAGGCCCTGCTCCTGCGAAGCAAGGGCGTGCAGCAGATGTTCAGGCTCCAGAGCGTTGTGCTGGTACTCCACAGCCAGCTGCTGGGCTGCCTGCAGAGCTTCCAGAGTTTTCTGAGTATATTGATTGGTATTCATAAAGTCAAGCCTCCATTCATACCGGAAGGTTTTGATTTAGCGGACGGACAGGTACTCTGCTAACAACTCCGCGCCAAGGGGCGGCAGAACCGGAAGCAGAGGCTTCTAAGAAGCTGTTTCATGATTTTGTGCACCTCCTGTCGGACTGACCTATTTGTTTTTTAGCACTCTATCTGTTCGACTGCTAAAAATATACTCCAAAGCAATCGCAATGTCAAGAGGAAAATCCTGCCAGAAACACAATTCACAAAAAGTTTGCAATTGGCCTGCCGCACCGCATAAAAAAGGCCCGTTCCCAGCAAACAGCCGGGAACGGGTCGGTGTGGGTCAGATCAATGGGGGTCAGCCGGGGTAGCGCTGCACCTGCAGCAGCTCTTCGGCACGCTTTACCTGCTCCGGGGTGGGCGGTACGGCGTCGGGCAGCGGATAGGGGATGCCCAGCTTCTGCCACTTGAACAGGCCCAGCGTGTGGTAGGGCAGTACCTCCACCCGCTGCACGGTGTTCAGGCTGCGGATGAAGTCGGCCGTTCTGCGCAGGCCGTCCTCATCGTCGGTCAGGCCGGGCACCAGCACATGGCGGATCCACAGCGGCACCCCCAGGTCGGAGACGTGCCGGGCCATGGCCAGAATGTTGGCGTTGTCCTTGCCGGTGAGTCGGCGGTGGCGCTCCGGGTCGATCTCTTTTAAATCAAGGATGACCAGGCTGGTGGAGGCCATCAGGCGGTCAAAGTCGGCCAGGTAGGCCGGGTCCTCCGGCCGGAAGGGCTGCCCGGCGGTGTCCAGTGCCGTGTGCACGCCCTTGGAACGGGCCAGCTCAAAGAAAGCGGTCAGGAAGTCCATCTGGCGCAGCGGCTCGCCGCCGCTGACCGTGATGCCGCCCTTTTTGCCCC
>ERZ857775.2168-NODE-2168-length-20009-cov-5.657913_pt1 | contig 20009 bp, 12 predicted proteins | sample MGYA00519698_ERZ857775 | MGnify/ENA primary metagenome ERZ857775 (study PRJEB31778, sample SAMEA3449363) | human gut metagenome | biome: human gut; feature: human-associated habitat; material: faeces | place: United Kingdom | collected 2010/2012 ...
AACCGCCGTACACGGTTTTGCAGACCGCTGACTAAGCCACTCATCCAAGGAACCAATATGTTTTTGTAAACATTCCGGTTTTGCGAGTGCAAAGAAAGATAATATATTTGGAATATGCAAATCTTTTTCTTCCTTTTTGTTTTGGCCCTTTCATGTAAAGTTTTTTATGATTGTCAAAATGAAATCACTACCCCATCAAAATCGGATTACTACCCCATGTTTTTGGAATTAGTACTGCGGGTAATATTTTTTAACGTTTCAAAAAGTACAGTATTCCCTCTGTAAAGGTGTCAAAAAGATATAAGGGCAAAGCGGAAGGGGGGCGGTTGGTTCCACAGGAAAAGCCTAAGGTTTGGAGATATTAGGAAAAAGAAGTTACTTTGTCATCTGTTAGCATAAACAATTAAGGTAATGACATATATTGAAACTGAAATTCCCGGCGTGTGGATCATTGAACCGAAAGTTTTTAAAGATGCACGCGGTTATTTTATGGAGGCTTGGAAGAAGGCTGAGTTTGAAGAGCATATCGGCAAAGTGGAATTTGTGCAGGATAACGAGTCTTGTTCGTCGAAAGGCGTGTTGCGAGGTTTGCATTACCAACTGGCTCCTTACTCGCAGTCCAAGTTGGTACGTGTGATAAAAGGATGTGTATTGGATGTGGCTGTCGATCTGCGCAAAGGTTCTCCGACATTTGGGAAATATGTTGCCGTAGAGTTGTCGGACGAGAATAAACGCCAGTTTTTTATCCCGCAAGGATTCGCTCACGGTTTCCACGTCTTGAGCGAGGAGGCTGTTTTTACTTATAAGGTCGATAATCCTTATACGCCTACCCATGAACGCGGATTGCGTTTTGATGATCCTGTAGTCGGTGTGGATTGGAAGATCATGGACCTGTCTATTCTCAACTTGTCGGATAAAGACAGGAACGCCCCCTTGTTGCAAGATGCAGAAATAAACTTTAAATATTAACCCCTTTTTTTCATTCTTTCATTCTTTAATTATTAATTCCTAATTATCCATTTATGAAGACTTATTTGGTTACCGGAGCCGCCGGTTTTATAGGCGCGAACTTTATTAAATATATGTTAGCGAAATATCCGGAAATAAAGATCGTAGTGCTGGATCTGCTGACCTACGCAGGTAATCTCGGAACGATTGCCGAAGATATCGACGGGGAGCGTTGCGAGTTTGTAAAAGGTGATATCTGCGACCGTGCGTTGACGGACGGGCTCTTTGCCAAATACCAGTTCGATTATGTCGTTAATTTTGCAGCGGAAAGCCATGTGGACCGCAGTATCGAAAATCCACAGCTTTTCTTGGTAACGAATATATTAGGTACTCAAAACCTGCTTGATTCCGCTCGTAAAGCGTGGGTGACGGGAAAAGCGGCTACCGGTTATCCCGAGTGGCGCGAAGGAGTCCGTTTCCACCAAGTATCTACTGACGAGGTGTATGGCAGTCTGGGTGCTGAAGGCTATTTCCATGAAACGACTCCGTTGGATCCGCGCAGTCCGTATAGTGCATCCAAAACGAGTGCCGACCTGTTTGTACAGGCTTACTCCGAAACTTATAAGATGCCGGTCAGCATCACCCGCTGTTCTAACAATTACGGTCCGTATCACTTTCCAGAAAAGCTGATACCGCTGATTATTAAAAATATCCTCGAAGGCAAGCTGCTTCCGGTTTATGGTGACGGGACAAATGTACGTGACTGGCTGTACGTGGAAGATCACTGCAAGGCTATCGACCTGGTGATCCATAAGGGACGGGCAGGAGAGGTCTATAACGTAGGCGGGCATAACGAAAAGCAGAATATAGAGATCGTGAAGCTGACGATCAGCACCATCCGCCGATTAATGACGGAACAACCCGAATATCGCCAGGTTCTGAAGAAAAAAGAGATGGGTGCGGACGGGCAGATTTCCATCGACTGGATCAACGAAAGCTTGATTACTTTTGTAAAAGACCGTTTGGGCCATGACCAGCGTTATGCCATCGATCCGACAAAGATCACAAACGAATTAGGCTGGACACCCGAGACTTCTTTCGAGATCGGTATTGTCAAAACGATCCGCTGGTATCTGGATAACCAGAAATGGGTAGAAGATATCACAGGGGGAGATTATATGAAATATTACGAGCAAATGTACGGGAACCGTTAAGGTTCCCTTCTCTCCGCTGCCCTTACCAGAGCTAAGTTTTTCCCCAACTCCGGTGCCGCTTCTTCGATCTGTTTGCGTACTGCGTCGCGGATATCTTTCCGGATGTTCTTGCGTGTGCTGTCCAGTTCCGCTTGCTTAGCCGGTTTGAATATATCCTTGTATTTACATTTCGTGATCTTATACTTGAAATCATCCAAGTTGCCGGTGATGTCGATTCCCAGCTTGAAAGGAACGGGCGATTTGAGGACTGATAGATGGTAATTGAACGTCATATCCAGATTATGCGTTCCACCAACAGCCACCTTATAGCGATCCATCTCCACCAAGAATGGGAAAACTTCAATCTTATTGTCTTTGATGGCAAGGTCCACCGAGATACTATCTATCATATTCCGCTTCTTGTTTTTGAACATCAGCGTCTTCGATATCTCGGTAAATGTCTCTCCATCGAGCAGCACCATATTGTCCCCGTGCAGATAGCAAGACGAGTTAATGGACGGCATAATGAGAGACATGGTCGAATCCATCTTGCAAGTAGCCGTGACCTGACAATCCAAAACACCTTCGAACGAACGGAGCATCGGGACTAATGTGTCGATGGAAGGGAAGAGGGCGATCAGCTTCTCCACCTTCACATCTTCCATGTCGAGGTCTAAACCGGCGGTCGCCTCCTGCCCGTCCTTAGCCCGGTAGACCATTGTCAGGTTCCCATTCCCCATATTGGATTGTATATTGAGCTTGCTCAGGTTGATACTCTGGTCGCGCAGGACAATCTCTCCGACCACGTTCTCTAATTCCAGGTCTTTAAAATCGATACGTTTCGCGTTCGTATGGAGAGCCATGTCGAGAAAGGCCGGAAGAACGAATAATTGGCTGGTTGTGTCGATTTCCGTTTGCGTGATACTATCTTGCAGCGATTCGGTATTGAGCTGTGCGATATTTTCATCACTGAGCATCAGCAAGTCCGAACTTTCCGCATATTGCATGCCACTGTTGATCGCCTGCATCAACTGGTTGCAATCGATGTAGTCCGAATTTAGATTGAAATCTCCTTTCAATTTTCCTCCGCGGAGCATTGCCCTCCGGATCTGGCTGATCTCGCCGTTAAGGGTGAAATTGCTCTTGCCGAGATGTAGGCGGGCATCTGTCAGTGTGATGTCGTTTGTGTTGAACTTCATCGTCGTCGGCTCCATCCACATCGGGAGCGGGAACATACGGCTGAACCCGCGCATTTGTTTGAAAGAGAGACTGCCCCGTGCTTCCCATTTGCGAAGGAATTGACCTTCTGTTTCGGTACTGTCGCTGGTGGCTGTTTTCCCAGCCATGTTCTTCCGTCTTTCTGCCAGACGCGCCCGTTGTTCGTCGGTCAGTGTGCGCCGTTGCCGGTTTGCCATCTGCTGGCGCCGTGCATCCCGATAGGGAAGGGCTTCGATCGTAAACGAACTTTCCGTCAGGGAGAGTCCTGTTCGTAAAGGTACACTGATGTATTTCAGCGTGTCGATTGAAATGACGGCGGCAGCTGTCGGGGTTAATTTGTCGGATGCAGACGGTTTGATGCCACCTTTCAGTTCGGAACGTCCGGCCACGATCCAGACGGAATCGGCTGTGCGGGTCCTCAGATGGCCGAAAGCCAACCGTCCGGTCATCGGTATGACAGCTGTTGTGTCGATAACAGGCGATGTCTGGGCAAGCATCTCCAATTTGCTTATATTCGTGCTGATTTCATCTTTATATCGGATGTTCAGACTGTCTATTCCCATCGTCATTCGCATCAGGTTTTGCGATTCGATGTAGAGGCTTTTCTGGTGTGTCGTGTCGATTGCCAGATAGGCACCGGAAATGAAAATATCCATGCCGAGCGGCTGGCTGAACGCTTTCAGTTTGTCAATATCGAGCTTTCCCGAACTGTGTATCTTTCCGAACCGGCTTTCGACAAGATCATTCACGGTAAAGGTGGTCGACAGATCTGCATCCATTACGCCTTCCACCAACAACGTGTCCGGATTAAGGAATTCTTGCCCCAACCGGGTAAAGTCCACCTTTCCTTTCATCCCGGCTCGGACGGACGGGTTCTTGAACAGGTTGGTCACTTTGGCCTGCATATCCAATGAAGTGTTGAGCCCTTTCATCGTGAGTTGTTCGAGCGAGACGAAAGAAGAATCCGGAAAAGGTCCGTTCAGATGGATATCCAGGTCCATTTCCAGTGTGTCGATACCTTGTTTGATATCCTTGATATGATAGGAGCCGTTTTCTATTTTGCAACACAGGTTCACATTAGGTATGATACTGTCTCCCAAGAAGCCGTGAATACTTCCTTCCACGAGGATCGAACCTTCCGCCAGTGTCTTGTCGCGATTCTGAAAATACGCATCGGGTATGAATTTCAGCAGATCGTTCATGTCCGAGATTTTCAATCCCATGTCCATATCGATACGGGTGCGCTGGTCTTCCGGGAAGTGGCGTATCGCTCCATCGGCGGTGAAAGGTAGATTGTTGACCTTCAATTCTGCATCTTTTAAAGTGATCGAATTGTAGTGTTCAGCAAGCACTAATCTACTTTTGAGACGAAGTGACAGGTCGTTTTTCAAAGTATAAGTAGGGTTGCTGAATAAAAGGGATGAACACCCCGTTTCAAAATCGAGCGTATTGGCTCCTCCCGCCAATGAGCCGTCGAGGCGTACGAAGAAGCCTTGAATTTCGGTAAAAAGGTCTGTCTGGCGGTCGTCATACGTGAAATGTCCTCCGTAGATGCGTACCTTTTGCAAGTCGATAGGAGGCAAGGGCTTTTTGTCTGCATTGGCCTCTGTCGAATCCGTCTCACTTTCGTAGATATCCCAGTTCGCACGTCCGTCCTTATTGACGAATCCATAGAAACGTGGGTTCTCAATGGAAAAGTCCTTGATAGTGATCTTACCGCCGAAAAGGTAATCGAGCGGTTGCAGGGACAGGGTGGCCCGGCTGAAAGCAAGCAGTGAATCGGAAGGAATTGCCAGTTCCTCTTCATGGGCGGTCGAATCTTCGGCTGCGTGCGAGATCAGGTGGCCGTTCGTCAGCTTTACACCTAAATAAGGATAGGTTTCGAAATAGGTCAGTTCCACCCGTTCGCAATCCAAATGTGCATCGATGAACTTATTTGCCTGCTCGATAACCAGCGGTGTCAGTTTCTCCGGAGGCAGTACTCCCCAGTTCAGAATGCTGAACCCGATAGCCGGGAGTATGAATATCAGGGTAACAACAGCCAGGACGATGATTGTCAGTATTTTCTTTTTTCTTTTCATTGTTATTCTTTCGGACCGTATTTTATGAAGTTTCGAAACACACAAATGTATATATAAATTGCAAAAAAGACAATATTTGCTTGCACTCTCATAATTTTGCTTGTTATAAAAGGAAGTTTATTAACATACAAAGACTATATGATATGGGAGAAAATTATAGGCTGATCAAAAAGAGAAAAATCCTTACGTTGGAGGATTATGTAGATGAACGTGTACAGAATAAACGTTCTCTTGGAAAGTACAGCACGGCCGATCTCTATCAGGCGGCAGGCTATCATTTCCGGAATTTCTATGGAAAAGAAGATTGTCGTTTGTCGGATTTGAATCCGACCTTAGTAGCTGACTTCGTCCATTACCTGCAAAGCCTCCGGCTGAAGACGAATACGATCAACAGCTATCTGAGCAGTTTGCGAGCCATATTCAATGCCGCTTTGCAAAGCCGTATCGTCAAAGTAAAGGAACATCCTTTTTCCGGCCTGAAGTTGAAACGTGAAATGACGGCCAAACGGGCGGTTTCAGTGGAGTTTGTCAAAAAAATGGCTGCAATGGATTTTACTGAAGATCCGAGGCTGGATCTGGCAGCCGATCTTTCACTTTTCAGTTTCATGGCTTACGGGATGCCCTTTATCGATATCGTACACCTGAAAAAGGAGAATATCGACGGAGACGAAATCATCTATAACCGCCACAAAACAGGCGTCCAGATCCGTATCAAGATAACGATCGGGATGCAGATTTTGATCGATAAGCATAAAAACAAAGGTTCCTATCTGTTCCCCGTGTTGACCGACTATACCGGTTATCATGGTTATAAGTCTTTGTTGGCCGTGCATAACGAGTCATTGAAAAAGATCGGCCGGCTATTGCATGTCCCTGTGAAGCTGACCTCGTACGTTATGCGTCATACTTGGGCTTCGGAAGCTTTGCGCTGCAATATCCCGATCACGGTTATCAGCCAGGCAATGGGGCACACGTCCGAAAAAACAACCCGCATTTATTTGGAGCAATTGGATACCTCGGTGTTAAATAAAGCAAACAAACAGATAACCGGCATATTGGATGTTTTCTTTCAGAAAAGAGAGTGAACTTATTTATGAAATAAGTGAAAAAGCCCGAAAAACCATTCGCTGTATCAGGTCTTTTCTTTATATAATAAAGTCTCGAACGAGATGATTTTCCATTTCTTTTGTGCAAAGGAAGTGTATACATTTTAGAAAAACAAGATATTTTCTGTTTTTTTGCTCGAATTGCCGATTTTCATTTCTGCCATTGGAAACCGACCGATGATTTATTGTGTTTTTTTATCTGTCAAAATCATTTATTAGCCAATTCCGAGCCTATCGGACAGTTCTTCTCCAGGCCAGCCATTAATTTAACAATCGTTATTATTGCCGATGTTCTTTATTTCGGCTTTAACCGGATCTTAAATTTGTTTGTCTGCCCTTTTTGTGGCCTTAGAAGAAGTTTTATTTACTAAAATAATCTATGATAATTAAAGATTATTTTCAACATCGAAAGATGCCGTTATCTTATTTCATAAATAAGCCCATATTCTTTGATATTGACATTCGGACTATTGCCCCTATGTAACTGATGAAAAAAGATATAAGTCTATGAATAGAAAAGACATTGAAAAAATTACAGCCGCCAGACTCGGAGTCCCGGTAACAACGGTAGAACCCTTTGTCCAGGCCTTTTTAGAGACAGTTTCCGATTGCCTGATGTACGGACACCATGTGACTATCCAGCATTTCGGCTCCTTCAGGCCTTGGGAACAAACTAGCCGCCCCGTCCGCAATCCGCGGACAGGAGAACCCTGTATGCTCGAACCCCGCACATCCGTGAAGTTCAATCCCGGAAAAACGTTGTTCGAAAAGATGAACGCCGACCTTTTGGAGGAAAAACAGGTGTGAACGATCGAATTTATTAACAACTTAGATACAATCCAAATGAAATTGAAGAAGCTTTTTTTTGCGGCATTGCTGCTCTGCGTTTCGCTTTGCACCTATGCCCAAACCGAGATCGGCAAGGGGAAAGCTCCTGTCGTCGGGCTTAAGACAAACCTCCCTTATTGGGGGACGGCAACGTTTAATGCCGGGCTGGAATTCCGCCTCGCCAAAAAGTGGTCATTGGATATTGAAGCCGGATTCAACCCGTTCGACGGAAAGAATGACGACGGGACCTACGACCGCTCCCTCAAGCACCTGCGCATCCAGCCGGAACTGCGCTATTGGTTTTGCGAAGCCAACAACGGCCATTTCCTCGGTCTGCACGTCCCGTACTATTTATATAACGTAGCGGATGTCAAGCTGATCGGCCTCGAAGACGAACGCCGCGAAGGCTGGGGCGCCGGCGTAGGCCTGAGCTACGGCTACCAGTGGATGCTCTCGAAGCACTGGAGCATGGAGGCGACCGTCGGAGTGGGGTACATCTACTTCGAATACGACCGCTATCCCTGTACCGACTGCGGCAACCGCGAGACGGACCGCCACAAAAACTATTTCGGTCCCACGCAGGCCGCATTGAACTTCATTTATCTATTCTAACAGTAAACGTATGAAACGTATGATGAAAAAGACTATAGGCAGTATGCTGATGGGGTTGTGCGCAGCCTCGGCCCTCAATGCGCAGTCGCCCGTCACGGTCGAACGGCAGTCCGTGCAGCGTTCCGGTTCCGACCTGGTCGTGAATATGCGCGTCGACATCAGTAATATGGAATTGGGGCGCAACCGCACGGTGGTCTGCACGCCCCTGCTCGAAAAAGGCGACAGCCTGCTAGCCTTGCCACCGGTGGTGGTGAACGGACGCACACGCCAGATCGCCTACGAACGCCGCGACGGGGCCGCCCTCGTGCAGCCCGGCGAAGTGGTGGTGCGGCGCAAGAACAATACGGAGCAGAAGGTGGACTACCTGGTGAAAATCCCTTACCGCGCGTGGATGAATCGGGCGGATGTGTCGATGGTGACCGATCTCTGCGGCTGCGGGTGGAAGGCGCTCCAGAATGACAAGTCCCATCTCTTTGCCGTCAATCTGAAAGCGCCCGAAATGAAACCGGTACCCGCCTTCCTGGCTCCTGCCGCCGAAGAGGTGAAACGGCGTGCCTTGAACGGGCAAGCCTACCTGGATTTCCCCGTGGGCAGCATCGTGATCCGCCCCGACTACCGCAAGAATCCCGGCGAACTGGCTGCCATCCGCAGCACGATCGAAGCTGTCGAAAACAATAAGAACGCGACCATCACCCACGTTTCCATCAAAGGCTTCGCTTCGCCCGAAGGCGCCTACACCAACAACGAACGCCTGGCGGAAGGACGTGCCGAAGCCTTGCTCGGCTACGTAAAGGAGTTGTATGATTTCAGCGGCGTGCCCTGCGACGTCGCCTCCGAGCCGGAAGACTGGCAAGGACTGGAAACGCGCCTCGCCGCCTCCGACATCGAAGGCCGTGAAGAGGCCCTCGCCATCATCCGTGCCGGCGAGCCCGCCGACCCCGACGCTCGCGAATGGAAACTGAAGCAACTGCCTGCCTACCGGCAGATACTGGCCGATATCTATCCTGCCCTGCGCCGTTCGGACTATGTGGTGGAATACAACATCCGCAACTTCACCCTCGAAGAAGCCCGCGACATCATCTACCGCGACCCTTCGCAACTGAGCCTCGAAGAGATGCACCGCGTCGCGCTCAGCTACCCGGCCGGAAGCGACGAATATAAGGAGGTGTTCGAGATCGCCGTCCGCATGTATCCCGACGACCCCGTCTCGAACCTCAACGCCGCCAACATCGCCCTGCAAAACCGCCAGGCCGACAAGGCCCGCCGCTACCTCGCCAAAGCAGCCCCCTCCCCGCAGAAGGAGCTTGCCGAAGCGATCCTCCTGATGCTTGAAGAAAAGTGGAATGAAGCCGAAACGGTCCTCAGCCGCCTTGCCGGGAAACCGGAAGTGGTGGAAGCCGCAGCTGCCAACTTGGAGATGGTCAAGCAGATGAGAGAATAAGAAAATCAATTTAATAAACAATCTTTTTTACTAATTCTAAAAACAAACAGAAATGAAAATGAAAAGTACTTTATGGGCACTCGCCTTCGCTTGCGCGGCGGTGTCCTGTTCGGACGACATGGATAATCCGAACAAAGGAGGAAATGACAATGAGCTTCAGGGGCAGTCTGCCTATATGAAGGTTATTGTTAATTCTGAAATTACGACTCGCGCCAATCCGACCGGCGGCGAAGAGGGTGATGGAGAAGATGAAGGTTCTCCTGAGGAATCTAATGTAAAGGATGTTACGGTTATTTTGTATAAGGCTAGTGGCCAAGATGACGACAAGTATAATTTTGTCGGTGCGGGCAACGAAATTATCGCTGCCGGTTGGGCAGAAAATACAGACGGAATGACAAGTGGCACAGTTGATAAACATGATTGGAAGGCTACAGTAAAACTGTCTTTTACTGACCAGGCTGAGGATTGGAATGGAAAGACTTTTGGTATTATAGCTGTAACAAACTTGGGAGAAGACAACGGCTTGTTAGAGGCAATAAATGGAGGTCTGCCTACGATTACAAAAGGCGACCAATTGGCAGACTATTTGCAGACAACATACAAGACAGGTAATAACTTTGTAATGTCGACACATACTACAACTTGGAATAATGTAGCAACAACGATCAAACTTGATGCTAACGCTAATGCAGATAATGCACCGGAGGCTGAAGTTTTCGTTGAACGCTTGGCTGCCAAAGTTCGTATTAACCAAGGGGAGACCACAGATAATCATTTAGGTAATTTTGTGTATGCTTTAGATGATGATCGTGTCGTATTGAATGATGCAGCTGTTGTAAATCAGTTGACAAGTGGTTCTTATTTGTTGAAGCGTGTGACAGAAGGTACTACAATTACTGGGACAATCGAATATCTTGGAGATGAATCTTCTTCAGTTAATGGAGGTACAAACTATGTAATTGATCCTTGGACAACAGCAAAAACTTCAGGCAATGTTGAGGATCAATCTTCTATAGAATCTGGTGGTGTGCATTTGAACTATGCCATTCCTTTTAAAGGAGCTAGTTATAATGGTTTATGGGCAAGTGTTCTAAATACCCAACCAACAGATTATAAAAATGTATCGTTGCATAACAACGCTGCAAGAACATCTCCATTGCTTCTTTGCTACACGATGGAAAATACAACATCAGCTGACAACTCTTTGAATGGATATTCAACAGGTGCATTGTTCCGGGCTATATATTATCCTAATGAGTGGACAGCTGTTACTGATAACGATAATACAGGATCTGTTTCGGTAGAGTATGGAAGTGGCGACACCAAAGGGACAGCTAGTACTATGGTAACTCCTAATGCTACCACATTACCTCAAGGGAGAACTTTCTACGTATACAATCAGACAATTTATGAAAACTATGACGCTATTTTAGCGGAATTTTTGAATGCGGCATTGGGTAAGACACTACAACCTGAAGACTTGACAATTTCTAAATTCAACTCCTCCAATATTAAGAGTTTAAAATTTGAAGATTTTCAGAAAAGTAAAGTTTTCAATGTGAAGGATGAGTTTGGATATATCGATTATTTGAAAAAGGTCATAGAGGAGGCTAGTGAGACCCAAACAACTTTTGAAGAAGCTGATTCTTTTGAAGAATTTCAAGAAAATGCTACATTTAACAAGACGAACGTTCGTGAATACACATTTGGCGTATGCTATTATCCCTATTGGATCCGCCATGCAAACAATGGCAAACCTGCTGAAATGGGCGTTATGGAATTTGGAATAGTCCGTAACAACATCTATGATCTGACAGTGTCACAGATAAGCCAGTTAGGACTCTCCGGATCGGATGTTCCAGATCCTAAAGATCCGGACGAAGATGGCGATGCAAGAATGGTTGTCAATATCCATGTTAAGAACTGGGTAGTCCGCAACAACGGCGGCATCATCCTCTGATCCCATTCCAACTTATATATATAAAACCCCATGCGGTCGCCGGCGGTTCAAACCCGTCGGCACCCAAGGGGAACTTCAAACAGAAGCCCCGGCTTCGGCCAGAGAGAGAAGGCAGGGGCCGGGGGCATCTGTAATCTGATTTCTATACCAAGTTATCCTTGGCAGAAAACAAAAAAAGTATAAACTGAATATGAGAAATATATCTACAATATTTACAAGAACAATCGGTGCGATGATGCTGGCCGGGATGACCGCTTGCGATTACTTTTCCGACGATTCGCTCCAACCGTGCGAATATCGGCTGCACTTCGTCTACGATTATAATATGAAATTTGCCGATGCTTTCCAGCATGAGGTCGATCAGGCCACATTGTTTATCTGCGACAACAAGGGTAATTACATCATGCGGCGCGACATCGAAGGCGCAGAGCTGAAAGCCAACAACATCAAGCTGGACCTCGAACCGGGTACCTATTATGCCGTAACCTGGGCCGGCCTCGACGAGCAATCCTATGACGGGCCCGCCCCCGTAGCCGGAACGACCACCCTCCAGGAACTCCGCCTCCGCACCCTGCGGGAGGCCGATGCGACGCAACCGGGCGAGCTGACTCCCCTTTGGCACAGCCTCGACACCCTGGTCGTCACCCGCAACACGCACGAAGATAAATACGTCTCGCTCGCCAAGAACACCAACAAGCTGCGCTTCGTCCTCCAGGACACCGACGGCAACTGCATGGACGTGCGCGACTTCACCTTCGAGATCAAGGCTGACAATGGCTATATGGACCATGACAACAGCCTTCTCGACGATCCCGTGATCACCTACCTCCCTTACTTTACCGAAAACGTCAACATCGCCGAAGGCGACAGCCTGATGGGTAAACCCGCCATGCAAACCGTCGCCGTTGCCGAGATGAACACCATGCGCCTGATGGCGGGCGAAAACTACCGCCTCATCGTGCGCCACAAAGACTGGGAAAAGGACGTCCTCAACATCAACCTCAACAACTACCTCCTCCTCACCCAGATGGAGGGCCATGACATCAGCGCGCAGGAATACCTCGACCGTCAGGACGAATACTCCATCGTCTTCTTCCTGACCCCGACCTACTGCCCGGATTGTCCCGACCCGAAACCCGATCCCGATCCGGACCCCGATCCGGATCCTGAACCCACGCCCGATCCTGATCCGGACCCCGATCCGGTCATCCCCGATCCCGACATCCCGATCGTGAATTACACCTGCCTGAAAGTCCAGGTCAAAGACTGGGTGATCCGCATCAACGATGCCGACCTGTAAAAAAGTGAACTACAAAAGTGAACTACAAAAAGGTGAACTTACAAAAACAGAAAAATATGAAGAACAAACTATATAAAACCGCAAAAGCAGTAGTGCCCTCACTACTGCTCTTGCTCTTTCTGCTCCCCGCCTGCTTCGACGAAAGCGGCAGCACCCCCGACATCCCCGAAACGAAGTACGCCAAACTGACGATCACGCTGGGGAGCGTGGACAATGCACTGCCGAGTTATACGAAGGGGGTCGTAGATGGGTATGGCGATAATGATATTGTCAATCCTGACTCTGCCGATCTGGCCTTTGAGCATCATATAGATGATTGGTATATTGTCGTAGTAAATAAGGAGGGAAAAGTCGATCGGGTCGTTTCAAATACGAAGGATGCCTATAATAAGGATGAAGACTCCAAAACGTCGGTGGAAATGGAACTGGTCATAGGTGAAACATACAGTTTCTATGCTTTCGCCAATCTGGGAGGTTTGAAAGATGACGGTACAGCGGTTATTCAAGAGCTTTTAGGTTTGAAGGATAAGACGTTCAATGATTTTAGAAATACAGCAGTCGAATTACAGGCTCTTACAGCCTATACAGGAGAAACAGGAACTTCTTATATCCCGATGAGTAGTTATGTCGGAACCTGTAAGGTTACGGACAATGTCGCTACGAATAAAGTAGAACTTTCCCTGATCCGCTTGTTGGGTAAAGTCCAAATAGATGTGACGAACTCGACAGGTGTGGATTTGACAGTGGAAGAGTTGAAAATGGGTCCGTTCCGCCAGTCTGGCAATATTTATTTATTGCCGTATGATGCGATTGACAATGATCCGGGTAAACCGAATTTATTGGTAAAAGACAATAAAGATGATAAATTGAGGGATCCGACTTTCCCCGGTGATCCGATTACAGGAACTAATTGGTTATATGTGCCGACTGGAGATGATAAAAGTATCGTTAAGGACAAGGAACGACGCTATTTGTTCTATATCAATGAAACCAATCAGGCGAGTGTGGATCCCCAAGGCGGTGACATGAAAATCGCTCTTAAAGTTAATGGAACCGGTATTGAAAGAGACGATACCCCGAAATCAACAAACTTCTTTTTCATCCGTCGTAACGACTTACTGAAAGTCCCTATACTGATCTCCAATGCAGAAACAGAGATAGAGTTCGAGCAAAAGCACATGCCGATCGGAGGACTGCCTACTGCATATCAGTTTAAGCCCGGCGTTCAAGTCGCAGCCCGCACATTTATCACTGACCATGCAGGTGATATTACGATTTCATATCATTTGAAGAATTTGAACGGATCTGTTTTGAATGGCACTGCTTCAGATGAATGGAGATTAAAGTATTATACAAGTGGAACGACAGTGAAACCCGGTGAGCATTTTTGTTATGCAGAACTGACAGAAAATACATTGGTCGCGAGTACAAACACCGGCTTTGTGTTGATACCGGATACAAAAGATGAGTTGAGTTGGTGGTCTGCCGTAGGAAATGTTGATACAGATAAGCCTATTTGCGCTTTCCCTTTGGTGTCAACCCAAGAGAATAATCTGAGTTCTACCAACAAAGGCTCTTTCACCATCACCGTCCAGGAACTGGTCAATGCCGCCAGTGCCACAATCAAACTGACACTGGTCACCGTGAACAACGCCGGAACAGAGGTGGTATTGCCTTATACATTGATAATAAAGAATAAGGAAGGAGGTAATTAATTATGAAGCGAAATATATTAAGATCAATGCTCCTGCTTGCAGTTCTGTTGCTGGGAGGAATCGAGAGTGTCCGGGGAGACAATACCATATCTGAAAGTGTCACTCCTGCTTCTGAAATAACGGAAATATTATACGTTGTGCCGGGAGGAGAACCTAAAACCATACAATTTCAAATAGATAATAATTCCGACAAATTGGATGGTTATATTAGGTGGTATACGGAAATAGGCGGGCAGATTGGTATAGAAGGATTAACGATAACAGATGGTGACAATGATTTGGTTGAGTATAACAATGGTTTAGCATGGTATAGGCAGGCTGGTGATGGCTACCCAACCAAAAGTTGTGCAATAAAGTATTCATTTACAGAAGAGCAAATAAGAGAAGGGGCTATTCTTGTTTATGATGCAAGTTCTGATAATGCGATATCCTCTGGAGCTAATAATAATAGAATCTTAACTCCACGATCTATAGGTGTGCGTCATAAATATATAATAAAAAATGCAAGCGAAAGATCAAGTGCTTTAGTAAAGGCGAAAAGTACTCTTGAAGCAATAGCTGATTTTACAATAACAAAGAGTATTACTCCTTTATTAAAAGCAGAAAATAAGTCTGATTGTGTATTAAATACCTATACAATACATACACCGATAGAAAATGGAACGAATTATAGACTACCAGAAAGGTTGGATAATTATTATGTACCAGTAAAAAAAGTAGGACAAGGATCAGTAGACCAGGTTGCTAAACATGTTAGATGGAATATGTATAATGAAGATGGGACCTATTTAGGTGCTGAATCAACTGAAAAGAATATATTGAACCATACATTTGGTTATAGTGGTACTAATATATCACATAAACGTTATATCTTAGTTGAAGTATCTGCTGATAACTCGGACTGGTATCCGGTTACTCTTTTAAATATTGTTTTGGAACCATTCTCTCTGCCTCTGACAGAAGAAGAATTGGCCGGCAAAAAGAATGATTCGAATTATAAGGATCGTTTTGAGGATAATCTAACTACTGGTGGTCGATATCAATTGGTAGTAGATATACCGTTTGAGGAAACGGATGATGATATATTGTCTGATCCAGAGAGTCGCTTAAAAAGAAATCCAAGTCTGAATTACCGGACGAGTCCATTAATCGCCGAATCCTATTATGCTTTTGCTAATCCGGCGAATTATTCTTATAAAAAGAATCATAGGCTATCGGTAGGACGTGGAGAATATGCCTTATATAGAACTTTGAATTATGAAGGTATTTCAAGAGGTAGTAATCTTTTGGGAAGTGGAAATGATGCAGCCTATAAAGATTATTTCCCTATTGATCGGTATAATATATCTGTTGTAGACCGATTATGGGAAAAGAACAACGGATCGCAATCCGGTTATTTTATGTATGTGGATGCTGCGGATGATCCGGGTGTCATAACAAAGATTCCGTTGGAGAATTTATGTGCTAATACTTCTTTGATCGTAAGTGCTTGGATTTGCGAATTGGCACATGGAAACATTTCGTCTCTAGCTGCTCATGCTGATATCGGTTTTACGTTTAAGCGTATTGATTATGATGCTGATGGTTATAGTACGGAAGTTATTTTGACAAAATATTATACCGGTGCATTGGAAAATAAACCAGGAACAGGAGATGGTACGCTTAACGGTCCGGCCAAGTGGCAGCAAGTGTCGTTTAAATTCTCATTTTCCGGTAATGACATCTCGAATAATGATAAATCTAAATATATCTTGGAAATATCCAATAATTGCCCTGATTCCAATGGTGCCGATTACGGTATCGACGAAATCAAGGTCTACCGTTCTTTGCCCGACATCGAAGTTATGCGAAAAGATGCTTGTGATGCTTCTACATTGCAGATTAGCTCGGATTATGAAACTATCTTGAAAAATATGGGTTGGGAAAAGAATCAGAACGTTACGGAAGGGTTTAATTTCAATGATTTGCGCTATCGGAAATACCGTTACGGATTGATGGGAGATATAAGTGATCCGGGTCATGTACCGACACATAGTTCTAATGTCGGTAATGTTTATTTTGCCTTTTTAGATGATGAAAATAATAATGAATGGATTACTGTAAACAAGGATGCTGAGACACAACATGTCGATGCGGCAGTCAAATCTGTTCGTGTGGTTATTTCTACAAATATTGATGTTCAAGATTTCCCTGCAACAGAAGTGGCTGCATTACAAGCAGAACGAACATTGAATATTCGTGCGATAAATGATTATAATAATGAAGTTGATGCTTGGGAAAGTATTAATTCAGCTCTCCATTCACAAGTGATTGACGTTACTGGTATAACAGAATCAGATGGTAGCATCAATGAGGATAAATATCAGAACGCTATTGCCGAGTTATATCGTCGTTTGGAAATACCTCGCATTCGTTGTCCGTGGAAAGAAACGTTAGCGGACGGAACTGTTGTGCTTCGTCTGACCACTATTGATGTGAATAATACAGATCTGAAATATAAGGGACAACCGATATATAATATTGACGGTTCTTTAGTAGAGGATCGTACAGAAAGTGGTAAATATCGTGTAATTCTGTTCAGTGCTTCCCAAGTAGCGGAAGGGGGAGAGGAGGCTGGAGTCAGTCAGGTAAATCCGAGTGCTCCATGTTCTTTGATATCGTCTTTTACCGTATGGCCGGCTACGACAATCAGGATTGAAACGGAGGCCAATTCCAATGTCGCTTTGTGCTTGGATGCTTTGCGCAAGATTACTGCTACATTGAATGGGTATGATACAGAATATAATCCTGTAAACTTACCATCGGATACTTATATTTTTGATTGGTTTTTGGGTACGAGAGAAGATTATGATCAGAGATTTATAACAACCACAACCACCATATCAATAAAAGAAGCTTTAAAGCGTTTAAGAGAAACTTTACAGGCAGAAAAGATGGCTCCTATAACTCAAGATATGGTAAATAATTGGATGAATAAAAATTCTGATAATAATGACATTCAAAAAATGGGCAATTTATTGATAGAGTTGATTGAAGAAGATCTTCTTGTGACCGGAACTAAACCGGGTGCTCCATTCCCGATACGGATTAATAGTGAACAAATTGTATCAATGCCTTATATTGAACCTAAAGACGATTATATCTATTGTACGAATGAAACTAATGTTGATATTCCAGTTTCGGATAAAGATTCTCCTGTGATACATGCGGGAATTACGGGAGTTGTTTATCCCTTTGATGGAGAAGTTCCGTTGCGTTTAGGACAAATACACATGAATGAGAGCATAGAACTGACTATCCCCATACGTACGGGTCAAAATGATATAAAAATGGCCGAGACCGCAGAGTCTTTGGGTAAGGTTGAAGCACCGGGTGACAAAATATCGCTGAATAATAAAGATTTTTCAGAGGTAGGAACTGTTGCCGAATTAAATATTCAAAAAAATGTAGATTATGCTAATATTAAGATTAAATTGAATCAGGATGCTACAAAACTTCTACATGAGGGACAATCTTATGAGTTACTGATTCCGTTTGCGCAATACGATGAGAATAATGATATATTGAGTAGCGAATGTGACGGTTTAGCCTCGCTCCCCATCAAAGTCGTCCCCGAATACCTGACCTGGAAAGGGGATGCGGATGCAGTTTGGTATAACGATGGCAATTGGAATCAATCGACAGAAAAGGAACTGTATATGGGCGACAAAAGAGAGACTGATGTCAACGGTTCCGACCCGATAGAAAATGCTTTTGCTCCTCTGTACTTCACAAAGATCACGATCGATCCGAATAAGAAGGGCAGTAGCGGAGAATTGGTATTGGAGAAAGCAACGGGAGATGACAAAGGTTTCTTGTCTATATCTTCTACTGACAAAGCAACCGAGAACATCCAATATGATCTGGCTGTGACAGATGATAATGGCACTGTTTCCCCTTACTATATCAATAAAGTAAGCGAAATCTACTTCAAGCCGAAAGCTAAATTGGTGAATCAACATCATTTAAATTATGATAAGGCCTGGGTGGAATTTGAAATTCCCAATAAAGGAAAACGTTGGATGACCTCTCCCTTACAGGATGTGTACGCCGGTGATATTTATGCACCGACATCTGGCAGACAGGAAACTGAGGCATTTGCCCCGATTAATTATACTAATGGTGCTTATAGCCGTTGGAATCCGGCTTTCTATCAGAAAGCATGGAATGAGGCAGTAACATATTATACAACTCAGGATGGAAGGTCTTCACAGTCGGTAGATGCCGTTCAATCCAATTGGAGTATTGAATATAATGATGTGAATGTTCCTTATAAAATAGGTAAGGGTTTTTATCTTAGTGTAGAAGATGTTGCGGATGGCGGGAACGCTTTGGTCCGTTTACCAAAGGCTGATGAGGTTAGTGGCTATCTGTATGAAACAAAGTCTACTGCTTTAAGGGCCGGGGGAGATAAAATAAACTCTGGAAGACTTGTTAATATGACGAATGCTGATGAAAAATATGGATTTACTTTAAACTTGAATGAAGTATATGGAGATGGCAAACATTTCTTGATCGGCAACCCGTTTATGAGCAATTTGGATATGGAAGAATTCTTCAAGATAAATGGAAATGAGGAAGAAGGACAAGGCAAATTGGTAAAAACATATTGGGTGTTAAAAGATGGTGCTCCGAGTGCAACAGTAGTTGGTACTCCCGATGTTGAATTCGGCAATGGAGAAGATGGAGATGGAATCGTTGAACCGATGCAAGCTTTCTTTGTGGAGTTGGATGGAGAGTTGAATGCTACAAATAGTACTGTCATCTTTACTCCTGAAATGATGATTACTACCAAGAAGTCCCAAGAAGTCCCATCAACCAAATCTGCTTCAGCTGTCAATCCGATTATCACCTTGACTGCTGAAAGAGGTGACATGAGAAGTGTGGCGAGATTGATAACGTCTGATAAAGCTGACAATAATTATAAAGAATCAGAAGATGCCGTCGTCCTTCTCGACTCCGAATTGGATGCACCTATGGTCTATTCCGTTGCCGGCAACCGCGCCGCACAGGTGAACGCCCTGCGGAGCATCGACAATATCCCGGTAGGGGTTTACAATAGCCGCAAGGGAGATGTGACCGTGATGATCGAAGGGATGGCCCAATTGGCTGAGCCGCTCTATCTGTATGATGCTTATACACGCAAGAGCACACTGCTGGAAGGGGATAGCCATACGCTGGAAATCTCCGGCGAAAGTCATGGACGCTACTATCTGCGCAGTTCCGCTATCGGAAGTGTGGGGGATAATGCGATCGCGATCTATTCGGTGCAAAGTGGCAAGGTGATTGTCTCATCCACCCAAGAAGTCCGTAACATCAAAGTTTACTCCCTCAGCGGCGCGATGGTCAAAAACTACGTGAACTTGAATACGCCCCAGTACACCTTCAACCTGCCGGCCGGTGTCTATGTTGTCCATGCCGAAGGCAAGGACGGCACGGTCAAGGTCGAAAAGGTGATAGTACGCTGATCTTTCTCTCGCAAGAGAGACAAAGGAGATGAATTCTAAGTCCTCTCCAAACAATATCTCTCAAATCTTACCCAAGTTTACGAACATTAACGTATCCTTG
>ERZ857775.2173-NODE-2173-length-19956-cov-5.392041_pt1 | contig 19956 bp, 20 predicted proteins | sample MGYA00519698_ERZ857775 | MGnify/ENA primary metagenome ERZ857775 (study PRJEB31778, sample SAMEA3449363) | human gut metagenome | biome: human gut; feature: human-associated habitat; material: faeces | place: United Kingdom | collected 2010/2012 ...
AAATATCCTCGAAGCCTTTTTTAACCACGACCGAATTCCGGTCATACAGATAGTTTTTAATTTCCCGCAAAGCAACTTCGGAGATAGGAACAAGCCGTTGTTTGCTTCCTTTACCCTCTACCCGGATGAAACCTTCCTTGGGATATATATCCGAATAACGCAGGCCAGTAAGCTCCGATACGCGCAGTCCACAACTATATAAAACCTCCAGCATCGCACGGTTCCGCTGTCCCTCGGGAAGCGTGAGGTCTATTGTGTCGAGAATGCTATTTATCTCGTTGACGGTTAATACTTCCGGCAGCTTCAATCCGATCTTGGGAGACTCTAACAATTCGGTCGGATCATTTGTTATATAATTGTCAAGCAATAAGAAACGATAGAACGATTTGATACCCGAGATGATGCGTGCTTGCGATCGGGGATGGATACCGATGTCACGTAATTGGGCGATGAACTGTTGCAAGTCGTCGTAGCTGATCTCCTTAACGTCCTTTTTCTCATCCTCTGCGAAACGTAGCAATTTGTCAAGATCTGTCAAATAGGCGTCGATGGAGTTGGCAGAGAGCGATTTTTCTAATCGTAAATAGGTGTTATATCGGTTTATTATATCTTTTCCTTGTCGCATTGTCGGTATGTCGTTATGAATGTGTCAAATAAAATCCTTACCTTTGCCGGATAATTCCGGCCTCAACGGGCGGTACAAAGGTAATAAACTTACAATTAAGAATGAAGAAGATTCAGATCATCAATGGCCCTAATTTGAATCTGTTGGGCAAGCGAGAACCGACAGTATACGGAAATGCCTCGTTCGAGGACTATTTGAGCGAGTTACGTGCCCGCTTTCCTCAGTGTGAGATATCTTATTATCAAAGTAATGTGGAAGGAGAGATAATTAACAAGATCCATGAGGTGGGTTTTGAATATGACGGTATCGTGTTGAACGCCGGCGCTTATACGCATACTTCCATTGCGTTGCACGATGCTATCAAGGCGGTTACTACGCCAGTCGTGGAAGTGCATATCTCGAATGTGCATGCCCGTGAATCGTTTCGTCATGTGTCGATGATATCGGCGGCATGCAGGGGAGTGATTCTTGGGTTTGGGCTGGATTCGTATCGGTTGGCGATCGAATCGTTTATGTGATAGAAGGTTTAGAAGGTTATCAAATAGAATTAATAATTAGGTTATAATAATTTAAGGTATATGTTAAAGCATACGAAGATTGTTGCTACAGTTTCCGACCAGCGCTGCGACGTTGCGTTCGTTGAGGCGTTATATAAAGCGGGAATGAATGTGGTGCGCCTGAATACGGCTCACATGATGGAAGAGGGGTTGACCCGTGTGGTAAATAACGTCCGTACCGTATCCGACCGTATCGGTATCTTGATGGATACAAAGGGGCCGGAAGTACGTACCACGACGACGGTAAACAAGGAACCGATCCCTTTCAAGACTGGAGAGATCGTGAAGGTAATCGGTAATCCCGATCAGGAAACTTCGCATGATTGTATTTGTGTGTCATATAAGAATTTCGTGAACGACTTGGCGATTGGCAGCGACATCCTTATCGATGATGGTGATCTGGAAATGAAGGTTACCGGGAAATCCGGCGATTGTTTGCTTTGCGAGATCCAGAATGACGCTACGCTAGGTAGCCGCAAGAGCGTGAATGTGCCGGGCGTACGTATCAATTTGCCTTCGTTGACTGAGAAAGACCGTAATAATATCCTTTGGGCGATCGATCATGATCTCGATTTTATCGCTCACTCATTTGTTCGCAACAAACAGGACGTATTGGATATCCAACGTATCTTGGACGAGCGTAACAGCCCTATCAAGATTATCGCTAAGATCGAGAATCAAGAGGGTGTAGACAATATCGAGGAGATTTTGGAAGTGGCTTATGGCGTCATGATCGCTCGTGGTGACTTGGGTATCGAGGTTCCGGCCGAGAAGATCCCGGGTATCCAGCGTATGCTGATCCGTAAATGCGTGGAGGTGAAGAAGCCGGTTATCGTGGCTACGCAAATGCTTCATTCCATGATTAATAATCCTCGTCCTACTCGTGCCGAGGTTACGGATATCGCCAACGCTATTTATTATCGTACGGATGCTTTGATGTTAAGCGGTGAGACGGCTTATGGAAAATATCCGATCGAGGGGAATGATTTAGACGTGACTTCTTTCTTGGCGAAACAAGCCGTTAAGTCTTCTTCTAAATTACATGTGAAGGCGATTATCACGGATAGTTATACGGGTCGTACGGCACGTTATCTGGCCGCTTTCCGCGGAACCTCTACTGTGTTCGCTATATGCTATAATCCTCGTGTGATGCGTATGTTGGGTCTTTCTTATGGGGTATGGGCGGTTCATCAGCCGTACAACGACAGTCGTAGGGGATATTTCTATGATGCGTTGAACCAGCTGATCCATAGCGGACGTATCACTCGCAACGATATGGTAGCGTATTTGAGCGGTAGCTTCGGCGAAGGTGGCGGTACCAGCTTTTTGGAGATTAACAACGTAGGAAAGGTGCTGGATGCCGGCACGCAATATCAGTTGCCTACTTTTAAAGAGTAAGAGGAATGTTTACGGGCGAGATTGATGCGTATATTCTTTCTCATATAGATGAAGAAGGGGATTTGCTGTCGGCGTTGAATCGCGACGCCAATGTGAACCTTCTCCGTCCGCGTATGCTATCCGGGCATTTGCAGGGTAGGATATTGAAGATGTTTTGCCGGATGATTCGTCCGAGAAGAGTCTTGGAGATCGGGACTTATACGTCTTATGCCACTTTGTGTATGGCGGAAGGCATGGAAGAGGGGGCGTTGATCCATACGATCGAGATCAATGACGAGATGGAGGATTTTATCATGAAATATCTTTCCCGCTCGCTACATAAGGACAAGATAAAAGTCCATTTTGGGGATGCGATGGAGATTATCCCCCGTTTGGATGAGACGTTCGATATGGTTTTTATCGATGCCGACAAACGCCTGTATTCCGAGTATTATGATTTGGTATTCCCGATGGTCCGTCCGGGCGGCTTGATTCTCGCGGATAATACGCTTTGGGACGGTAAAGTGGTAGAAGAAGTGCATCCTTCCGATAAACAAACGAAGGGAATACTGGTTTTTAATGAAAAGGTTAAGCAAGACGATCGGGTAGAGAAGGTGATCCTCCCTTTACGTGACGGCTTGACGATGATCTGGAAAAAGTAAATAATAAAGCGTATGGAAAGTACTAGATTACAAAAGATCGAACGCCTTCTTCAGAAGGAGTTGAGTGATATATTTCAGAAGCAGACGCAAGGAATGCATGGCGTATTGGTCTCTGTCAGCGTAGTTCGTGTAAGTCCGGATTTAAGTGTGGCGAGAGCTTATTTAAGCATTTTCCCGTCGGATAAATCGCAAGAGCTATTGGAGGCTATACGGAGCAATACGAAAGCGATCCGTTTTGATTTGGGGCAACGTATTCGTTTGCAGGTTCGTAAGATTCCAGAATTGAGCTTCTTTATAGACGATTCATTGGATTATATCGAGAATATCGACAATCTTTTGCATAAGTAATCAGAGGAGCCTTGAATCTTCCGTTCTATATAGCCCGGCGATATCTCTTTTCGAAGAAGTCGCACAATGCCATAAATATCATATCGATGGTATCGGTATGCGGGGTTGTTGTCGCCACGATCGCCTTAGTATGCGCCTTGTCGGTCTATAATGGTTTCAACGATTTGGTCTCTTCTCTCTTCAGCAATTTTGATCCGGAGTTGAAGATCATGCCTCGGAAAGGGAAGGTTTTCGACCCGACCTCGGAAGAGATACGTAAGGTGAGGGAATTGCCCGGCATTGTTTGTTTTAGTGAGGTATTGCAGGACAATGCCTTGGTCCGTTATCGAGATCGTCAGGGTGTAGCTACCTTGAAAGGTGTAGACGAGCAATATGAGAAACTGGCGCAGATCGATAGTATCTTGATCGATGGAAAATTCCTTCTGAATGACGAGGTGGCGAATTACGCGAATATGGGGATCGGATTGGCTTTCTCGCTAGGAATAAACGCAGGCTTTGTCTCTCCGCTGGAGATCTACGCTCCGAAGCGGGAGGAGAAGGTGAACATGGCGAATCCGGCTTCTTCTTTCAATTTGGAATATGCTTATATCGGTGCTGTCTTTCGTACGGACCAACAGGTTTACGATGATTCATATATGATCGTGCCTTTGTCATTGGCCCGTTCTTTATTTAATTATGATAAAGAAGTGACAGCGGTGGAATTGAAGGTGAAAGATAGCGGAGATATCGCTCCGGTAAAGAAAGAGATTCAACGTATCCTAGGTGATCAATATATCGTGCAAGACCGTTTTGAGCAACAAGAGGCTTCTTTCAAGATGATGCAAGTCGAGAAATGGATGACCTTCTTGATCCTTACTTTTATATTGGCGATCGCCTTATTCAACGTGGTGGGTTCTTTATCCATGTTGATGATCGAGAAACAGGAGGATGTGAGTACACTGCGTAATATGGGGGCTGATGACAGTCTGATCCGTCGGATTTTCTTGTTTGAAGGCTGGATGATCTCCGGTTTTGGAGCTTTGATCGGAGTCTTGATCGGGGTTGTACTTTGCTTGCTACAACAAGAGTTTGGCTTTATAAAACTAGGGGAAGCTGCCGGAGCGTTTATTATAGAGGCTTATCCAGTACGTGTAGTCACGGTGGATATAATAACAGTCTTTGTAACGGTATTAACGATAGGCTTTTTGGCTGCGTGGTATCCTGTACGATATCTTGCTAAGAAGTTGAAAATTGAGAATTGAGAATGAATACCGCTTGCCGATAATTCTCAATTCTCAATTCTTAATTAGTTGTATTCTTTTCCGTATTTGATTTTAGCGTCGGCTACGAATTGTTTGATACGTTGTTCGTCATCCTTCTTACAAATCAATAATACGTTTCCGGACTCAGCCACGATGCAATCTTTTAGCCCTTGGATAACGGCTAGACGTTTCGGGTTATTTAATGCGATCACATTGCCGGAGCATTCGTATAGCATTGCTTCGTTATTTTTCAATACTGCGTTCTCATTTTCGTCTTTATTCGCTAGGTCGAACAAAGATCCCCAGCTACCGAGGTCGGCCCAACCGAAATCTACACATAGCATATATACGTTGTGTGCTTTCTCCATGATACCGTAGTCGATGGATATATTTAGGCAATAAGGGAAATTCTCTTGGATGAACGCTTTTTCTTCCGGGGTATTAAATTTATCCTTACCTAGATCGAAACGGCTGCTGATATCCGGGAGATATTTAGAGAACGCTTCCAAGATCGTATTCACGTTCCAGACGAACAAGCCAGAATTCCAGAAGAATTCTCCACTTTCCATAAATACCTTTGCCAACTCGAGGTTCGGTTTTTCAGTAAAGGTCTTCACCTTGGTGAAATCATCTACTACCGTATCACTGCTTTGGATATATCCGTATCCTGTTTCCGGGCGGCTAGGCTTGATGCCCAAGGTGACCAACGCACGGTTTCTCTTCACGAAATCCAACGCCTTTTGAACGTCCCTCAAGAAAACATCCTCTTTTAAGATCAGATGGTCGGAAGGGGCTACGACAATATTGGCTTCCGGATTGCATGCCTTAATATGATAAGCCGCATAAGCGATACAAGGAGCTGTATTGCGACGAGCCGGTTCCAAAAGGATTTGTTCTTCCGCTAATTCCGGCAACTGCTCCTTGATTAAGTCCGCATAAGATTCGTTGGTAACGATGTATATATTTTCAGTAGGGATGATTTTTGCGAAGCGATCAAATGTCATTTGCAGTAAAGACCGTCCGCTCCCAAAAAAATCAAGGAATTGCTTTGGGTAACTTTCTCTACTGAAAGGCCAGAAACGGCTACCGATTCCGCCTCCCATGATGACGCAATAATTATCTTTCATGATATTGGCTGTTATTATGATTATACGTTTACAAATGTAACGAAATAATCTTTCTATGCGAAACAATCCCGTACATATTCCCACTGTGAAAAAAATATTTGAAAATTTTCACCCAAACGCTTGCGGGTTTAAAAAAAAGCTGTACCTTTGCAACGCATTTGAGAAACAAACCTACTGCTAAAGCTTAATTAAAAATGCCCAGATGGCGGAATTGGTAGACGCGCTGGTCTCAAACACCAGTGGATTCACTTCCATGCCGGTTCGATCCCGGCTCTGGGTACGAATAAATCCTGATAATCACCTGATTATCAGGATTTTCGCTTTTTATAAGGCGTACTAAACGTGTACTTTCTGACGAAAACAAAGAAAAGTGTACTTTCATGGTTTTTCAACCGATATATTTATTGTTTATTAACTCTTTCTCTTGGCAAAGTAACTATTCAGCGATTGAATATACCTGAAAATCAACTGTTTGTATAAGGAAAGCAGACGAGCTGTTAGAAAAAATAACCCAAAATAGCAACTCAAACTTTCTATTTATCTCTTTATTATCATGTATTCCGGCAATATGATATACTTCCGGCAAAAGAATAATCGTTTTAACATGACTAATCGCTGAATAGTTACTTGGCAAATCTTCCTATTTCCCTCTTTTTTCTTTCCTTTTTATGAGATTGAATGGGCAACTTCTTTATCTTTGCGAAATAACGATTAGACAATTACGGCTATGGAAGATTGCAGAGAGAAAAACTTCAGGGAGATACAGAAACTGTTGGACGGTTGTATCGCATATGGGTATGACAAGATAATTCGTGCTCTGACATTGAAACGTGAATATTTTACCAAAGAACAAGTGAAGGAATATCTGCGACAAGAAATTTTTCGTGTAACCGATAGTCTTGTTGCCATGCAGCAGAAGTACCGTGCTTTGCGGAATGTAAGAATGGATATGTATATTCCCGACTTCTTGTGGGAAAGTGCCTTCTTTGAGGATTTGACTCCGGTGGAAAGAAAGAAGTATATCAATTTTTCGTGTCCGTCCTTTGATATGGGCAAATACCTTCGTAAACCTGTCTGTTATGATGAACAACTTCCTTATTTCTCTGTCATCATTGATTTCGTGGTGTCAACCAAGTATTTGGAATACTTGCAAGAAGATGAAAAAGCCTTTTATCCTGTTGAAATTACCAAAGAATTTATAATCCAGCCAAAAGAAGAAGTTCAGACAGAAGAAAAACCGAAAAAGATTGTGGGCAAGTCCAATCCTTTCCAGTCCAAACTAAAATCCGCTGAACTCAAATTGTTAGCCGAATGCCTGAACGAATCCCGTATGTTTACCACTACTGTCAGCCCTAAAATACTCACTGACTTCTTCAACTGTAAATTGAACGGAGTATTGAAAGTCAATAATACCCGATTGTTCGCTTATCTGATGATGCAGTTGAGTTGCTACAACTATATCGCATACGAATGGCAGTCTGTCGTTGCACACAACAAACTGGTATTGGGCAAGTTAAAAGGAGAACCGCTTACACGTACTGACCTGTCGAGCGCGACAGACCAAGCTAAAAGCATCTATCCGAAAGGATACGAAATCATAGACAAATACATCAAGCAACTGAAAAAAGGTTGAGCATAGGTTGAACGCTCAAACAAAGGTCAATTAGACTTCATTTTCAAGTCTTTAACTTTGCCCTCGTTAACAAAATGATGCGGCATACAGATGTCAGCATTGGTCAAAACAAAAAATATTTCACGTGAATCACTCGTAACTTGTGTATTGATGTTTTGGAGAATGCCGATTTTTGCTTCATCAAAAAATAAAACGAGGGTGCGCACCTTCATATTGTTTCACCAAAAAAGTTTCAAGCAATATGGAAAAGACTTTGGAAATGCGAGTGGAAGAACTCGAAAGAATGTTGTTCCTGACCAAGAACGTGTTGAGCTTTGACGAAGCAAGCACATTCTTGAATCTCTCAAAGAGTTACCTGTACAAGCTGACAGCAGGTAACCTTATACCCCATTACAAGCCACAGGGGAAAATGCTCTATTTCGAGAAATCGGAACTGGAAGCGTGGCTTCGTCAGAATCCTATCAAGACGAAAACGCAGATAGAGCAGGAAGCGCAGCGGTATATTATGAATCATCCCGCAAAACGATAGGTTATGAACAGAGATATACCGACAAGCGAAAATCCGTTTGTCCGAGTTGGCACAACGCTCTACAAGATAGTGAGCCAGCCCCGATTGAACGGGGGACACATCAAGAAGCGCATTGTCTGGAACAACGAAACACTTCGTCAGGATTATGGCAAGGACTATCTGGCTGACGTTCCAAAGTATGACGGTTTCTGTACCGTTCCCGACCATGTGAACTATTGTCAGGTAATAGACAACTTCCTGAATCTGTACGAGCCGATAGGACACGAGCCAAAAGAAGGAGACTTCTCCCACATTCAGACATTGGTGCGCCACATCTTCGGTGAACAGTACGAACTGGGCATGGACTATCTGCAACTCCTTTATTTGCAGCCAGTACAAAAGCTGCCTATCCTGTTACTGGTATCGGAAGAACGCAATACGGGAAAGAGTACGTTCCTGAACTTCCTGAAAGCCGTGTTCCGCAACAACGTGACCTTCAACACCAACGAAGATTTCCGCAGCCAGTTCAATGCGGATTGGACTGGCAAGCTTGTCATCGTGGTGGATGAAGTACTTTTGAACCGCAGGGAGGACAGCGAAAGGCTGAAGAATTTGAGCACCACGCTTTCCTACAAGGTGGAAGCCAAAGGCAAAGACCGTGACGAGATTGCTTTCTTCGCCAAGTTCGTGCTTTGCTCCAATAACGAGAGCCTGCCCGTCATCATTGACCCGGGCGAGACACGCTATTGGGTACGGAAAATCTACCGCCTTGAAAGTGACGATACGAACTTTCTGCAAAAGCTGACAGCGGAAATTCCGGCTTTCCTTTATTTTCTCCAACATCGAAAACTGACCACCCGGCAGGAAAGCCGCATGTGGTTTTCCCCGAAGCTGACGGAAACTCCGACTTTGCAGAGGATTATCCGATGTAACCGTGGCAAGCACGAAGTGGAGGCAATGGAGCTGATAAGGGAGATAATGGACAACATGGAAATTGAAAGTTTCTCTTTTTGCCTGAACGACCTGCTTAACCTGCTGAATCTTTCGGGCGTTAAAATCGAAAAGCACCAACTGCGCAGAATCGTTACGGAAAGCTGGAAACTGACACCTGCCCCCAACGGGCTGACCTATACTTCCTACCAGTTTGCATACAATAAGGAACGCAGATTTGCACCTATCAAGAGGGTGGGACGCTTTTACACCGTCAGCAGGACTTTGCTAGACGAACTCTGATTATTTTGTTGAATTGTTGAAACAAGGAAGTAATCTGTTGATACTTAACTTGTAGTATTCTCAACAAACGCTCAACATTCAAGATGCGCTGTTGAAAAGAAAAATAATAGTTTCTCTTTTCACAGGCATTTGTTGAGCCGCTGTTGAGGGGGTACCGCTTTGTCTTCCAACTTGATACAAGATACTCTCAACAATTCAACGCTTTTTACTCACTATCAAATCCGTATAGAAAATGACTATCGAAGAAGCTAAGAATATAAGGCTGGCGGATTATCTGCACAGTTTGGGTTATGCTCCTGTCAAACAACAGGGAGTGAACCTATGGTACAAATCACCGTTTCGGGAAGAGACCGAAGCGTCTTTCAAGGTGAATACCGAAATCAATAAATGGTATGACTTCGGACTGGGACAAGGTGGCAACATCATCGCACTGGCTTCAGAGCTCTACTGTTCTGTCTACGTTCCATACCTGCTGCAACGGATTGCGGAACAGACACCGCACATCAGCCCCGTGTCTTTCTCTTTTCGGAAGCAGTCCTCCACAGAGCCGAATTTTCAGCGTATGGAAGTAAGGAAACTTGATTCTCCCGTCCTGCTTTCTTATCTGCAAGGCAGGGAAATAAACTTGGAACTGGCGAAAAGAGAATGCAATGAGGTACATTTCGAGAACAACGGCAAGCGTTATTTTGCCATCGGTTTTCGGAATATGAATGGAGGTTACGAGATACGCAACCGATACTTCAAGGGCTGCATCGCGCCGAAAGATATCACCCATATCCGGCATGAAGGCAGAAGGAATGATACCTGTTTCGTGTTCGAGGGATTTATGGACTATCTCTCGTTTCTGACCATACGGACGGAGAAGTGTCCCAAGATACCGTGTCTGGACTGGCAGGACTATATCATATTGAACTCGGTTTCCAATCTCCGCAAGGCGATTGACGGGTTGGCGGTCTATGAGCGCATCCATTGTTTTTTCGACAATGACCGTGCCGGAACGGAAGCTTTCCAAAGACTTGCAAACGAGTATTCCTACCGTGTCCGTGACGCATCCCATACTTACAAGGACTGTAAAGACTTGAACGAGTATCTCGTCCGGCAACGCTCCATGCAGGGGAAGAAAACCGTACAGATTGCACCGCCCAAGAAATCGAAAGGGCGAAGTCTGTAACATCAATTATGTATCACCGCTGTACCGATGTGGGGTGTATTGTCTGAGGGAGCAAGGTTATGGAAATGTATACATTTCCGACCTTGCTTTGCCAAAAGGCAAAGACAGTCCGCTCCCGTTGGTCGCAGCCAAAAAGGAATTTCAGAATGGAAAAAGATAGACAACAACCACGACCGACCAAACGCAATAAGGTGCGTGTGGTCAGCGCAAGATTTACAGATATTGAATACCAAGCGGTGGAGAAACGCAGGAAAGATGCAGGCGTTTCCCTCAGCAGGTTTGTACATTCCGTATTGCTAACGGGTAAAGTAGTTCAGCGCATTAGCAAGGCGGATGCGGACATACTTCGTAAATTGGCAGGAGAAGCCAACAACATCAATCAGCTTGCCCATAAAGCCAATGTTGGAGGATTTGCCGGAGTGGCAGCCGAACTGATGATGTTGAAGAAAAAGATAGTCCAAATCATAAAGCAGTTGTCCGATGATTGGAAAAATAAGTAAGGGAGCGGGATTCAAGGGCTGTGTCAATTATGTATTGGGCAAACCCGATGCAAGACTGCTGGCTGCGGAAGGAGTACTGACGGACAGCATTCAGAGTATAACGGACTGCTTTCAAGCCCAGCGGATGATGAAGCCGAATATCCGTCAGCCTGTGGGACATATCTCGCTCAGCTATGCGCCCGAGGACGTTTCGAGAACGACGGATGAGATGCTTGTCAGTCTGGCAAAGGAGTATATGCAGAAAATGGGAATCAGAGATACCCAGTATATCATCGCCCGGCACAATGACCAAAAGCATCCGCACGTCCATATCGTTTTCAACCGGGTGGACAACAACGGGCGCACCATCAGCGACAGGAACGACTGCTATCGGAATGTCAAGGTCTGCAAGGAATTGAAAGAAAAGTACGGACTTTATTTCGGCAAAGGCAAGGACAGGGTAAGGATGCACCGTCTGAAAGGGAACGATAGGACGAAGTACGAGATTTACCATGCCGTCAAGAACTTACTGACCAAATCCGATAGCTGGAAACAATTCTTTTCCGAACTATCCAAGCAGGGGATAAAAGCGGAGTTCAAATATAGTGGCAGGAGCAATGTCATACAAGGCTTGTCCTTTACCAAAGACGGCATTACGTTCAAGGCTTCGGACATTGACAGGAGTTTCAGCTATTCAAAATTAGACAGGCAGTTGGGAGAAACCAATAGCCAATACCAACAAGGTATCGGAATAGCGACCAGCAGCCAACCTGCAATGCAGCGTGAGAATACCTGTAATTCAGGCGGTAATGTAGTGGAAAGCATTGCCGGAGCGTTTGGCGGACTGTTCAACCCTGCACACAACCATGCCGATGAGAATGCGGAAGCAGCCTTTTGGCGGAATTTGAAAAAGAAGAAAAAGAGAAGAATCAACTGGTAATCATTCAAAAACAGATACGAAAATGAAAGAAATGGAGAATAACGATTTCATCCACACGCTGGATGCGGTATATAACCTCTGTTCCGAAATTAAGGAACGGATAACTTCGGTTGAAACACCTAATGAAGAAGAAAGTAACGAGGGAGTTATCCTGCTTTCCGACAATCTGCAACGGCTTCAAGCCGAAATAGTGGAATTGAAACTTGGACTGTCTTCCGACAGGGAAGGACGGGATAAACTCCGCGCTGCCATAAATTTGCGGTTCAAAGAAATCAATGAAGTGTATTCGGCATTGAGTACAACCAACGAGAGAATCTTTGCCGGACAGGAACGAATCAGCGAGGAACTGCAACGGATTCAAAGCCTGAAAGTCCAGAATAACCATACACACGTTATTGACTTTAAGACTTCACGTCCTTTTTTATGGCAGGCTGTCATGTCTATGATAATTCTGCTTCTTTTGGTCGGCAATGCTTGGCAGTTCAAGAGGAACATGGACTTGTCGGACAATGATTTGAAATATCGCCTTATCAAAATGTATGGTGGCATTTCAGGCAATCAATTGGATACGCTGGAAGTGATATTCCATCGGGACAGGGATAAAACCGTCATTAAAAACATCCGTAATGATGTGGAAGATTTTGAATACCGTACACGGATAAGAGCTGAAAAGTTGGAAAAGGCTAGGTTGTTGCAGCAGGAGGCAGAAGAGTTAAAGCCATAATTTCTTAGAAATATATTATAACGTGAGTTCGATATAATATATTCAACTGTATATTAGTAACATAATGATAAATTCATAGTGTTGAATTGTAACTGATTCTATATATATGGAGGGAGTACGTATAGCATGTAAATAATAAATTCGTGCCCCCCTCGCTGGAAAAATTACAGATTATAACTATAGAACCTAAAAGAGTCGTATCAAACTCTGTTTTGAGTAATGACGCGACTCTTCTTTTTGTCTTTAAGGACGTTCAAGTTTCAAATCAAGAGTTCATATAGGCCAAATTTGAGTTTTGTTAACCTTATTCGTGATTATAATCTTGACTTAGCATCTTGCTTTTCGTGTAATTATTTTTCCAAGCATTTTCTAAGACCGCCAATGAATAATCGTCATGAGCAATTAATCCTTTACGAATTAAAGCACTTAAATGACGATGGAAATTTGTTGAATGCCCAACGCAATTTAGTAGTTTCCCAAGTATATCACGTTCAAAATAGATGGAATGGATGTTTCTTGCCATTCTGATATAATTACTATTTTTTGTGTAATAAGATTCTGCAATATTCAATTCCTGGGCGAACTCTTCGCAATGGGCTATTTCATACATCATCAAAATGTAATGTGCCAATGCATCACTCGCAACAAATACAACAGACTGTTTGCCAATATTAAATACGCCACTCTTAAAACCATCTTTAAGAAGTTCGTCCTTGCAATTAATTAAATAAGGCGGTTTGTTAAAGTCAGCCAATGAAGTGAATGAATGTTGTAATTTATGTGTGATATAGTTGTAATGGAAAGCTACGCTATCGCCAAAACTCATCCATTGGCACTCATTTTCCGATGTTTTCCATACGGCAACTATAGTGGCAAACGAGCCTTCATCGTAAAACTTGTCTAGCAAAAGCCCACCTAATTGTTTGGCATCTGTTTCACATTCATTATAAAAAGGCTCCCAAATTTGTTCAATCCACGTATTAAACTTTTCCACATTTTCTATTGGAATATCCGGCAGATGTGCAAGTAGGTACTGTGACCAACGCTCAGCAAATAAACCTCCTCCTCCGGCTCCATCTGAAATAGCAATTCGTTTTTCTTTTGCTAAAACTGCATCTTCGTTAATGCAATTTTGTTCAAATTTACTAATGGATATACACTTACTTTTCATTGATTTTGGTTAATGTTGGTTGGTGTTCCTATATCCATAAGTTTGATTAATGTGGTAGCATCCACATTCACGCCCATTGCCACATGCCGTCCCTGACGATTGTCGTTTAAATACTTCTCAATATCTGCATTGTAGCGCAAGGGTAACAGACTCGATATTTCAAAGAGAGTTTCTGCATAGCTATTACCGTTGAGTTCTCGTTTATCTATTGGGCAAATTATTTCTTCGGAAGACTTGCTTGCGGTGAAATGGATATTGAACAAGATTACATTACCATCATTGGTAAACATGGATTTCAGCTCATTGGCATTTTGTAGAACAGTGTCTTTACTTGCACCATTAAACTCTCCGTCTGTGATATTAATGATAGTAGGAGGATAGCAATCTTTTTCTTTATGTTGTTCCATCCATTGGTCAAGTAGCATTTTTGCGCGCCCGAAAGCCTTATGTAGATGCGTCCAACTGCCATCGTGACGTGCTTCTACCCACTGAACTTTTTCTACTTCTTTCTCTACAGTTCCTTTTCGAGTTCTCTTTTCTTCTCGTATAGTGATTTTCTTATACGGATTGTTACGTAACTCTTCTGGCGAAACGAAATCACGACCTTTCAAACATCCGTTCCATCCGCTGTAAGCCTCTGTTCCATATCCGATGACGGCAATGCTATAGTAATAGCGTACTTCGTTGGATTTAATACAACGTAACACTAGTTCATTGATTTGTCTGTTCACGATACGAGAAGCTGCTTCTGCCATTGTCATTTCTTCTCCAAACAATATTGTTTTCTTTTGCATACTGACAGAATGGTCTACAAGAAAAATGAATGCAGTAGGCGTATTACGAGTAATTTGTGCTGTATAAGCTGCTTTACTTAGAAGTTGTTTAGGCTTATTGGAAACAGGAATGCCGAAATTTCCGATGTTCTTAATGTATTGCAAAGGAATATGGTTCTTAATAAGCACCTCTGCTTGGTAATACATTTGTTCTTCTTCAGGTAAATCGAAATGTTTCTTCGCTTTTACGGCATTAAAATTTATATCCTTAAAATTTTCTATTTTGCCTCCTATTTTAGCTCCGCTTTTAGTAGCATTGCGGTCTGCATATAATGTTTCTTGCCAATAAATCACCTCTGGGTCTATTTCAAGAATGATAGGATTTGAAATACGTCCATCGTTCATAGCAGCATACATCATAGGATGCTGTGTGACGAAACTCACACGTACAAAATTCTGTAGCCCATCTCGTAAATCCAGAGTTTTGGATATTTGACTTCCACCTGTTTTTTCTATTTTGATACCTTTCGAATCACAATCTGCCCATGAGTATAGTCCACCATTTCTGATTATGGATTCTAAATTATCACGATCTGTAAAGTGGTATAATTTCTTTATACCATGTTGTTCGAGTATAGCCTTATATTCTTGCCAGTTTGTTTTCTTTTCCATATTTATTTTTATTAGTCAAACAATGAAAGTTGTATCGTAGTGTTATCAGTTGGGGGACAAATTCTGTTTGCCATATTGTTATATGGATACAAACCTTCCACGTATGCCTTAATCAAAAAAGCATGCGAAAGAGGTTTACTTGCATCTTCCACATCACTATTCGTTTCATAATCGAGTAGTACAATTGTCTTTGTATAACTTGCTTCACTTAAACGCTTAATGATATTTTCAACTTTATGCTCCAACACCCAACGGTAAGTGGGGATATATATCAGCTTACGTGCTTCAATATACCCCAAAAGTTCTGTCCCCTCAACTCCCTTGCGATGTCCCAAGGGGATACCGTATTTTCTGACTGTCCGTTTAATATTCTTCATTGTATCGTTGAAAAATAGGTTTGTATCCACATCAGCGGTTTCAAACACTTTTAAACCTTGCCAAATGGCTTCCACACAAGAGGCTGTCCAACCTTCGCTAAAAGGTACAGGAATGTCATGGTGAGGATAAAATGGACTTAATTTCACTAGTCCATCTTTTGCCTGTGAAGTAACATCGGCGATGATTGCATCTGGATATTTCTCCAAAATACTTTCAGACTTCTTTCGTTTGGAGGCTATGATAATCATTTTATTATTAATTATTTTTTCTTGTTTCCTAAAGCATATAATTTGTTGAACTCTAAAGAAAATCTAGTAGCTAACTGGTTGTCATTCTCAGTTATATTAATATGCTCGGCATTTCTTAACTCCGCATTGTCTGTCCAATTATAACTTCCACTAATAACTATCTGGTTATCAATAACGCAAAACTTTTCATGCATTATGCCACCTTGTTCGCTTCTAACTTTTACCGCATTTAAGCCAGAAATGTCTATACCATGTTTCTTATTTATGCCATCGTTATTTATAACAACACGAACATCAACTCCTTGATTTTTCTTTTCTATTAACTTTTTATACAGGACATCATTTGTAAACCAAGCAACGGCAACAACTATAGATATTTGTGCCTTGTCTAAAGTTTGGAGTATATCATTCTGTATTTTTTGAAAAACGGCAGTATTTTTTATAATAGGTGTTTTACAAATTCTCAAGCCGGTAATTTTAAAAGCCCCATCGTTGTTTTCTATATTATATCCACAAGCAGAAATAATATCATTTATTTCTGCTGCACATTTTTCTTTCCAAGTAGATTTTGAAATTACTTCTTCTATTAATGAGGAGAGACCTTCATTTTCATTCATTTTTTTTAATCTGTCTTCAGCGTATGTTTTTTTTGCTGTGTTTTGTCCTTCCTTAATTGGTGGAAGCCCGTTGGCATATACATCTCGAAAATTACCATATTTATTAAAAATACTGATAAGTTCCCTTCCTGTGAAGTTTGCACCATGATCTGTATGACCAGTCATATATGGTGCTAATTGCTGTATTGCATAGTCATCTAATTTCATAATTATTTTTTTAGATTTCTCTTATTAGTTTTTGAAGATAGGCTGGAATGAGCCTTGATATATTTTTCATCCCTTTAGGTACTATTATCTGTTCCAAGTTAAAGCACCAATAAAAAGCTGTTTCATCTATATATTCTAAAGATTGTGGTAACTTTATTTGTCTCATAGTTTTCCCAAAAAAAGAATTTGCGCCTAAAAGTTTTACCCCATTAGGGATGCAAATATTTTCATCATCTCCCAAATAAGAAATAAGTCTTTTTTCTTTTATATCATATAGTATGTCGTTCAATATTTTAATTTCGTCAGAAAGAGATGTTATTTTTAATTCGCTGGTTCCTGCAAAAGGATTATCTCCTATACCAATAACTGATTTAGGAATAGTTACTTCTATTATGTTCATTTCACTAAAAGCTCCTCCCTTGATATACTTTACTCCATCAGGGATGTTTATGGTATCTTTATTCCCCAAATATCGAATAAGTGTTTTTTTATCAGCTGATAAAAAATAGTCATTTTCAACTATAAAACTCTTTGATTTACATATGATATTTGAAATGCTTGCACAAAATACATTACTGCCAATTCTTTTTAATGAACTTGGCAAATATAGAGTTTTTAAATAATGTCCATCTATTTCATTATACAAATCATTGAAACATTCATTGCATAATATTTCTGTACCTTCTTTTACTGTAAATTCTTCCCCATAAGTACCCCAGTAGCATAAGAATCTTTTTCCATCAATACTATATGTCCCAGTATTACTTTCACCGACTGATGAAGGCAATTCATGATGTTGTATATTGACTACATCATTCATCTGGTATAGTCTGTTATATTGTTCTAGTTTATATTCAGCATATGAATCGCCGTTATATGCCGCTTTAGAATAATATTTAAAAGATTTTGATATATCTTTTTGAACTCCGTTTCCACGTTCATAACAAACTCCTAACATTGATTGTGCATAGGTGTCATCTTGTTCTGCTGCTTTCGTCCACCACTTAACGGCATTTTTATAGTTTATTTCTAAGCCTCTTCCAAAGTAATATTTCCATCCTAATTTAGATTGGGAAAGGGGGTCTCCTTGTAATGCTGATTCTTGATAGAGATTTGCCGCTGTACATTCGTCTCCGTTCTGATCGTAAATATAAGCTAGCCATGATGTCGCATGTGAAAAATTTATTTCATGTCCTAAAGAAAAATATTGTTTGGCTTTTACATTATCCATATTTAATAATTCTTCTCCTTTACGACAAATAGCAAAGCCAATTTTATTTTTCTCTAATTTGTCTATGAATAGGTTTTTCTCATTATTAAAATCATCTCCATAAAAATAGCATTTGCATAATCCACAAGAAGCTTTTATATCTCCTAATGAAATAGCAAGTTCATACCATTGTATAGCCTTCGAATAACTTTTAGGGACATAAATTCCATAATAATATAAGTCTCCTAATTTTATCATTGCTTTAGTATCACCTTTATGTGCTGCATGTATTAATTGTGATTCCTTACGAGTATCAAATGCAGAGTTGTCAGATAGTAAGCTGCTTATAATTTGTCTATCAAGCCTGCCAAAAGAGGATACCATTATATATGCAGATATTAATGGTGCAATTCGCTTATCTTCTAAATAATTGTCAAACTGTCGAATAAAATCAATATTGTTTGGTGTTAAATATTTATCAATAGTTGATGGATGGATTGATATTACTTTTAATAATAATAATATTAGTACCGCTGGATAATCATCAATATACTCGTCAAAGTCATCCATACTTCGACCTCTATATTGAAACATAGGAGTTCCTTGTTCACGTGCTTTTTGTCCGAACATGACTGGAACAAACATACCATCATAATCTATTAAAACGATGCTCCCGTCCGATTTGATGATAATATTATCGGGCTTTAAATCGCCATGTGCAATATGCTGTGGTAATAACCAACAAATAAATTTCTGAAAATCGTCAGCCAACTTTCTCAATTTCATTTTATTGTTAATTATACTTTGTATATATTCTTCCAAGCATAATCCTTCTACCCAATCCATAAGAAGAACCGGAAATTCAGTTTCTTTTGTTTGTGTAGAATCCACAAACAATTCTTTTTCGTAATAAGTAACAGATATTAAATAAGATGGCTTTTCATAAGTGTTTAAATATTCTGTTATCAATCTATATGATTCTTCACGCCCCTTTTGTTCTCGAAGAAAACATTTAAGTGCATAATAGTTGTTCCCGTCCGTCATTTTGAATACCACGGCAAAGTTGCCGCTACTCATTATGGGAATGCCTGCATCATCCAAAACAGGACGAAGATTTTTAAGTCTATCGAAATTATATTCTGCAGAATGGATAGCTTCTATGTATTCGGATATTAAAGGATATTGCATGGCTTTACTACTTGACATTTAAAATAAATTTCTTGATGTCTTCTTCCGAAGGCAGTTCTATCATATACTTCTGTACGAATATATTCGGGTCTAATCCGGCTGTAGCATACTTTACTAAAGCATCTCCCTTTTCGGTACAAAGCAGAATACCGACAGGTGGATTATCGTCTGGCTGCATCACTTCCGCTTTAAAGTAGTTAAGGTACATATTCAGTTGTGAAGCATACTCATGTCGGAACTTGTCTATCTTCAATTCCACAATGACATGGCATTTCAAGATGCGATGATAGAACACAAGGTCGGCAAAGAAGTAATCTTCATCAATCAAGATACGTTTTTGCCGGGCTTCAAAGCAGAAACCGTGTCCCATTTCCAGCAGGAAGTGTTGCAGGTTGTCAAGAATGGATTGTTCCAAGTCGCTTTCTGTTACCAAGGCACGTTCATTCAATCCCAAGAACTCTAAAGTAACAGGAGTGTTGATAACATCTTTAGGTTGTAATAGGGTTGCTTGTTGCTGGACTAAAGCGGAGAGGGCTTCTTTGTTTTTGGAGAGTCCGCTACGCTCGTAATATAAAGATGCTATTTGTCGTTCCAACTCCTTTACAGACCAGCAGCCACGAATCGTTTCCATTTCATAGAAAGCACGTTTTACTGGGTTCTCAATTCCTGATATGGTATTTAAATGGGTGGAAGATAATCTGTTGAATAATCTATCAGACGGAATCATCCATGTTTCGGCTTGTGGATGTTCTGCTGATAGTTTCCAGACGCCATTTTCAGATTCGGCGGTCGCCAACCGCCGAATTGGTTCGGTGAATTCGGCGGTCAATGACTGCCGAATTTGAATTTGTGATGCAATGTATTGTG
>ERZ857775.2175-NODE-2175-length-19950-cov-5.442976_pt1 | contig 19950 bp, 18 predicted proteins | sample MGYA00519698_ERZ857775 | MGnify/ENA primary metagenome ERZ857775 (study PRJEB31778, sample SAMEA3449363) | human gut metagenome | biome: human gut; feature: human-associated habitat; material: faeces | place: United Kingdom | collected 2010/2012 ...
AGAGGGAAAATCCAATCTGCAAGAAATACAAGCATTCCTCAGAAAAGATTTTCCCGGTTATAGTTCATCTGTCTTAATTGTTGTGTCCCGGATACTTATCCCATATCTGTGTAATTGTTTTCCTGAAGCAGGATATTGTATCTATATTTTTTATTATACACATAATTATTTCCGAACACAATGTTTATTTATTTTATTTTTCAGATAAATACCAGAACCCTCTCCACAATAAACACCGCAGCACATGCCAGCAGCGCTACTGTGATCAAACTTTTCTCTTTATATGCCGCAATAAGCGCTACAAAAAATCCAGCGGCGCCGGAGATGATGCTGTCTGTGGCTTTCAGGATGGCCGGGAAGGTCATGGCTGCGAGACAGGCGTATGGCACGTAGTACAGAAAGGACTTGATAAACGGGCTTTTGATCTCGTTTTTTGCAAGAGCGAGGGGCAGCATACGGATGAGATAGGTGACTGCTGCCATCACCAGGATATAGAGATATACATTATGACTCATGAGATGCTTCCTCCTTCTCTTCCACCGGACAGAAATAAGCTGCCAGGCCTGCTACCAGAAGTGTTGTGATAATGATCATAAATCCGGATGATACCTGTTTTAATACCGGTGTCACCGCAAAAATGGTGCTGACTGCCATGGATGCCACAACCACTCCAAGAACCGGTCTGCTCTTTTTGGACGGCGGGATGATGATGGCCAGGAACATTCCGTAAATGGCAACACTTAAGGCACTGAGCATAAAATCCGGAAGAAGGCTTCCGGAAATACCGCCTACCAGAGTTCCCAGAGTCCATCCGGGGATCGCCACACACATGGCTCCATAATTGTAAAATACGCTGACTTTTCCCTCCTGGGCCGCACTGATCCCGAAGATCTCATCGGTGATACCAAAGGCGGCGATATACTTCAGGATGCCGGATTCCTCACGCCGGAATTTCTGGGACAGGGAAAAAGACATCAGGCAGTATCTTAAGTTGATGATCAGCTGAGTCATTGCCATCTCCCACATGGAACCTCCCGCAAAAATAATGTCCAGTCCCGCAAACTGACCGGCCGATGTCAGGTTAGTCAGTGAGATTAGGACTGCCTGCCAGATACTTAAGCCTCCGGCAACGGCCATCATGCCAAAGGTGAACGACACCGCGAAATATCCCAGTCCAATGGGCACGCCATCCTTCATACCTTTTCTGAAACTTTCTCTTTTCATCGATTTCCTCCATTGTATGTATGTTAGCCAGGCACATAAGATCATCCGCGTTTACGGCCTGATCCTGTACTGTCACGAACCCGGTTGCACACGTAAATAGCGTGCCCGGAAACCCTTTACACGTCTCCTGACACGCTCTTTTATTGTAGCATTGCCATATCAAAACTTCAATACTTCGCAGCAAACACAGCTGTGCTTTTTCCCTGATTTTATGCTTTTTCTACGATTTTATAGTAAGATCTGGCTGTCATGGAGTAGATCAGTCCATAGACCAGAGCAAAGGCCAGAACCGTTCCTGCTGTACAACCCACGTACAGTTTTGTATTGGCCATTCCAAACAGCAGCAGGAGCCGGCGGATCAGCGGAAATGCCATGGAAATATGCACCATCGCCATCACAAGCGGGATAAAAAATACCAGAAGGATCTGTCTGCGGATGGCACCTTTTACCTCTCTGCGGCTCATGCCCACTTTCTGCATAATCTGGAACCTTCCCTGATCTTCGTAGCCTTCGGAGATCTGTTTATAATAAATGATCATCGCCGTTCCCATAAGGAACAGTGCTCCCAGAAAGATTCCAATAAACAGGATACTTCCATTATCCACATAATAAGTTTCATACTCACTCTGGCGGACACCACCGATCACGATGGTATTCTCAGAAAAACCATCACTGTGGCAGTAATCTTTCAGTGCCTGATAAACAGCCTGGCCATACCGGATCTTTTCCTCACTGCTGCCACGGATATCTACACCAAGATGAACTGTGAGATCTTTTCCCGCCTCGTAGGCATCAAGTCCTTCGTACATCTTTGTCCGGAGCCCGTCAATATACTCAAAGTCCGAATCCGTTACAACAATTGCCGCCATATTGGAAACCAGATTGGTCATCGCACTTAAAGGTGCTTTTTCCAGCCATTTCTTTACTGCAAAATCCCAGTCATCAATTTTTAATGTGTCTGTTTCCCTTTCAGATGGATACCAGGCAAAGATCTCGCCGTCGTGGAGATCTGTTTTTTCCCCCGTAAGTTTCTCATACTCAGACTGGCGGATCGTATACAGATCTACGGAATTCCCATCTTCCGAGTAACTGTAGGCCTGTCCGATCATAATGCCGTTTTTTCCCTGCTTGCAGCCGATCTCGAGATACGTTTCAGTCACTGTTTTTTCTGCCGGCACCTGATAATCTTCGATTGCCTGTGCAAAAACCTTCTGAAACTGTTCACTCTGTTCCTGGCTGATACCGGAGATTTGGGCATCCGTATCAAAAGGATACCGGTTCACCATAATGTCCCCCATTCCAAAATACAGGGACACAGTCATGGAAAGGAGCAAGAGTACGCCAGTACTTAAGATACAGATACTTGCCAGGCCTGCCGCATTCTGTTTCATACGGTAGATCATGCCGGAAACACTGATAAAGTTGCTGGTTTTATAGTAGAACTTTTTGTTCTTTCGAAGCAGTTTCAGAATCACAATACTTCCTGCTGTAAAAAGAAGATACGTTCCTGCCATGACCAGGATTACCGCCAGAAGAAAAATAAAAATCGCCTGGATCGGAGATTCCGTGGTTACTGCCAGATAATATCCCACGCCAAGACAGATCACACCCAGAAATGCCATGAGCCATTTTGCCCGGGGCTCCCTCTCTCCTGTGTTTCCACCTTTCAGAAGTTCTACCGGATTATTCATTCTTACTCTGGTAAGATTCAGTGCCAGAATCACAAGAAAAATCCCTCCAAATCCTGCGATACAAAACAGGATTCCAGTAATGGAAACATAAAATCCCAACACCGCCGGAACATGAAGAAAACGGAAAAGCAAAAGCAGGGAAAGCTTGCTTCCAAGGATTCCAAACCCGATACCTGCTGCCAGAGAAAGCAGAGACGTCATGATCGTTTCCAGAAACATCACTTTTCCGATATGGCCTTTTTCCAGGCCCAGAATGTTATAAAGTCCAATCTCTTTCTGGCGCCGTTTCATAAGAAAACTGTTGCTGTAGATCAGAAAGATGACACAGAAAATTCCAACAACCACTTCACCGGTTCCCACGATCAGCCGCACTTCTGATGCCTGGGGCACTGCTTTCTCCAATGTGGGACAGTCCCGCAGAAATTCCATCATATACATCATGGCAATACAGAAAATGCAGGTAAGCATATAGGGAATATAGGTGCTCCGGTTGTTGCGGATGTTCTGTACTGCCAGTTTTCCAAACAGTCCTCTACGCATGGCTCTCACCGCCTGTCGTAAGGATCGTCAGGGTATCTGCGATCATCTGGTACATTTCCTGTCTCGTTTTTGTGCCACGGTAGATCTGGTGGAACACCTGTCCGTCCTTGATAAAAAGAACTCTGGATGCATGGCTGGCTGCCTGTGCACTATGGGTTACCATGAGAATGGTCTGGCCTTCCTGATTCACTTCATTGAACATGGAAAGAAGATCGGACGCCGCACGGGAGTCCAGCGCTCCGGTTGGGTCGTCCGCAAGGATCAGCCTGGGATCTGTGATCAGCGCTCTTGCAACTGCCGCCCTCTGTTTCTGTCCGCCGGAAACCTCGTAGGGAAATTTTTCCAGAAGCTGGTCAATGTGAAGGGCTTTTGCAATGGGTCGGATCTTCTGTTCCATCTCCTGATAATCTTCGCCTGCCAGCACAAGGGGAAGATAGATGTTATCCCGGAGACTGAAGGTGTCCAGAAGGTTAAAATCCTGGAATACGAAGCCTAAGTTTTTCCGACGAAATGCGGAAATCTCTTTTTCTGTCAGGTGGGTGATGCTTTTTCCTTCCAGAAGTACTTCACCGGATGTTGGGCGATCCAGGGCTGCCAGAATGTTCAGAAGCGTTGTTTTTCCGGAACCGGACTCTCCCATGATCGCCACATATTCTCCCTCTTCCACTGAAAAAGTCACATTGGAAAGTGCCTGTACTTTGTTTCCGCCGAAGCGGGTGCTGTATATCTTTTTTACATTTGTTACTTCCAGTAATGCCATATGCCAATTCCTTTCTTATCTGTGTTTGCAGCGTTCCAGGGAATTCGTGCATCATATTCTATAGCAGTCCCAGGAATCAATGCATCAAAAGAAAGTTGTTCAGAGCATGACGTGCTGAACTTGATGCAGGAATTTATGGAAATACTATAAGTGACTGAATCCGATACAGGAATTACCTGTGTCGCTATATTATGTTTTCAGTATAAGAAAATTCTCCGGCGGCTGCCATCGAAGTGGCTTACATTTTGCGGGGGAAGCTTACATTTATGTAAGGTTGGCTTCTGCAAAAAAATTTCAATACATCTCCAGCTCTTTTTTCCACAGGCTCAGCCGGACTTCCGTACCTTTATCCACCTGGGAATCCACAGTGATCTCATGGCCCAGCTTTTTCAGGATCTTCCGGCTTAAATACAGTCCGATCCCGGTGGCGCGGTTGTCCTCCCGGCCGTTGACTCCTGTGTAGCCTTTTTCGAAGATCCGTGGAAGGTCTTCTGCCTGGATTCCGATGCCGGTGTCTGCGATGACAAGGATTGCCGGTGCTGTATTCGATGTCCTGTTTCCACGCTCATCCTCCAGCCAGATTTCAATGCCGCCCGTTCTTGTATATTTCAGCGCATTGGAAAGTATCTGTCCGATAACAAAACCGAGCCATTTTTCATCGGTGAGAACGGTCGCATCTGTTCCCTCATAGGACAATGAGAGCTTTTTTGCCACAAAGATCCCTGCATATTTATGGATCTGTTCCCGGATGATCCGATCCAGAGAAGACCGGGCAAGCTTCAGGTCTGCGGACATGTCTTCTGTTCGAAGGTAGCCCAGCACCATCTCTACATACTGTTCAATGCGAAAAAGCTGTGCCAGGGATTCCCGGTTCCGCTCCGGTTCCTCCTGAAGCAGCAGACGCAGGGCAAAGATCGGCGTCTTAATCTGATGTGCCCACATGGTATAGTAATCCGTCATCTCTTCCAGGGAACGCTGCCGGTCTGTCTCCACCCCCATCCGCATGCCGTCCAGCTTGCGGATGATCTCCCGGTAAAGAAGTTCCACCTCATCGGTGGTCTCGTCCAGACGATCCAGATTGATCTCCGGAGCTTTTTCCACCAGGCAGAGCGTCTGAGCCTTCTGCCGGTAGCGGACATACCCATATAAAAAAGCGGCAGCTCCTGCTCCAAGCCACAGAACTGCCATATAGATCACTGCCTCAGCGGGAAGCTGGTACAGGCAGACCACTGCTGCCGATGCAGCCACCGCAAAAACAAAGGCAATGAGAAAAATTTTTGTCTGTTTCAAATATGCGCGTAATAATTCCATAAAAACCTCACACCATGTAGCCCAAACCTTTTCGCGTGATAATAAAATCCACAAGGCCTGCTGCCTCCAGTTTTTTACGAAGGCGTGTAATGTTTACGGTCAGGGTGTTGTCGTCCACAAAACTGTCACTTTCCCACAGTTTCGTCATAATGGCATCTCTGGATACCGGTCTGCCTGCCTGGGAAAAAAGCAGCTCCAGAATACGCAGTTCATTTCTGGTCAGTTCCAGCTCCACCCCGTTCCAGGTCAGCGTAGCCCCGGAAAGGTTGAGCACTGCTCCCTTATGTTCCAGTACATTGCCTGGATTTCCAAAGGAATAGGTCCTGCGGAGGATTGCCTGGATCTTGGCTACCAGCACGTCCATGTCAAAAGGCTTGGCGATAAAATCATCTGCTCCACGGCTCATGGCCATGACCATGTTCATATTGTCGGCTGCGGAGGAGATAAAGATCACCGGCACCTGGGAAACTTTTCGGATTTCCTCACACCAGTGGAAGCCGTTATAAAAGGGAAGTTTCAGATCCAGAAGAACAAGCTGAGGATCTTTCCCCGCAAATTCCTGCAGTACATTGGAAAAATCCTCAGCCAGAAAAACTTCATATCCCCAGGAACTGAGATGTTTTTTCAGAAGATTCGCGATTGTTTCGTCATCTTCTACAATAAAAATACGATACTTCATTCCTGTTCGTCCTTTTTATGTTTACGCTTCTTCCGCTCCATCCGGATCTACCAGGCGGTTCAGAACCTTGAAGCCATTGTTACGGAGAACACTCTCTGCAACAAGAAGATCCTCACAGTGCATGATCGCTACCGGGACTTTCAGGCCTCTGTGGAAGAAGGTGTAGATGTAGTGAAGGTTTACGTTGCTGTCGCCCATGACACTTAAAAGTTTGTCCAGGCCGCCGATCTCATCCTGAAGATCCACCAGGATGGCCTGAGTGATACGGGTCATGTATCCGTTTTCAGCCATGATCTGATCTGCTTTTTCCGGATCATCGCATACCATACGGAAGTTTGCGAATTCCGGTGCGTCGAAGCAGCCGAAGCCGTAGATGTCGATCTGATTCTCTGCAAGAATCTTTGTAACTTTCTGAAGACTCCCTGGGGTGTTTTCTACGAAGACGATGTTCTGTTTTACCATGATGTGTTTCCTCTTTTCTTTTTATTCTTTTCTTATTTTTTTATTTTAGCATGAAATTTGCGGGAAGTGAATCCCTTCCCAGGGTGGAGCATTTCGCATGTGGCGGATTCCCTTCCGGGATGGAGCATTTCCACATACGGTGGATTCCCTTTCCAGCGGGAGTATTTTGCATGCGGCAGGTATATCGCCTTCCGGCGGGAGCATTTTGCATGCGGCAGGTATATCTCCTTCCGGCGGGAGCATTTTGCATGCGGCAGTTGCGAGGAGGGGAAGCATTCATAGTTGCGAAGGCCATGCTCTCGCGCTCCACCCCTCCCGGCCACGCCGCTGTTCTGCGCTGTGGAATGTGTTGCTTTGCTGGTGAGGTGATGTATTCTACGATGTTGGTTGTTGTAGGTTGTGCCGATATGAGTGGATGTTCTACTGTTATCTCATTACTGACAAATACTAATACAATATCCCATAATTTAAGCATCCATATTACATCATATCCCCCATTATAATGACACACTTAATCATATTCACAAACACTCTTCTACCAAAAACACAGGGAACAGGCCCGCTACGCGGGCCGCTTTCCCGTCCGCCCTCATCCATCGGCTCAGCCTGGCGTCCTCGATACTGTCGAATCCATCGCCCCACCAAAAACGTCACTCACACCACAACGTACGCTCCAAAAAAGCGTGCCCAGAAAGGGGGAGCGCGAGGGGGAAATACGCGGGCTTCGCAACTCCGAGCGCTTTCCCCCTCGCAAATTTCCGCCGGGAAACAATTCCCGGATTTCCCCCGCTGTATCACAGCGATACGTTTGCATTCACACATTAAAGCGTAACGCTTTTAATCGCTAAATTTTGAATATAAGTATACCATCCTGATAAGAAATGTCAACCACCTTTTCCAAAACAAAAATCCCCAACATAAAAAACAAAAATAATATATAAAAAAGCCGGACACACATCCAACAGACATGCGTCCAGCTATACATTTTTTACTTGCAGTTATTTTGAAAGAGCTCAATCCAGTTCTTCATCCACATACTTCTGTATATTAGAAGCATTCACATACTTCTTAACCTGCGCTCCGTCAGTGATCACAAGTGTAGGCGCCTGACGGATCCCGTACTGCTTAACAAGTTCGGGATTCTGCTCGGCATCGATGATCTCCAGTTCCTCACCTTCCAGCATTTTCTTTGCCATACGGCAGTTTGGACAGGTGCTGGTCGTGAAGAGATATTTGTGCGATGCCACCGGCTGGATCTCAACCTCGTCGCCTTTCATGGTCATCATGCTGGTGTGTACCTTTTTCAACTGGGAGTGGGTAATATCATAGAGGGTACGGTTCTTGTACTCCTGTGTCTTACCATCATTCCAGTTCTGTACCGGACGGTAGTAGCCGGTGATACGGCTGTAAACTTCAGCCTTCTTTCCACATTTCGGACAGGTGAAATGCTCTCCGCTGATGTAGCCATGCTCCTGACATACGGAATAGGTCGGAGAAATGGTGTAATACGGCAGGCGATAATTCTCTGCGATCTTACGTACCAGAGACGCTGCTGCCTTCCAGTCCGGAAGTTTCTCTCCCAGGAATGCGTGGAATACAGTTCCGGATGTATACAGAGTCTGCAGATCATCCTGTATATCCAGTGCGTCAAAAATATCAGCGGTATAATCAACCGGCAGATGGGAGCTGTTTGTGTAATACGGAGTATCGCCCTCTTTTCCTGCTGTCTTGATATCCGGATAACGGCTTCTGTCGTGTTTGGCAAGGCGGTATGCGGTGGATTCCGCCGGTGTTGCCTCCAGATTGAAAAGCTCTCCCGGATACTGCTCCTGATAGTCAGAAAGACGGTTTCTCATATGCTCCAGAACCTCTTTCGTAAACTTCTGGGTCTCCGGATCTGTCATGTCTTTTTTCAGCCAGCATGCATTTAAGCCCGCTTCGTTCATTCCCACAAGACCGATGGTGGAAAAATGATTCTCAAAACTTCCAAGATATCTCTTGGTATACGGATACAGTCCCTCATCCAGAAGTCTGCTGATCACATCTCTCTTGATGTGAAGAGATCTTGCGGAGATATCCATCATGCGATCCAGACGCTGATAAAATTCCTTCGGTGTTCTGGAAAGATATGCAATACGTGGCATATTGATAGTTACAACACCTACAGAACCTGTACTCTCACCGGAACCGAAGAAACCGCCGCTCTTTTTGCGGAGCTCACGGAGATCCAGGCGGAGACGGCAGCACATGCTGCGGATGTCGCTCGGTTTCATATCACTGTTGATGTAGTTGGAAAAATACGGAGTACCGTACTTGGAAGTCATCTCAAAGAGAAGTCTGTTATTCTCGGTATCGGACCAGTCAAATTCCTTTGTGATGGAATAAGTCGGGATCGGATACTGGAATCCACGTCCGTTGGCATCTCCCTCGATCATGGTCTCGATAAATGCCTTATTGACCATATCCATCTCTTTCTTGCAGTCTTTATACTTGAAGTCCATATCCTTGCCGCCTACGATGGCAGGAAGTTCTGCAAGGTCATCCGGAACAGTCCAGTCCAGTGTAATATTGGAAAACGGTGCCTGGGTTCCCCAGCGGCTCGGTGTGTTCACCCCATATACAAAAGACTCAATGCATTTCTTCACTTCCGGATAAGAAAGGTTGTCCACCTTTACAAAAGGAGCCAGATAGGTATCAAAGGATGAAAATGCCTGTGCGCCTGCCCACTCATTCTGCATGATACCCAGGAAATTTACCATCTGGTTACAGAGCACGCTTAAATGCTTGGCCGGTGCGGAAGTGATCTTACCCTCGATTCCGCCAAGGCCCTCACGGATCAGCTGTTTCAGGGACCATCCTGCACAGTATCCGGTCAGCATGGACAGATCGTGGATATGGATATCCGCATTTCTGTGTGCCTCCGCGATCTCATTGTCATAGATCTCAGACAGCCAGTAATTGGCAGTAACAGCTCCGGAGTTGCTTAAGATCAGTCCTCCTACAGAATAGGTTACTGTTGAGTTCTCTTTTACACGCCAGTCCTCAACCTTTACATAGCTGTTTACGATTTCTTTATAGTCAAGGATGGTAGATTTCATATTGCGGATCTTCTCACGCTGCTTGCGATAAAGGATATACGCCTTGGCAACATCGGAATATCCTGCCTGGATCAGTACGTTCTCCACACTGTCCTGGATATCCTCCACAGAGATCCGGTTGTTCTCGATCTTATTCTGAAAATCCGCAGTAACACGAAGTCCCAGAAGGTCGATCATATCCGGACTGTAATTCTTGCCCTTGGCATCAAACGCCTTATCAATGGCTGCGGTGATCTTCCCCATTTTAAATTCGTCTAATTCACCGTCTCTTTTTACTACCTGAAACATAAGAAAATGCCTCCCTCATGCATGTATTTATAAAGCGGACTCTCTTATTCCGCCTCACTTACCTGCCCATGAACATACCCCGTTTCACGATCTATGTTCAAAGCGCTGTAGGCTTATTGTATCAGACACACTCCTTTGCGTCAACACAAAAAGTACCATATATAGTGTCCATTTTGTTCACGGTACTATATATGGTACTGAGTAGTTTTTTTAACATTATGTAACTTTCGGATAGATTTCCCGCGGAACCCTTGCTTTTACAGCAATTCCGCCTTCTGTATACTCTTCCGAAAGAAGCTGTCCATACTCACGGATCAGCTGGATCTGACCGGCCTCCGAATACGGAAAAAGCCGCTCCATATAAATCTGACCTTCTGCAAGGATCTCAGAGAGCAGTTCCTTAAATTCTTCAAGTCCTTCTCCTGTCCGTGCGGAAATCTTCAGCGTATGATCTGCACGGAGATCCCGGAGACTTTCCCCGGAAACACGGTCCTGCTTGTTAAAAAGTGTGATCGTCTTTTTCCCAAGGGCGCCCAGCTCTTTCAGGGTCTCATATACGATATGCATCTGCATCTCCGCCTGGGGATTGGACTCATCTACCACATGAATGATGTAGTCCGCATATTTGGCTTCTTCCAGGGTACTCTTGAAGGCTTCTACCAGATTGTGGGGAAGCTTCCGGATAAATCCTACAGTATCCGTAAGAAGAAGCTGCTGTCCGTCATCCAGTGTCAGAAGACGTGTGGTCGGGTCCAGCGTGGCAAAAAGCTTATCCTCCGAAAGCACCGACGCACCGGTCAGTGTATTCAGAAGCGTGGATTTTCCCGCATTGGTGTAGCCGACAATAGCCGCAGTCTTCAGATTTCCTGCCGCTCTTCTGGAACGGAGCAGTTCCCTGTGCTTTTCCACCTGGGAAAGTTCCTGCTTCAGTGCGGAGATCCGGTTTCGGATCAGACGGCGGTCTGTCTCCAGTTTCTTCTCACCGGGACCTCTGGTACCGATTCCTCCTCCAAGCCTTGAGAGAGAAGAACGAAGTCCCACAAGACGTGCAGAACGGTAACGGAGCTGTGCAAGCTCTACCTGGATCTTACCTTCGCTTGTCACGGCACGCTTCGCAAAAATGTCAAGAATCAGCAAGGTACGGTCCATAACCTTGCATTCCAGTTCCCGCTCCAGATTGTTCATCTGAGCAGGAGAAAGCTCATCGTCACAGATCACACCGTTGGCATTCAGGGCATAGAGAAGGCCTTTTACCTCCTCGATCTTGCCTTTTCCGATATAGGTGCCAGGATGTATTGCCTCGCGGTTCTGGATGATCCTGCCAGCAACGTATGCACCTGCTGTAGCCGCAAGCTCTCCAAGCTCATCCAGGGATTCTTCCATGTCATCCCCCAGATTTGCCTGAACCCCGATCAGGATGACCCGGTCCTGTATTTCCTCAAAATATTCCATATCAGCCCTCCGAAGACGTTCTGGTTTTCAGGAAAGCCAGCTCTTTTTTGGCAGCGGAATCTTCCGGGAACATATCAACATATTCCTGTGCCTTGGTCAGTGCGGTGGCAAAATCCAGTTTTTTCTCATAGGCTACGATCTCGTTGAACAGAAGGCTCTGCATCTCGTCTGTGGTAGCAGTCGGGAGACCTTTTGTAATGTTATCAAGAGCAGAATCATAATCCCCATTCCGGATATCACACAGTGCCAGGCCGTTATATCCCTTGGCGGAATCTCCCACTGCGGAAATATACTGTTTATACATTGCCTGGGCATTTTCCACATCATCCTGAGCCAGATATACCATTCCCAGGAGAAGAAGAGCTTCCGTATTATCCTTCTTGGTTGCTTCCAGGAGCTCTTTTTTTGCATTGCTGTAATCTTCCATATAATAGTAAACGCGGCCTCTGTCACAGTGATCCTGCGCGTCCTTGGCCTCAGAAGAAAGGGCAGCCTCCAGATATCTGGTTCCGTCTGCTTCCATATCTTTATCCAGATACGCTTCATAGATCTGGATCGCCATATCATAGGTGGAGTCCTCTCCATAGGCCTGCTTAAAGTTCGATGCCGCTTCCTCGTAGGAATCCATGGCAAGGGCAACTTTTCCGGTAAGGAAATAACTGCTGGCATCCATGGAAAAATCTTCTCCTAATGTCTGGCAGTCTGCCATGGCGTCCTCATAATTTCCAGCTTTCAGCTCTGCGGTGGCACGGTAAGACAAAATATCCCTGCGCAGGCTTTTACTTACCCGGTCACAGCCCAATGCCTCTGTAAAATTATTCACCGCATCCTCATATTTGCCAAGACGCAGGCTTGCAATCCCCGCCCCACGGTAGGACTGTGCCAGTTTTACCCCGTTCTGGATAGAACTCTGGTACTCCTCCAGGGCATACTTGTAGCTTCCCTGAGAAAGATCTTTACCCGCCTGCTCATATGTTTTTGTTTTTTCACTGCCGCAGCCGCCCAGAAGCAAAGCTCCTGTAACGGCTGCAAGAATCAATACGGTCTTTGTATTTTTCATGGAATTCCTTATTCTACAACAAGCCCTTCGGCTTCCATTACATCAACAACACTGTCTACATACTGGTGGCAGAGTTCATCCGTTCCCGCCTCTACCATAACACGGATCAACGGCTCTGTACCGCTTTCACGTACCAGGATACGGCCATCATCGCCAAGTGCCTCCGCTGCGGCCTCAATGGCTGCTTTTACCTTCTCGTTCTCCAGGGCGGTTTTCTTATCGGAAACACGCACATTGCGGAGAAGCTGCGGATAAACCTTCATCTCCTTGGCAAGGTCGCAAAGTGTGGCTTTCTGATCCACGCATGCCTCCATGATCATAAGAGAAGTAAGGATTCCGTCACCGGTAGCAGAATAACGGCTGAAGATAATATGTCCGGACTGCTCACCGCCGATACTGTAATTGTTTTCCATCATGTTCTCGGCAACGTATTTGTCACCAACTGCAGTCTGCTCGTAGTCGATGCCTTCCCGCTCCAGAGATTTGTAAAGACCAAGGTTTGACATAACAGTTGTTACAACCGTATTTCCGTTCAGCTGTCCTTTTTCTCTTAAATATTTGCCGCAGACATACATGATCTTGTCACCGTCAATGATATTTCCGCGGTGGTCTACAGCAATACAGCGGTCTGCATCGCCATCATAAGCAAAACCGATATCCAGACCTTTGTCGATCACAAACTGTCTCAGAACTTCAATATGTGTGGAGCCACATCCACGGTTAATATTCGTTCCGTTCGGCTCATTATTGATCACATAAGTTTTTGCACGGAGTGCGTCAAAAACACTCTTGGCAATGGCAGATGAACTTCCGTTGGAGCAGTCCAGTCCCACCTTGATATTCTTGAAATCGTGGCATGGAATAGAGATCAGATGTCCGATATAACGGTTTCTTCCAGATGCAAAATCAACCGTACAGCCGATATCTTCTCCGGTTGCCAGCGGAAGTTCTTCGATCTCTCCATCCAGATAAGCCTCGATACGTGCTTCAATATCTGCGGAAATCTTCTGTCCGTTCTCATTGAGGACTTTGATTCCATTATCGTTAAACGGATTATGGCTTGCGGAAATCATGATACCGCAGTCAAAATCTTCTGTACGTACCACATAGGATACACTTGGAGTTGTGGTTACATGAAGCAGATAGGCGTCTGCTCCGGATGCGGTAAGTCCTGCCGCAAGGGCATACTCAAACATGTAACTGCTTCTTCTTGTATCCTTGCCGATCACGATCTTCGCCTTGTGATCTCTGCCGTAATACCAGCCAAGATAACGTCCCACACGAAATGCATGATCTGCTGTAAGTTTTACATTTGCTTCACCACGAAAACCATCTGTTCCGAAATATTTACCCATAATGCTCTCCTTTATTACTGATACAGTCCTTCCGGATAAACGCCGTCATCTGTAAGTTTTTTGAATGCAGCCTGTACAGATGCCTTATCTTCCTGATAAGTAACACCAAACCACTCGTCCTTTGTCTCAAGAACGTCAACTGCTGCTTTCCCGGAATGGATCAGCTGGTCGATAAGCTCTGGAAGAAGATACTCTTTCTTGATGTCTCCCTCTTTGATCCCACCAAGGAACTCAATGAAACCTTTCTCAAGGATTTCCATAAATTCCGGTGTCAGTCCCCACATATTCATGGAAACAAGGCTCTTGGTATCCAGCGCTTCTGCTGTACCATCGTCATTTCTTGTCTCTGCGCCGTCTGCTGTCTTGAAGATGTTATGTGTCTCTGTAACGCCGACAAGCTTGCCGTCCTCAATATGGCACACACCTCTTGTAACGCTTCCGTTGTCGCTTAATGTATTTCCAAGGCGGAAACCTGCCATGCAGATGTGCATCGGGCCATCCTGCGGATGATCCTGTACCAGATAGTCGTGAACTTTTACGTAGGCCTCTTTTCCATAGTAGTCATCTGCATTGATAACAGCGAATGGCTCGGAAAGGACTTTCTTTGCTGCCAGTACGGCATGTCCGGTTCCCCATGGCTTGGTACGGTCTGCCGGTTTCCGGAAATCTCCCGGAAGATCATCGATCTCCTGGAATGCATAAGCAACCTCTGTAATCTTGGAGATACGGTCTCCGATCACTCTTTTGAACTCATCCTCAAGGTCTTTACGGATAATAAATACAACCTTGTTGAATCCTGCCTCCAGTGCATCATGGATAGAATAGTCCATAATGATCTCACCCTTCGGTCCTACCGGTGCAAGCTGCTTGATTCCTTTTCCAAAACGGCTGCCAATTCCGGCTGCCATGATTACCAGTGCTGTCTTTTTCATGTTTCGTTTCCTCCTGATTTATTATAGTTTTTTGAACTCTATCTCTGTAATTAACGATTACTCCTGTTCATTGAGCTTGGTCAGCTTCACTGCCTGGTCTGCCGCGATCAGGCTGTCGATGATCTCATCCAGATCTCCGTTAAGGATATTCTCAAGGCGATGAAGGGTCAGTTTGATCCTGTGGTCCGTCACACGTCCCTGCGGGAAGTTGTAGGTACGGATCTTCTCGGAACGGTCACCGGTACCGATCTGGCTTCTTCTTGCCTCTGCCTCAGCGTCATGCTGCTTGGCAAGTTCCATCTCATACAGACGGGAACGGAGCACGCGAAGTGCCTTGTCCTTGTTTTTGAGCTGAGATTTCTCATCCTGGCAGGAAATTACGATTCCTGTAGGGATATGGGTAAGACGTACCGCGGAGTCTGTAGTATTGACACACTGACCACCGTTTCCGGAAGCACGGAACACATCGAATTTACATTCATTGAGATCCAGATGGAAATCAATCTCTTCTGCTTCAGGCATGATGGCCACAGTACAGGTGGAAGTATGGATTCTTCCGCCGGATTCTGTCTCCGGTACTCGCTGTACACGGTGTACACCGCTTTCGTATTTCAGTCTGGAATACGCACCCTCACCTTTGATCATGAAAGTAACTTCCTTGAAGCCGCCGATACCGTTCTCATTAAGGCTGAGCATCTCGGTTTTCCAGCGACGGGACTCTGCATATTTCACATACATACGATAGATCTCTGCCGCAAAGAGAGCCGCCTCATCACCGCCTGCACCTCCACGGATCTCAACGATAACGTTCTTGCTGTCATTAGGGTCTTTCGGAAGAAGAAGGATCTTCAGCTCATGCTCCAGCTCCTCCACTCTCTTTCTTGCGTCGGAAAGCTCCTCTTTCAGCATCTCACGCATCTCTTCGTCCTTCTCGCTCTCCAGCATGGAAAGACTGTCCTCGATGGTCTCTTTGTTTTTCTTGTATTCTTTATATGCGTCAACGATCGGCTGCAGGTCGCTCTGCTCTTTCATCAGCTTCTGAAAATGCGCCGGATCATCGGTTACTCCCGGTTCTCCCAGCTCATTGAGAAGCTCTTCAAAACGTACCAGCAGATCATCCAGTTTATCAAACATGTATTTCCTCCTGTTTCTGATACCTGTGAATCACAATTTTTACAAAGGCTTCTGCCCCATCACTACACGGTCAAGGCCCGGAAGATCTTTTACCACCTGAACCTTTTCAAAACCGGCATTTCTCAGCATTTCACTGACTGCCTCCCCCTGAGTGCAGCCAATCTCATACAGAAGCCATCCACCCGGCTTCAGGTATTTCCCTGCCTCTTTGGTGATCTTTCTGTAAAAATAAAGCCCATCCTCCATTCCGTCAAGAGCCTTTCTGGGGTCATGAAGACGGACTTCTTCCATTAATGTTTCAATTTCTTCTGTCGCGATATAAGGCGGGTTTGAAATAAGAATATCATATTTCCCACCCTCTTTTCCACCTTTTTCGCAAAAATACGGTGCCGAGAACAGATCACTTTCCAAAAAATCCGCCCGGTTCTCCACTTTCAGAAGGCTGGCGTTCTCTTTCGCCACCTCCAGTGCTTCCGGAGAAACGTCCACACCCGCACCACGGGCATCCTGCCGTTCCAGAAGAAGGCTTATGAGAATGCAGCCGGAGCCCGTACACATATCCAGGATCTCCGGTTTCTCCACATCCTCAAGGCATTTCAGACCTTCCTCCACCAGTGTCTCGGTGTCCTGTCTCGGGATGAGCACATTTTCGTTTACATAAAACTCATAGCCCATAAAAAAAGCCTGATGAGTCAGCTGCTGTACAGGAATATGTCCTGCCCGCCTGCCGATCAGCTCAAGATACTCTGCTGCGGTCTCATCAGACACCGGTTCATCACCATGTGCAAAATAGTATGCCCGGTTCTTTCCGGTCTTATATTCCAGAAGGAGCCAGGCATCCAGCCCGGCTTCTTCCAATCCGTTATCTTTCAGTATCGTTGTTCCTTTTTTGAGAAGTGACTCAAGAGTCTGCATGGCTTGTCTCCTCTGTCTCATAAGGGATATCCAGGTCAAATTCCTCTTTCAGATAAGCTCTCCAGTCAAAAACCGCCTCAACTGCCTTGATGGCTACTTCTGCCATATCTGCAGTTGGTTCCTTGGTGGTGAATTTCTGCATGGCAAGACCTGGTTTACTCATAATGTCCGCAAATTTACTGTCCGTTCTTCCTGCCCACTGGATGATCTCAAAAGAGATTCCCGCAACTACCGGTACCATAAGAAGTCTTCCAAACAGTCTTACCCAGTAAACCGGGACCAGCACAAACACAAAGTGCAGCACAATGCTTACCAGCATGACCAGGAACAGAAAACTGGTTCCACAGCGCTTATGGAGCCTGGAACTCTTCAGTACGTTCTCCACAGTCAGTGGCAGTCCATGTTCCACACAGTTGATACATTTATGTTCCGCACCGTGGTACATAAAAGTTCTCTGGATATCCTTCATTCTGGAGATCAGGAACATATATCCCATAAACAGTGCCAGCTTTACAAAAGCTTCTACTACAGTAACCAGGAATTCCGAAGCGCCTACCTTGCGGATCAGACTGGCCAGTATATACGGAAGAAACATAAAAGCAGCCACAGATACTACCATAGAAACAGCTACCGTAATGTAAAGAAGCCACTTGAACTGCTTATCTTCTTTGGCTTTCTTTGCGGAAAGCTCCTCTTCTGTAAGCTGCTCATTCTTCTTCGCAGTTTCTTCATCTTCCTCGTCACCTGCGATCTCCGCAGAGTACATCAGGCATTTCGTGCCTACCACAAGAGAATCCACAAAACTTACCACACCACGGATGATGGGCTTCTTCAGAAACGCATGGTTTCCGAAGGTACATTTATAGTCTTCTACTTTCAGCTCGATCTCCTGGTCCGGACGGCGCACTGCGATAGAATATTTGTCCTTGTGGCGCATCATGATGCCTTCCATCACGGCCTGTCCGCCAATATTCGATGATTTCATTCATTCTCTCCTGTGCAAACTGAAAAAATTTTTCAGTTAAAGAAAGGTTGAGATTTCCCAACCTCAACCTTCTCATTTCCTGTATTCGTAATAATTACTTATTCAGGCCATATTTCTTATTGAACTTATCAATACGTCCACGAGCCTGAGCAGCTTTCTGCTGACCTGTGTAGAATGGATGACATTTGGAGCAGATTTCTACGTGGATATCTTTCTTTGTAGAACCTGTTACGAATGTGTTACCACAGTTGCAGGTTACTGTTGCCTGATAATAATCTGGATGGATTCCTTCTCTCATTTCTTTCACCTCTTCCAATTTTCTTATATATATTTTACTATTTTCTCAAATTTAAACAGCTTGTAAAGTATAACATATGCTCTATAAAAAAGCAAGTGCTTTTAGATAAATTTCTGATTCTTTACCTGATTTACCAGTTCCTGATTGTTTCTGGTTTTTGTAAACATGTTCAGTATGTTCTCCACCGCCTCATCTGCTTTCATACCATTCAACGCTTTTCGCATGATATAGACAGCTTCCTGTTCATCCTGACTCAGTAAGAGATCCTCTCTTCTTGTTCCGGATTTTGCAATATCAATGGCCGGGAACACTCTCTTTTCCTGCAGTTTCCGATCCAGTACCAGCTCCATATTGCCAGTGCCCTTAAATTCTTCATATACCACATCATCCATCTTACTTCCGGTATCCACAAGTGCTGTGGCAAGAATAGTAAGGCTTCCGCCCTCTCTCATATTTCTTGCCGCACCGAAGAATCGTTTCGGCATATGCAGAGCTGCCGGATCAAGACCACCGGAAAGTGTTCTTCCGCTTGGTGGAACAGTCAGATTGTATGCCCTTGCCAGTCGTGTGATACTGTCAATAAAGATTGTAACATCTTTTTTATGTTCTACCAGACGTTTTGCCCGTTCAATAGTCATCTCAGACACCCGTTTGTGATGTTCCGGCTGCTCATCAAACGTAGAATAGATGACTTCTACGTTATCCCCGCGAATCGCTTCCCTGATATCCGTTACTTCCTCCGGGCGTTCATCAATTAGAAGAATGATCAGATGCATATCCGGGCTGTTTCGAAGGATGGACTGTGCAGCCTCTTTCAACAGGGTCGTTTTACCTGCCTTCGGCGGAGATACGATCATACCTCTCTGACCTTTTCCGATCGGACTGATCAGATCTACGATCCGCATCGCCATACTTCCGCCAGGGCGTTCCAGGCGAAGACGGGAATCCGGAAAGATCGGGGTCATATCTTCAAAGCTATATCGTTTCGTATTTTCATTCGGTGACATGCCGTTGATAGAAGTCACATACAGCAGTGCTCCAAACTTTTCATTTTCTTTTCTTACTCTTGTACTTCCCCGTACAATATCTCCCGTTTTCAGATTAAAGCGGCGGATCTGTGAAGGGGATACATACACATCATTCTCACCCGGCATATAATTATCACTGCGGATGAATCCATAACCGTCAGCAAGCACTTCCAGAATACCGTTTGCCTCGATTCCACTGTCCAGCTGTCCAAATTCTGCTTTTTTATCCTCGATCTGTTTTTCCTGCTCTTTCGCATCCTCCTCCAGCATCCGCTGTACCAGTTCATCTTTTCTCAGAGCAGAGATTCCTTTCAGTCCTCTTGCTTTGGCTACTTCCCGAAGCTCTCCTGCTGATAATGATTCGTATTTTTCTCTCATCGCATGATTCCTTTCTATATGTCTGATCTGACACCTGAGATGGTTCTAGCCTACCATCGTGTCTGTGGTTTGTCAACTTATGCCTCTGCTTTCCTCAGGAAAATTTTTCCAGAATATGTCGCAGACGCTCCTTTTCTTCCTCCGGCAAAAATGCTGTCCGGATACTGTTTTCCATCAGTTTCCTGCAAAATGTCTTCTCATCTTCCACCGGTTTTTGGGACGCTTCCATCAGTTCCAGTGCCATCTTCAGTTCTCTGGTCTCGCTGGTCTGACTGACGGTACGATTATCGGTATTAACCGTTACCAGAAGCCCCTGTTCCCAAAAGAGCGCCAGTGGATATTCTTCTCCCTCCTGCACCG
>ERZ857775.2177-NODE-2177-length-19935-cov-9.763682_pt1 | contig 19935 bp, 19 predicted proteins | sample MGYA00519698_ERZ857775 | MGnify/ENA primary metagenome ERZ857775 (study PRJEB31778, sample SAMEA3449363) | human gut metagenome | biome: human gut; feature: human-associated habitat; material: faeces | place: United Kingdom | collected 2010/2012 ...
GCCTGTCACGCATGGGGTCACGGGTTCGAGTCCCGTACGCACCGCAAAGGAGAATGAGTCAACTCATTCTCCTTTTTTATTGATAATCCTACACTCCTCCACACAGTTACCTGATCATCTGTTTCGCCCATTCTCCTGCTTGCTTAACGCTTCCGTTCAACAACTGCCCTTCTCCCCATGTAATTTTTGGATAAAGTTTCTTGAGCTGTTTTACACTATTAGTTATCGAACTTCCTCCGGAAGTAGCGAATGGAATAACGGTTTTACCGGAAAAATCATATTTCTCAAGGAATGTGTTGACCGGACGTGGACATAAATTCCACCATATCGGGTAACCAAGGAATATCACGTCATAATCTTTCAGATTAAGTGTTTCTCCACCCAATTCCGGACGTGAATTTTCAGTCGTCATTTCAACTGAGCTACGGCTACTTTTGTTGTTCCAATTGAGGTCAGCTGAAGTGTAAGCCGCAGCAGGAGTTATCCGGTAAAGTTTGCTGCCAACCGTTTTTGCAATGGCATCGGCAACTTTTTCTGTAGTTCCAGTACAAGAAAAATAGGCAACCAGGATTTTCTTATCAGACTGTACATCAGTATTCGCTGTCTGATTCTGCGCTTTTGATGAGCAGCTAAAGCAAAGGAGACTCATAAATATGAATATAATCTGTTTCATTTTATTTTGATTTTAAATATTTCTTATCACTAATTAGTTTAGACATTATCACGATGGAGTAACTCCACAGGCGTTTTCATTCTTCTATTACTTTGATAAAATGTGCAGGAACACCACCTACAACCGTATTCGCTTCCACATCTTTTGTCACTACAGCTCCGGCACCTACAACAGCATTATCACCGATAGTCACTCCCTGAAGAATCGTCGCGTTAGAACCTATCCATACATTCTTGCCGAGTACGATAGGTGCAGGATAAGTCGTTTTACGGTCTTGCGGAGCCAACCCGTGATTAAGTGTAGCAAAAACGACATTATGCCCGATTTGGCAACCGTCACCAATGTTCACACCACCATGATCCTGAAAATGACAGCAGGCATTAATAAATACACCCTCACCAACGGTAATATTCTTACCAAAATCCGTATAAAACGGTGGAAAGACCCGGAGCGACGATGGCACCTGATAACCGAACAACCCGGAGAGTAATCGGCGCACTTCATCCGGTGTATGATATGCCGCATTCAGTTGGAAAGTGATACGTCTTGCCTCATTGCTCATATCGTCCATCAAACGATGTATTTCTTCTGTATTAAGCGCCTTGCGCGTCTTTACATATTCCTTAAATTCCTCGGTAGTCATATTATTTCCTTTCAAAAGATAAAACAGGATTAGCAAAAATCATCGTTTAGTCTGTTCGAGTTTATTATACTCGTCATCTGTAACCGGTTCAAGCCACTCATTGGAAGTGTTTTCACCGGAAACTTCGAAAGCCAGATGAGCAAACCAACTGTCAGCAGCAGCCCCGTGCCAGTGTTTCACATTGGCAGGAATATGGATAACCGTACCAGGCAGAATCTCTACTGCCGGTTTACCTTCTTCCTGATACCAGCCTCGACCGGCCACACCGATAAGCATCTGTCCGCCACCTTTCGTTGCACGGTGAATATGCCAGTTATTGCGGCAACGCGGTTCAAAAGTAACGTTAGAGATATTCACCTGCTCGCGCGAAACCGGAGCAAGATAACTGTTACCAATAAAATACTGTGCATAGGCTGTATTGGGTTCGCCAATAGGGAAAATCATCTCACGCTGGAAAGCTGTTTTGGCATCCTCACCAACAATATCTTCAGACCATACTCCTTTTGCCAAATTGAACGCCGCCCACGCCTTCGGCCAACCTGCATAGAAACCTATATGAGTGATAATCTCTGCGATCTCCGTGCGGGTGATGCCGTTCTTCTTCGCCGACTGAAGATGATAAACGAGCGAATTGTCCGTGATTCCCATACTGATTAGGGAGGTAATGGTTACTAAACTGCGGTCACGCAGACCGAGTTTGTCAGTGCGGCTCCAAACTTCTCCAAAGAGAACATCGTCATTGAGTTCCGCAAACTTGGGGGCAAACGTTCCTAACTGGTCGCGTCCTGCCGTCTGTACTATCTTTTCTTGTGCCATAACATTGAGTGTTAAAATACTAAATACTGAAAATAAAAGGAGTTTATTCATAATCATTTCGTTTTTTCATTGTTAAACTTCTGATTGCAAATTTACTGCGATAAAACGAGTGAGCTTGTATATGATTTACTGATATTTGTACCCAAATCCCCGATTCTGTAATAAAGCCATATATAATTCAAAGAAAATGAATTATATTTGCGATAAAGAATATTAAAGAAAGGATTATGGAAGAGGTTATTAAACTTGATGAGATAGATAAATACAACAAACTTTTCGGACTCGAAACACGCCATCCGTTGGTTAGTGTTGTTGATCTGTCAAAAGCAACGCAATGGCCGGAACATTGCAAAATCAACTATGGCGTATATGCTCTTTACCTGAAAGATACCTACTGCGGGAATATCATGTATGGGCGTCAGAGTTACGACTATCAGGATGGTACGATTGTCAGCTTTGCTCCAGGCCAAATAGTAGAGACAAAGCTGATTAAAGATGTACAACCAAACGCTCATGGCATCCTGTTTCACCCCGATCTGATTCGTGGCACAGCACTCGGTCAGGAGATCAAGAACTATTCTTTCTTTTCCTACGAAACCCGTGAGGCATTACACCTTTCAGAGGAGGAACGAGAGACCGTGATGGATTGCCTGCATAAGATTGAAATAGAACTGAAACACAACATAGACAAGCACAGCCGCCGATTAATTTGTGCCAATATCGGACTACTGCTCGATTATTGCATGCGTTTCTACGAACGACAGTTCACAACACGCGAAGAAGTGAACAAAGACATCATCGTCCGTTTCGAGCGTTTGCTGGATGAGTATTTCGACAACGAGACTCCGCTACGAGAGGGATTACCTACCGTTAAATACTTTGCCGACAAAGTATTTCTATCAGCCAACTATTTCGGAGATATGATTAGAAAACAGACGGGACAGACCGCCTCGGAATATATCCAGAATAAACTGATCGAACGCGCTAAAGAGGCTTTGTTGGCAACAGACAAGACTACAAGTGAAATTGCTTACAGATTGGGATTCCAATATCCGCAGCATCTAAGCCGGATGTTCAAGCGGGTTACAGGTTGCACCCCTAATGAATTCCGCTCACAGAATTAGTCTTTATACGAAAATAACATCTATGAGTAACTCGCTCCCATATTTATTTATAGAATTTATATAGAGGGCATCAGACAGAAGAAAAATATAAGAAATAGAATTATACCAACTAATTATTATATCTTTGCGCAAAGCACTTTTATCGATTAGAGCATGGAAAGAACTCAGCCCCATAAAAGTCATAAACAATAGATAAAGTAAACTCAGATAAGTAACAAACTTATACTAAACAATTATACAATAAATATGGAAAATGAAAAGAAACTGACCCGATCTTCCAATCGAATGATTGCAGGTGTATGTGCCGGAATAGCCGAATATTTTGGATGGGACCCAACTTTATTAAGAATCGTATACGTATTAGCCACATTCTTCACAGCTTTCGCTGGTGTAATCATCTATATTATCTTGTGGATTGTCATGCCTTACAAAATGCCTTCAGACGGATATGAAAACCGCATGAACAACAGATTACATTAAGACCAAGAGCCCATCCGATTTCTTATCAAACAATAATCAATCGAATGTGGCTCATTTTTATACCCCTCCATTAAGAACTAGTACAATTCCAATCCGAACTCTTCTTTCAACTGCATTAATGCCTGATTCTTTTGAGCCATCATCTGAAACTTTTCTACACGGCCGACGGGACGTACCGTTTCTGTTGGTTCACTAACCCGCACCGTCATTACCACTTTACTATTCTTTAACTGGACACGAAGATAATTCTGCAATTCAGGAATCAGATTTCTGAAATCCTTTGCAGCAATCTCATTATCCACTACTACCTCAAAAGTCGTCGAGTTATTGAGCAGTACCGGATGAAGCATCTGCATACGTTTCGTAAGAGAATCTTCCTCTTTCGGCAACTGACCGGCATACTGCTGCCAATAGAAATTCAAATCACGGTCATTAAAGATAAAATCCTCTTCTACAGCCTGTTGTACTTTAGCAGACTGTGGCATCGTTTCTTTCTGAGCAACCTGATCACGCTGCGGATTCTTGATAGATACCCCCAGACTGGACATCTTCATGACAGGAATCTTCCGTTCTCCCTGCCCTCCCTGAGCAATTCCCGCACTTTGAGACGGAACGGAAGTAGTGGAATTCGAAGAAGATGATGTAGATGATGATACCGCTTGCGTTGCCACAGATGTCTGCGGCTGACGAACAGGCGTTTGTTGATGAACAGCAGTCTGAGACGCTGAAGTAACAGGAGTCACCTGCGGTTGCTGTGCTGCGGCAGGTTGGGTGAATACGGGTTTTATAGTCTTTTTAGGGCTACGCCCACCACTCACATCATCCCCCTCAATGGTAAGCTGCGCAACCTGTATTAAGGTCAGTTCTACCAGCAAACGCTTATTTTTGCTGACACGATAATTCAAATCACACTCATTACAGAGCTTCATCGCCCGATACAAAAAAGGCAACGGACACTTCTGTGCCTGCTCCTGATAGCGTTGACGTATGCTCGCTCCGACCTCCAACAAAGGCAATGTCACTGCATCTTTAGCTACCAGCAAATCACGGAAATGAGAAGACAAACCGGTTATAAAATGACTCCCGTCAAAACCTTTGTTCAACACATCATTGAAAAGCAACAATGCATCACTTACCTTATTTTCAAGAAAAGAATCGGTCAGACGGAAATAATATTCGTAATCAAGTACATTCAGATTATCAATTACACTCTTGTACGTGATGTTGCCTCCGGTAAAACTCACCACCTGGTCGAAAATAGACAAAGCATCGCGCATACCACCGTCCGCCTTCATGGCAATCACATTCAATGCCTCCGGCTCTGCCGTAATTCCTTCTTTTGAAGCGACATAAGAAAGGTGATTCACAGTATCTTCCACGCTAATCCGGTTGAAATCATAAATCTGGCAACGGGAAAGAATGGTCGGAAGAATCTTATGTTTCTCCGTTGTAGCCAAAATAAAGATGGCATGACGGGGAGGCTCTTCCAGCGTTTTCAGAAAAGCATTGAAAGCAGACGCGGAGAGCATATGTACCTCATCGATAATGTATACCTTATATTTACCGATCTGTGGCGGGATACGCACCTGCTCCACCAATTGGCGGATATCGTCCACCGAATTATTGGAAGCAGCATCCAGTTCATGGATATTGTACGACCGTTGTTCATTAAAAGCCACACAAGACTCACACTGATTGCAAGCCTCGCCATCAGCAGTAGGTGTCATGCAGTTAATGGTTTTGGCAAAGATTCGTGCGCACGTAGTCTTTCCGACTCCGCGTGGTCCGCAGAACAAATAAGCATGAGCAAGTTTCTGAGTAGCAATCGCATTTTTCAGCGTAGTGGTCAGCGCCCGTTGTCCCACCACCGATTCAAAGGTGGACGGACGATATTTACGGGCTGATACAATATAGTTTTCCATATCCGGGATTCCTCTATTTTTCTTTATTTTTTGCTTTCAGTGCAAAAGTACATAAAAAAGTGATAAGTAATAAGGGATAGAGAAAGAAGTTTTGAAGCGGAAGAGATAAGTTTTTAAGTTATTAGTTTTATCTTTGCGGATATTTATAAAGGTAGGTTATGGGTAAACTAATCAGTATTTGGAATTTCATATGCAGACGGAAGTATCTTATTACCATTGTCGCATTCGCTGTCATCATAGGTTTTCTGGATGAGAACAGTCTGGTGCGTCGTCTCGGATATGAACGCGAAATCAGTCAACTAAAAGAAGAAATAGAAAAGTACCGCACGGATTATGAAGAGAATACGAAACGCCTCAACGAAATAAGTACCAATCCGGATGCAATCGAACAGATAGCCCGCGAGAAGTACTTGATGAAGAAACCCAACGAAGATATTTACGTTTTTGAAGAAGAATAGAGAATGAAACAATTAATACCCGCACTGTTCGTTGTCGGTGCTATAATGGCTCTTGCCGGAGCTGCCGTATTTATCACCGGATGGACGTATGCTCCCTACATATACACTGTCGGTGCCGGTTTTATCGCACTGGCACAAGTAAACACACCACCCGTCAAAGGTAAAAGCAAAACTTTGAAACGTTTACGCATTCAACAAATATTCGGAGCATTAGCCCTGATTCTCACCGGAGCATTCATGTTCACAACACGTGGCAACGAATGGATTGCTTGTCTTACAATTGCCGCCATACTCGAACTTTACACAGCTTTCCGCATCCCGCAGGAAGAAGAGAAAGAAAAAGCCAACTAAAAAAAGTTTTGCGCATTTTACCCTCATACTCTCATAAACCACCTGCATTCCTTTATTCATCGGCTTTTCAGTTATGATAGCAAGCCTGAGGGTTACTTATGCTCTCAGGTGTCTCATCATTTAATATATAGTCATTCCACAGATACTTTCTTAATATTCTCTGTAAAAGCTCTCGATATTTACAAGAGCTCACTAATGTGAACAAATAAGCTAACATCAATGAACATATATATCCACTATTGTTAGCCTTTCAGCTCACAATAGTGAGCTCATAGAAATAACTAATAGCCAACCAAAGAACAATGCTGTATTATCACAAGAATGCAGGAAGAATAAGGTAACAAATACCCTTATTGCAAGTGAAATGACCACTCATTCAACTATAAAGTAAAGGTCATAAAAGAAATATTCTACATCAGACTTGCGCAAGTAAGGAAAAAGCTCTAATTTTGTGACGCTCCAGTTAGCCATTAAGGGTTAATGGCGGGGAGTATACATATTGAAAGACGTTTTCATGCGTTAATCTTCTACCTTTTGAATCTCGCAAATCCAAAACTCAGAGAAGGTAATGGCAACAAGAGCGTCTGCGTGGTATGATTATGTCATATCCTTATTATATGCCAATGAACAATTGGTAAGGAAGGGGTGTATTATCATACAGGCGTGGGCTAACTGGCGTTGCTTATCCTCTGAGGAAGGCAATGCGAGAGCCAAAAAGGTGGGATAAGCAAGATACAGATTCCCACGTCTCTTCGTTTGTATACAGCACAAGTACTTAAAGGAACACATCGTTGAATGTAGGGGAATCCACCAACAAAGTACAAAAATTCAATGATTCATATCGGTAAGCTTATCAGACAGAAAATGGAAGAACGACAACGGACTGTTGTGTGGCTGGCCCAGCGTCTGTCGTGCAGCAGAACAAACGTATATAAAATATTCGATAAATATTCAGTGGACACCGACACATTAGCTAGAATATCCACTATTTTAGAATTTGACTTCTTCTCGCTCTATTCAAAAGAAATAAAAAAGGACGCGAAGCAAGAATAAACGCATACATAAACGCTTTTATCGGGCAATATGTACTAAAAGTGTCCCCGATTGGTTAACATGTCAACCAATCGGGGACACTTTTTATTATACATCAATACAAAACTCTCTATATTTGCCCCAACAAGACAAGCAACAATATAAAAAATACTTGTCACAAACGAAGTAGGCAGTATCCGAAAAGCCAGAACAGAGTAGGACTTATATTCAATCTAAATAAAACATGATCTTTTGGATTATCGTCTTTTTCGTAGGAGGAACATTGCTAAGAATCGCTGGAGAAAAATCAAACTTATCTTTTATTAGGAACACCGGCAGAGTATTACTGATTTTAGGAACTATAATATCATTATTTATGATATTCTTTTGGCTTATAGAAACATACATATTCCCATAATTACCAGTTAATAATACAATAAATATCTATATCTATGGAAGTAGCAGCAGCAATTTTAGGCATCATTTTAGTCGCATTGGATATTTTCACAGCCATCCATGCATGGAAAAATATCCCGGTATCCAAATGGATAAAAGTACTCAGTTGCATAGCCATTCTATTTCTCGGTTGGGTAGCTATAATAGCCTATTGGCTTATATATTTTCTCATTATCAAAAAGAATAACAGTACTGTCCAAAATGGCACAACGCCCACATCTCATGCCCCGATAGACACTACAGTCAACTCTTTCAATCCACCGGAAGAAAACAATGACGAAGACGAGAAAATCATGCGGTCTTTATTCAACGAAGCCATGAATGGTCCGGAAGGGAAAAGACTATCTAAAAGTTATGAAGAGCTGATGAATATATTCATCATGAAACCGAACGGAGAATGCAAGGGAGCGGGATTTAGCGGTATGATGGATGAAAGAGACCGCGCCCAACGCCTTGCAAAAACAGACAGCAACAGTATACTTCCCGCACTGGGGAATCATCCTGAAATGTACAAAGCTTGGTGGACCGTATTCTACACAGATGTTTTCAACCGCATGCAAAGCAGCCCGAACAGCCAACAGATTGCTATGCTGAAGCAGATACAATGTGATGTGGAGAGAGGGGACAAACTACTTGAAATCTCCGGCGCACTCGAATATATGCAGAATCGCCGTATAGATGATGTAACGACATTGATAGAAAACGTAACACTTACAAACAAGAAAGGAAAAGCGGTCAATACTTTTGTCACATTCGAAAGTGCCGACAGTGGCAAATCCTTAAAGATAAAGACTTTGGACGATACAATTAAAATCAAGAGACAAGAGAAACATGGTAAAATTTATTATGAGATAAAAGGAGCTTATCAATATTTTTACCTGGGAATCGGCGATGACGACTTAATCCGTATGGCAGAAATACTCATCGCCGTTCCTTCTATTCTACAATTCAACCTGAAAGACGGCGTGAACAAAGTCTGGATGGAAGAATATGAGTTGCCCAGCCTATCTAAATTGATAACAAACAATTGAACGGAAAGATATGGAGAAAAAAGTCTTTAGATACGAGAAACTCAAAAGATGCACATGTACCCTTTATATGACAGAAGCCTGCAATTTAAACTGCATTTATTGCTACGAGCACATAAAAGGGAAAGCCGTAATGCCGCTAGACATAGCCCAAACAGGTATCAAATCGACTTTTGAACGTGCCATAAAGGAAGGAATAGACTATGTCGAAATACTGTTCCACGGCGGAGAACCGTTCATGGCATTTCCGCAAATTAAAGAGATTTGCGAGTGGTTATGGGCGCAAACATGGCCGACCAAATACATCTGCTACGCAACAACCAACGGTACGCTCATACATGGAGCTATTAAGGACTGGCTTCTCATGAACAAAGAAAAATTCGTTATCGGGTTGAGTTTGGACGGAACCCGTGAAATGCACAATCGCAACCGTTCAAATTCTTATGATAAGATAGACATCAACTTCTTTAAGGACAACTGGCCAGAGCAGGGGGTAAAAATGACACCCTCTCCGGGAACATTATCTTCGCTGACAGAGGGAGTGATCCATATACACGAACTTGGATTCAGCCGCAACAACTGTACTTTTGCGAGTGGAGTAGCATGGGACAAAGACGAATTCGGGCGCCCAATAGATTACAAACAACTATTGCAAGAGCAACTGATGAAACTTGCCCTATATTACCTTAACCATCCGGACATACAGCCCATCGATATGTTGAACATAAAGTTTCTGACCGTAGCCGCAGGTATGGGCAGTTTACATGACAAATTATGCGGTGCAGGTACTATCATGCGTTGTTGGACACCGGACGGTCAATGTCTGCCTTGCCACTTATTTTACGAAGTAAGTAAAGAGAAAGGGATAAAGACGGACAACATCGATCTATCCTCCCCTTGTCATCTGTCGGATACGCGATGCAAAGGTTGTATACTTGAACCGGTATGTCCCACGTGTTATGGTGGAAATTTTATTACATACGGAGATATATCCAAACGTGATCCCTATACGTGCATGATTACAAAAATCCGAACATTGGCAGGTTCATGGATGGTAGGACAGATGTTGGAAAGCCCTGAAAAATATAACGCTTTAAAAGACTTCAGTGATGAAGAATTGGCTATGACCGCCAAAGGTGTTATCCTGACTCAGTCTTTCTTAGAAGATACAGGATTTATGAAAGAACTGCAACATGAATAAAGAACGACTAAATATAGCCAACAAGCTGCTAGAGTTTATCCACAAAAGCCCCACCAAATACCATGTGATAGATAATATAAAATCCGCTTTATTGGAGCAGGGGTATATCCCTTTATCCTTCAATGAAAAGTGGGAACTGACTTTGCATGGCAACTATTTCATCGAACAAGACAACGCTGCATTAATAGCTTTTCGCATGGGTGAGAATATGTTCGAGAAAGGTATACGTCTCATTTGTGCACACACCGATTCACCGACATTCAAAGTGAAACCCATCGCGGAAATGAAAGACGCAGACAATTATGTTCGGCTTAACACACAAGGATATGCCCAACCAATACTGACAACCTGGTTTGACAAACCGTTGTCTATTGCCGGAAGAGTTGCGCTAAAAGGCGAATCGCCATTCACCCCAAATATCCGTTTGGTAGATTTGGCCTCCCCTCTCCTGCTCATTCCTAATCGTGCTTTCCATCTTACACAAGGTAAAACGGAGCAGGACATATCCAAACAAAAAGAAATGTTGCCAATCCTTACCATAGCAGATGAAGAGACAAATGTAGAAGGTATTTTAAAGAGAATGATTGGCAAAAAACTACAAATCACATCTGACGATATATTGGAATATGAATTATATTTATACCCTTACGAAAAAGGACAATTGGTCGGCATGAATGCAGATTTTATAATATGTCCCCGCCAAGACGACTTAACGATGGTTTACGCAGCCCATCATGCCCTGATGGAAACAAATGCAAAGAACAACGCAATCAACATGGTAGCTTTCTTCGATGCGGAAGAAGAAACAAATTCCGCATTAGGAGGGGCGGATACTCCATTCTTTAGGAATGTATTGACTAAAATAGTAAAAAGCATGAACGGAGACGAGGATGATATGATAAAAATGCTGCATAATTCTTTTACCGTTTCGTTGGACGTATCTTTTGCTACTCATCCCAATTATAGGGAATGTGGAGATCCGACTTGCTCACCTGTAATCAACAAAGGTATAACGATTAAATATGATGCCAATATGCACTATGCTACCACTGCTTTATCCTCAGCAGTGTTTCAAGACTTATGTAAACAGGCAGGTATCCCTTTCCAAAAAGAAACATCCCACTCTGATTTCAGAACAGGAAGAACTATTAGCGCCTTTCTGCAGACCCAGACAGAAATGAGATGTGTAGAAGTGGGAATTCCTTGTTGGGCTATGCACTCTTCTCAAGAGAGTTGTGGAACAAAAGATTTCTATAATCTAATCCGTTTTTTAGTTGCTTTTTGGAATCATCCAACATAAAATACGGTTAATTATCCTTACCATAAACAGGATATATCATTATTAATACTCAAAGAAATGAACTTTAAATTAACAAATCTTGCTACCATCAATGAGAAATATGGTAGGACAATGGAACAATTGAAAGACACAACTTGGGAAGTATGCGCCAACAGTTGCGGCTGCTCCGGTGATTGCGGTTCTAACTGGATGCGCAGTTAATTCTACACAACCATTAAACGAAAATGGAGATGAAAGAAAATATTCTCTTTTTTCTCCATTTTTACATTTATTCACTTCGAAGCAAAACAAGAGATCAAGAAATGTACCTTTCTATAAAAAAATAGCATTACATCTAAATATTTGGATATTATTCGTTATCTTTGGAGACTTTATTTCATTAATTAATATCATTGAGATGATGAGAGAAGCCCAAATAGAAGAACTATTTATAAAAAAGTTAGAAGAACTCAAATACTCTTATCGCAGAGATATTCGCGACAGAAACTCCCTTGAACAAAACTTCCGAGAAAAGTTTGAGTCTCTCAATCGAGTAAGGCTGACTGAAAACGAATTTGAACGGCTAAAGGCTGAAATTATAACACCTGATGTATTTGCTGCTTCAAAGTTGCTGCGTGAAAGGAATTATTTTCAACGTGAAGATGGCACTCCTCTACATTATACATTAGTGAACATAAAAGACTGGTGTAAAAATGAATATGAGGTTATCAACCAATTGAGAATAAATACAGGAAACAGTAACCATCGATATGATGTCATCATTCTTATTAATGGTATCCCAGTAGTTCAGGTCGAGTTAAAAACATTAGAAGTATCCCCAAGGAAAGCAATACAACAAATTGTTGATTACAAAAACGATGTTGGCAACGGTTATACCAACTCATTACTTTGTTTTATGCAGTTATTCATTGTTAGTAACAGGAGCGACACCCGCTACTTTGCCAACAACCAAAATCAACATTTTAGTTTTGATGCCAACGAGCAATTTCTGCCTGTGTATCAACTTGCAAATGAGCGGAATAGAAAAATCAGACATTTAGACTCTTTTGCAGAACTATTCTTACCCAAATGCACATTGGGTGAAATGATTAGCAAATATATGGTTTTGGTAGAAAGTGAGCAAAAAATATTGATTATGCGTCCCTATCAAATCTATGCAGTAAAAGCAATTGTAAACTGTATTCATCAAAACCGGGGTAATGGCTATGTATGGCACACCACAGGTAGTGGAAAGACACTTACTTCTTTCAAAGCCTCCACGTTATTGAAAGATAATCCGGACATAGAAAAATGTCTTTTCGTTGTTGACCGCAAAGACTTGGACAGGCAAACCCGTGAAGAGTTTAATAAGTTTCAAGAAGGAAGTGTAGAAGAAAATACCAATACCGAAACACTTGTAAGGCGACTACTTTCTACAGATTATGCAGATAAAGTCATTGTAACAACCATCCAGAAATTGGGTTTGGCATTGGATGGAAACCATAAAAAGAACTATAAAGAACGCCTAAATCCATTGAGTAAAAAACGAATGGTTTTCATCTTTGATGAATGTCACCGTTCACAATTTGGTGAGAATCATAAAGCTATTAAGGAATTCTTCCCTAATGCTCAATTGTTCGGCTTTACCGGGACACCTATTTTCAATGATAACGCAACGCAAAAGACTATAGAAGACGAACAGGCCTCCAACAAGACTACTAAAGATATTTTCGAAAAGGAACTGCATGCATATACCATTACAAATGCAATTGATGACAAAAACGTATTACGTTTTCATGTAGAATATTTTAAAGGAAAAGGGAGCATTAATCCTAAGCCAGGAGAAACCATTACTCAACAAGCAGTAATTGAGGCTATTATAGACAAGCACAATGCCGCAACCAATTCGAGGAAGTTTAATGCAATTCTGGCAACCGCTTCCATAAACAATGCCATAGAATATTATAACCTTTTCAAAGAAATCCAAAAACAAAAACAAAAAACAAACAAAGACTATTTACCCCTAAATATAGCCTGCGTTTTTTCACCTCCGGCAGAGGGTAATAAAGATATTCAGCAAATTCAGGAAGACTTGGAGCAAGAAAAAGAAGATAACAAGCAAAATCCTGATGAGAAGAAAGCAGCATTAAAGAGCATTATCAGGGATTATAATAAACAATACGGAACAAATCACAACATTAATGAGTTTGATTTGTATTACCAAGATGTACAAAAGCGCATCAAAGACCAACAATACAGTAATGCGGATTATCCTCACAAAAATAAAATTGATATCGTCATTGTAGTAGATATGCTACTTACAGGTTTTGACTCTAAATATCTCAACACTTTGTATGTAGATAAAAATCTAAGATATCATGGACTGATACAGGCTTTTTCACGTACCAACCGTGTACTAAATGATACTAAACCATACGGAAATATTTTAGATTTCCGCCACCAGGAAAATGCCGTAAACGAAGCTATCGCTTTATTCTCAGGAGAAAAATCTGAAGAACAAGCGAAAAAAATCTGGTTAGTTGATCCAGCTCCTGTAGTAATTGAGAAATATAAAGAAGCCGTAGCAGCTTTAGGTGATTTCATGCGACAAAATAATTTAGCCTATGAACCTCAGGAAGTGTATAATTTGAAGGGAGATACTTCGCGAATCGCTTTTGTCAAAAATTTCAAGGAAGTACAGCGATTAAAAACCCAACTCGACCAATATACAGACTTAAATGAGGAACAACAAACTCAAATCGAAGAGATATTACCTGAAAACACTTTCCGTTCATTTAAAAGTTCGTACATAGAAACGGCTAAGCAATTTAGGGAAATACAACAAAAAGGAGGCGATAACATTCCCGTAGATATACAACAACTTGATTTTGAGTTTGTACTTTTTTCCTCAGCATTGATTGACTATGATTACATCATGGGACTAATTGCCGACAGCACTCAAAAGAAACCATCTAAACAGAAAATGACAAAAGCACAAATCATCAACCTGCTTTGTTCAAGTTCTAATTTGATGGACGAACAAGAAGATTTAACTGAATACATAAAAAGTTTGGATTGGAATAATGGTCAAGATATACAATCGCTACATGATGGTTATAATGCTTTTAAGATAGAGAAAAATGAAAAAGAGCTATCCGATATCGCAAACAAACACGGACTGACCGCGTCTGCCTTAAAGGATTTTACAGACAAAATTATGCAACGTATGATTTTTGACGGTGAAAAACTAACGGATCTCCTTGAACCGTTAGAACTAAGCTGGAAAGAACGCCGTACGAAAGAACTTGCATTGATGGCAGATTTAGTCCCACACTTAAAAAAACAAGCTCAAGGACGTGAGATTTCAGGATTAGCTGCTTATGAATAACATGAAAAGAAGAATATGAGTAACCAACCTAAAATATATAAATATAAAGATTTGTCGGGACTAGCCACAAGGTTACGTGGCGATCTGATTGAACACGATTTTGTCTTACTCTACGCTCATAATGGAACAGGGAAAACCCGTTTATCTATAGAGTTCAAGAATAAAGGAAAAAAGAAAACAAATGGAGACACTCTCTATTTTAATGCTTTCACCGAGGACCTGTTTCATTGGGACAACGACTTGGAAAATGATATGGACCGTGTTCTTAAAATAAATGCTGATTCAAAATTCTTCAATGCATTTAAAGAATTAGCCCTGGAAGAGAAAATCTTCGCATATCTGGAACGCTATGCGGAATTTGACTTCAAATTTGATTATGAAAAATGGGAAATAAGCTTCAGCAAGCAGATTCCCAATCCCAAACATAGGTTTAACAACAAAGAACCTGAGTATATCATTCAGAACAATATTAAAATCTCTCGTGGCGAAGAGAATATTTTTATCTGGTGTATCTTTCTTGCCATCTGCGAACTGACAATAGATGGTGCAGAAGCTTACAATTGGGTTGAATACATATACATAGACGATCCAATCTCCTCGCTGGATGACAATAATGCTATTGCTGTAGCCAGTGATTTATCTCAGTTGTTGAAAAAAGGAAAAGATAAGGTCAAATCCGTTATTTCATCTCACCACAGTTTATTTTTCAACGTCGTTTACAATGAATTAAAGCAAAAACAGTGCAAACGATATTTTCTACATAAGAATGGAACTGACGGGTATACTCTACAGGCAACTGACGAAACACCTTTTTTCCATCATATAGCTATATTGAGCGAACTCAAACAAGTGATGGAATCAGGTAAAATCAATACTTATCATTTCAATATGTTACGCAGTATTTTAGAAAAGACATCTACGTTTTTCGGATATGATGACTTTTCAAAATGCATCCATGGAGTAAAGGATGAAGTACTTTACTCACGCGCACTAAACCTGTTGAGCCATGGAAAATATTCTATTTATGAACCTGTAGAGATGGGAGATGATAACAAAGTTCTTTTTATAAAGATATTGCGAGCGTTTTTGGATAAATATAAATTTGACTTACCCACTCTTCTAATTGAAGAAAAAGAAGTAATTGATTCGATTGACAAAGAAAAAATGAGAAATTAAATATGACAGTACAAGATCAAAAACAATTAGGTAAAACCCTTTGGGAAATAGCAGACGGATTGCGTGGAGCAATGAATGCAGATGACTTTCGCGATTATATGCTATCATTTCTTTTTCTACGCTATTTGTCTGATAATTACGAAGAAGCTGTAAAGAAAGAACTAGGGAGAGATTACCCTCAGCTGGAAGAAGCCAACAAACATAAAGCTTTAGGAGTATGGTATCAAGCAAATGAAACGGATGTGCCGGAATTTGAAAAACAAATGCGCCGTAAAGTTCATTATGTTATAAAACCCCAATATTTATGGAGTAACATTTCAGAAATGGCTCGTACCCAAGATGGTGAGTTACTGCAAACACTTGAAGAGGGCTTTAGATACATTGAAAATGAATCATTTGAAAGTACTTTTCAGGGCTTATTTTCGGAAATAAACTTGAATTCGGAAAAGTTAGGCAGAACAGCCTCGGATAGGAATAAGAAACTTTACACTATTATTCAAAAAATAGCAGAAGGAATTGCTAGATTCTCAACAGATACAGACATTTTAGGCGATGCTTATGAATATCTTATCGGTCAGTTTGCTGCAGGCTCGGGGAAGAAGGCCGGAGAGTTTTATACTCCGCAACAGCTATCAACTATTTTATCTAAAATTGTGATTTTAGATAGTCAAGACCCAGCATTAGGAGAAAAAAATAAATTAGACAGAGTATTGGATTTCGCATGTGGCTCCGGCTCCTTATTATTAAATGTTCGCAGGCAGTTAGTGGAAACCGAAGGAAGTATAGGGAAAATTTATGGGCAAGAAAAGAATATTACCACCTATAACCTTGCCCGTATGAATATGCTGTTACATGGACTCAAAGATACAGAATTCGAGATACATCATGGTGACACATTAATAAATGACTGGAATATTCTGAACGAAATGAATCCTACAAAAAAGATGGAATTCGATGCTATCGTTGCAAATCCCCCTTTCAGTTTACGCTGGGAGCCTAATGACACGCTAACAGAAGATTTCCGTTTCAAGAACTATGGCATTGCCCCTAAATCGGCTGCTGACTTTGCATTCTTATTGCACGGCTTCCATTTCTTGTCCAATGGAGGGACAATGGCTATTATACTCCCGCATGGAGTATTGTTTCGTAGTGGAGCAGAGGAACGTATCCGCACCAAACTACTGAAAGATAATAATATAGATACAGTAATAGGTTTACCTTCTAATTTGTTCTTTTCTACAGGGATTCCGGTTTGCATTTTAGTATTAAAGAAATGCAAGAAATTTGATGATGTTCTTTTCATCAATGCCAGTGAGCATTTTGAAAAAGATAAGAGACAAAATCGTCTACGAGAAGGAGAAGACGGTAAGCCTAATGATATTCAGAAAATCATAGAAACATATCAATTCCGAAAAGAGGAAGAACGATACTCCCGACGAGTTTCTATGGACGAGATTGAACAAAACGGTTATAATCTTAATATTTCTCGGTACGTAAGCACGTTCAAAGAAGAAGAGCCCATTGACATACATGCAGTAATGGCCGAAATCAAAGAACTTGAAGCTAAACGAGCTGATTTAGACAAAGAAATAAATGTTTATCTGAGAGAACTTGGATTGATAGAGTAATAACGATGCCGAAGAATTTTGAAATAAAAAATAGTACAGCCGAGTTCCTCATATTCATGATGGAAGGTAAAGAAAACGGCATACAAGTGACGTATAAAGACGAAACAATTTGGTGTACACAGAAGGCAATGGCTGCACTGTTTGATGTAGGTGTTCCTGCCATTAGTAAGCACTTGAAGAATATCTTCGATACAGGTGAACTTTCAGAAAAATCAGTTATTTCCATTTTGGAAACAACTGCCGCAGATGGCAAATCCTATAAAACTTCTTTCTATTCGCTCGATGCTATTATTTCTGTTGGTTACCGTGTGAATTCCGTCCGTGCCACTCAATTTCGCCAATGGGCAACCTACATATTGCGACAATTTGCCATACGTGGTTATGTCATTGATAAAAAGCGAATGGAAAATGGTTCATTCATTGGTGAAGATTATTTCGAGCATTTGCTTGCCGAAATTAGGGAGATAAGATTAAGCGAACGTCGTTTCTATCAGAAGTTGACCGATATATATGCCACAGCCATCGACTATAATAAGGATGCACCAACCACTCGTCTATTTTTTAAGAAAGTGCAAAACAAAATGCACTTTGCCGTACATGGTCATACTGCTGCTGAACTGATAGTAGAGCGAGCCAATGCACAAAAAGAAAATATGGGATTGACAACCTGGGAAAATGCCCCTAACGGAAAAATCGTAAAACCGGATGTGAGCATAGCAAAAAATTATTTGAACGAATTAGAACTGGAAGATATGGGACGTTTGGTCAACGCCACTCTAGATATGGGTGAACGTATGGCAAAACGACACATTCCTATGACTATGGAAGATTGGGCTAAACGAATAGATATTATTCTCGAAGCTGGAGGTAATGCTGTGTTGGTTGATGCGGGTAAAATTACTACGGAGTTTGCCAAAGCTTTTGCAGAATCAGAGTTCGAAAAATATCGAATTGTACAAGATAGGTTATTCTGTTCTGACTTTGATCAATTCAATAACAACGATATCCTTCCATTCGATTTTAACCTTAATAAAGAATAACAGCTATGGCAAATAATAACAATACAAAAAACCTCAATGTTCCAAATTTGAGATTCCCGGAGTTTAAGGGGGAGTGGGAAAAATCTCTATTAGGTCAGATTGCAGATATTACAAAAGGGAGTGGTATCTCGAAAGAACAATTATCAAATCAAGGGACTCCATGTATTTTATATGGGGAATTATATACTAAATATAAGTCAGAGATAATCAATGAAGTATACAGTAAAACGACTCTAAATCCTTCATCATTAGTAAAAAGTCAGGCAAATGATGTTATAATACCCTGTTCTGGAGAAACCGCTATTGACATTTCAACAGCTCGATGTGTGCCATATAACAATATCTTGTTAGGTGGAGATTTGAATATTATTCAACTTAAATCTCAAGATGGTGGATTTTTCGCTTATCAACTGAATGGTGTACGCAAATATGATATTGCACGTATTGCTCAAGGAGTGTCGGTTGTTCATTTATATGGTGAAAATCTAAAACGAATCAAAGTTTGTTATCCTACTGTTGAAGAACAGCGAAAAATAACTTCTCTACTGTCCCTTATAGATGAGCGTATTTCTACTCAAAACAAAATAATTGAGAAATATGAATCTCTAATTAAAGGGCTAAATGAAAAATTACTAATCAATAAAAAAGAATATACAACTTATCAACTATCAGATATATGTGAAATTAGAAGTGGATATTCTGGAGCACAGCTAACAGGAACTCAAGGGTTAATGGTTTCTCGCATTGAAACTATTAGCAAACATTGTATCAATCTAGATAAAGTAGGATATGTAAAACCATTTAATTCTTCTGCTGATTTTAAGCTTCATATTGGAGATATTCTATTTAGTAACATCAACAGTGTACAATATATAGGAAATACCGCTTTCGTTGACAGAGAATACAATCTCTATCACGGAATGAATCTACTTAGATTAATACCACATAAAACCGTCGAACCATTTTACATATTTCTATTATTAAATACAATTACATATAAGAGTTATTTTCAGTCAATTTGTAACAAAGCTATTTCACAGGCAAGTATAAATCAGACAGAATTGGGTAAAACAGTTATTCATATTCCTGATTTGTCATATCAAAAACAAATTTGTCTGGTATATAATTCATTGTATAACAAGAAGAGTCTTGAGAATTTGTATTTACAAGTATTAAAACAACAGAAGAGCTATCTGCTTCGTCAGATGTTTATATAAACATCTGACGAAGCAGATAGCTC
>ERZ857775.2181-NODE-2181-length-19921-cov-4.870583_pt1 | contig 19921 bp, 29 predicted proteins | sample MGYA00519698_ERZ857775 | MGnify/ENA primary metagenome ERZ857775 (study PRJEB31778, sample SAMEA3449363) | human gut metagenome | biome: human gut; feature: human-associated habitat; material: faeces | place: United Kingdom | collected 2010/2012 ...
TACCCTGCCGGCACCCTGGCGTCGCACGTGGTTGGCTACGCTTCCGACACGTACGGCACCGCGGGCATCGAGTCTTCCTGCAACGACACGCTGAAGGGCGAGAGCAACTACGCCTCGTGGATCGATGTGCTGAACTCCTACTCGGGCGCCGGCACCGCGGGCAACGACGTGAAACTCACCATCAACTCCCGTATCCAGGAAGCCGCGCAGGATGCGCTGAAGGGCTACAAGGGCGCCTGCGTCGCCATCGACCCGAAGACGGGCGCCGTGCTGGCGCTGGCCTCTTCGCCCACCTACAACGCGGGCGACGTTGACAGCATCCTTTCCTCCGGCGGCGATTCCTCGGCCCTGTACAACCGCGCAACCCAGGCGCTGTACTCGCCCGGCTCCACGTTCAAGATCGTGACTCTCACCACGGCGCTGGCGAACAACGTGGCCAACGAGTCGAGCACCTACAACTCGCCTTCCACGCTCGACATCGGCGGCGGCAAGGTAACGAACTTCAACAACGCATCGTACGGCAACATCACGCTGCAGCGCGCCACCGAGCTTTCCGCCAACACCGTGTTCGCCCAGGTAGGCGACCAGATTGGCTCCGAGGGCCTGGTTTCCTCTTCGGAAAAGTTCGGCTTCAACAACGCGCTGACCTTCGATTTGCCCCTGGCTAAATCGCTGATGCCCGACCCGAACGAGATGACCCAGTGGGAAACCGCGTGGGCAGCCGCCGGCGAACCGGTAGGCGAGCACGCAAGCCCCGCAGGCCCGCAGGCCACCGTCCTGCAGATGGCGCTGGTAGGCTGCGCAATCGCCAACGACGGCACCATCATGCAGCCCTACCTGGTGGATAGCGTGAGCAACTCCGATGGCAAGAACAGCTATCGCGCAACGCCTTCCTCTATGTCGAATGTATGCTCTACCTCGGTGGCCAAGCGCGTGCGCAAGGTCCTCGAAGGCGTAGTCAACAACGGTACCGGTAAGGCAGCCGCCGTTTCCGGCGTGCAGATTGCCGGCAAAACCGGTACCGCAGAAACCGGCAAGGAAAACGACGACCGTTGGTTCGTGGGCATGGGCCCCTCCGACGACTGCTCGGTAGTAGTTGCCGTGGTTCTTGAAGAAGCAGGAGAAAAGCTTTCCGGCGGTGCTGCTGGGCGCGCTCAAGGCGTGCTGGAAGCGGCGCTTGAAGTGCAGGGGGATCTGTAATCCCAAGGCCGCGGGTTCGATTCCCTCACGGCGCACCACCGAAACACCAGGTCAGAGTATGAAAACGCTCTGACCTTTTTCTTTTTGTGCGCAAAGTTGTGCACAGATTAGCGCCAAGTATTGCACAAGCCCCTATTTTCGGGCGCAAAAGCGGACGATTAAGACTAATCAGCAAACAAAAAAGAGGGGCACCTAGCGCAAAGCTAAGTGCCCCGTTCGTTTGTATGCCGCCTGGTTTCGCTTGCATCAGAGGCGTAGACGGCTTATCGGGCGATTCTATCACTAAAAGCTTTGAGTGAGGTTTTAGTGACAAGACGAATCGTTTTAAGTGATTCGGCGCGGGTTCGGCGCGGGTTCGGCGCGGGGTCGCCGCGATTAGGCGCGAGCCAGGTAGTCAATGGACACCCAGCCGCTTGGGATCTTCGCCCAGGAGCCGCGAACTTCGGTGACGGTGACGCGGGTACCGTTCTTTAGGCAGCCATTACCGTAGGCGTGCTGCTTCGCGTTGGCTGTGAGGTTGCGGTACGGAACCTTTGCGTAGCCAGTGCCCGCGCCGCTTCGCACGTTCAGCGCCGATGCGGTGACGCGGTACGTGCCCGCACTGGATGCTGTGGTCGCCGTAGCCTTGCCGCCGCCGTACGTGGTGTACTGCAGGCAGATCCAGCCGCTAGGGATACGCGCCCAGTTGCCTCGCACATCCATCACGGTTACTCGGGTTCCCTGCTTCAGGCACCCGTTGGCATAGGCGTGGGACTTCGCGTTGGCTGTCAAGCCGCCATAGGAGACACGGGCGTAGCCGGTCCCAGGACCCTTGCGCACGCACAATGCCGAAGCGGTGGTTGTGTAGACGCCCATGCTCCTGGAGTTGGATGCGCTTACGGTTGGCTGCTGTGCCTCGCCCTGCTCAACGGTGCCGCCCGTTTGGCCCGTGCCCATGTAATCGCGCACAGCCGCCTTGAACTGGTTCCAGCTCTTGCCGTACTGCATGAAGTAGCCCAGCGGGTCGGTGTGATCGGTGCCGCCCCAGCGCATGCGCGCGTCGTTGTGGCTGATCATGCGGTCGATGCCCCAGCCACGGCTGTTCAGGTAGTCGCCAGCCCACTTGACTGCCTCAGACCACTGACGGTTGAAGTCGTCGCGGTTGGTTGCGTGGCAAAGCTCGATGTTCACGCATCGGCTGTTGCCGTTTCCGACCGCCCACGCCTTTCGATTGTCCGCCATCGTGTGGTAGACAGTGGATCCGTCGAGGTCCATCACGTACTGCACTGCGTAGGCGTAGCCGCGGCTGTACAGCTTGTAGTGGTTGTAGGCGCTTGCACCCGGGTTGCTGGTCTCGTGGATGACGAGGTAGCTTGCGTTGTTGACGCCGTGCCCCTGGTTGCAGATCGTCTCTTTCTGGGTGTAGGCATGAGCCGTGCCAGGCATCAGCGCCGCAGCCAGCACGAGTGCCAGCAGCAGCCCCACAACCTCGGCAAAAGCCTTCTTCTGGTGTTTGCTCACTGGTCGCCACCGCCCTTCACCGCGCTGATGCCGATGCAAGCGCCGATGAACGTGCCCGCGCCCGTGATGATGGTCGCAGCGGTGGCGGTGTCGGCCCAGCCAACGGCGTTGCCAACGGTGAGCGTCAGCGTCGCGAGCGCTGGGCATACGACCAGCCCGACCCATTTCAGCACGTCGTACACCTTGTCGGGCAGCAGGTACTTGTTCTCTTCTTCCATCTCTCAATCCTCCTCTACATGTGCGTTCATGATCTCCTGGTAAAGCTGGGTGCCCGTGCCGTTCCCACCTAAGTCGTGGTAGGCGGCGTAGACGCTGGTGGCCTGCTCCTTCACCCGCACTGGGCACGAGCGCCCCGCCACAACGTAGTCGCGGTGGTAGTCGATGAGCTGCTGGCGCAGAAGCGCTCTCATCCCCTGCTCCATCGCCTTGTCGTGGGCCGACTCGCGCTTTACCGCTCCCTTCACGTAGACGATCAGGCCGCCCACGATGGATGCGAGCAGCGGGGACACGACCCATCCGACCAGCTGGCTTGCCTCAATCAACGGATTCACCTCCCTTCCAAACCAGGCAAGAAAAAAACGGGCACGCGCCAAAAGGCAACGTGCCCGTTTCTCTTTATGCCCCAGGTGTCACCCGGTTGCTTTTACCCGCACACGCGCTCGATGAGCACGGTCGCGGACTCGATGCCGACTGCAGCGTCTGGTGCGAACGTCAGCGTCGCGTACGATCCGCCTATGCCGCTGACCACCGTCACGTAGTCGACGATGGAGACGGTTGCGAGATCGCCCGCCGCAGCGAGCGTCGCGCCCGCCTTTGCCGAGGCGGCGGGAACGCCGCCCTTGCTCATCTGCACGTTCACTGTGCCTGCGGCGGTGGCGTTCAGCGTGAAGCTCGACACCACGCGGTACGTACCGGGCGCACGGAGCAGGATTCCGCCCGAGCCGTTGCCCTGGACCGCACGCGTCCTGCTCGCAGCTACCGGGAACAGGATGCTGCCGCCAGCTCCCACGGCCTGGGCTGCATCGCCTGCGTAGGCGAACTTAGCGGTCTTGCCCATGGCGCACCGCCTAAGCCGCGAAGGCGGTTCCGTAGCCGCCGCAGCAGCCGTTGCCGCCGAAGAACGGGTTGCCGCCCGCGTTGTAGGTGGTGGCGTTCGGGTATCGCACAACGCCGCAGAGCGCGTTCTGCATCTGAAGCTGGTTTACCTGCGCCTGAAGGGCATCGATCTTGCCCTGGCAGAGCGCATCGAGGACCTTCTGCACCTGTGCGGTGGTGTTCTCGTTGATTGCAGCCGTGTTCATCGCCGCGTTGTAGTTCACGGAATCGATGTTGCGGTTGGTCTTGCAGCAGCAGTCGGACATCTGCTGTGCGAGCGCGTAGTCGCCGTTCTGGATGGTCTGCTGGGTCTGCGCGAAGTTGCGCAGGTTCTCGTAGCCGAGGTTGCAGATTCCGTTGTCGGTCTGGCGTGCGATGGCGACCTGCTGGTCGCTCATGCGGCCGACGGCGTTCTCAAGGTTGTTGAAGTTCATGGCGTTGCAAAGCCCAGCCTCGGTGACTGGCTCGGTTCCGTTGCCTCGGTTCCAGCCGTTGCCGTACATGAACAGGAACAGGACGATGATCCACATCCAGCCGCCGCCGAAGTCGTCGTCCTTGGCCACTGCGGCGATGTCCGCCGCGCTAAGGGGAGAAGTTTCCATCTTGGACTCCTTTTCTCGAAATGTGCATTCCTATCACCTCTCGCGAGTTAGGTGTCTACTTCAGCCCCAGGCTGGCCATGATCTGCTTCGCTTCCTCAAATGCTTGGGAGCACTGGCCTTGCGTGATTTGCCCGCTGCGGAGCATCTGCTCCACCCGCTGCTTGGCCTGCTGCGGGTTGGTCGATTTGATGAACTGCATCAGGCCGGGCGGCTGCTGCCGCTGCGGCATGCTGCTTGAATTGCTCAGCAAGGGATTCAAGGCTGCTCCTTAGTGTCTCGATGTCCTTCACGGTGGCGTACTCCGTCGGAGCGTCCTCTGCGGCCTTGAAGTCGTATGCGCTCACGGACTTCTGCCCGCTCGCGTCGGCTTCCACCACGTAGAACCTTGCCTGGTTCCTGTCCATGAGGATCTGCTGGCTGTTGGGAGCGAGCTGGTACATCCGCGCCGACTCAACCCCGTTGACGAACTGCAAGCCCTGCGGCTGCTGTTGCTGCATCTGCGGCATCTGGTACGGCATGGGGAACGATGGCTGGTATCCGTTGAACATTTGAGGCTCCTAAGACGAAGGAAGCCGCCCCAATGGGCGGCTTGCCTGGTTGGTTCGTATGTTCGGCCTCTTCCCGGGCACAATGGGCACAGGCTGGGGCATAATCAGGGCACGAGCCTGTAGCCCTCGCCGTAGACGCACGCTATGTGCCCGCCACCTATCTTCTTCCGCAGGTTTCGCATCCTCTCCTTCAACGCCCTGCTGCTCGCCATGGACTCCGCTCCCCACACCTCGCGTATGAGCGTCGCCTTGCTCACGGTCGAGCCGCCGGCCATCGCAAGCTGGTACAGCAGGTCGAACTCGAGCTTCGTCAGCCGCACCTTCCTGCCGTCGACCGTTGCGGTCTGCTCGGAGCGGTTCAGCCCCAGCTCGCTGTCGGCATGCCAATGCCTAACCTCGCACCGGCGCAGTATCGCGCGTATTCGGCACGAGAGCTCCAGCATCCCGAACGGCTTCACCAGGTAATCGTCCGCCCCAATCCCAAACCCGTACACCTTCTGCGCCTCGTCGTCCAAGTCGCCCATGAATATGACGGGCGCGTTCGTCCTGTCGCGCACAAGCTGCACGAAGCTGAAGCCGCTCACGCCTGGAAGCTCAACATCAACCAGATAGAGCCTTATGCGGTTTCTCCTGGCAATCTGCACAGCCTCCTCCGCAGAAGAAGCGTGCAAGTGCTTTATTCCCATGTCGTCGAGAGCACGCTCGATACGGCGGGCATGCTCCGCATCGTCCTCGACTATCAGAATGCGCGTCATTTTCCTTTACCCCTAACTGTCGTTTTCCTTCGCATTGATTAGGGGGGGGGTGGGCACGCACCTCGGCTGCCTGCACGTCCGCTTCCGTCCGCGCATGAGCTGCTTGGGCAATCCTCTTTCGTGTTCCATCAACATGGGTTGAAATATATGCCAGTTTATTCCGACCTGGGAAAACTGTGTCAACTTTGTGCCTTTTCGTTGCCGTCATATTCGGCGAGCGGGCAGGAAAATCCCAGGTGGAAACACGTATGAAACAAAAGAAAAGCACCTGGGATTTTCCAAGGCTGAAAGGAACGGTCATGAACCTAAAGGAAATCGCCTACAGCCATTACCTGCCCGCCAAGCGCAAGCGGCAGGCCGCTTGCAAGCGTTACAGATCCGTAGCTTGGAATCTCCTTGCCGACAACCAAGTCGCACAGATTGACGCATACGACGCTCCCGAATCTCGCGATAGTCAATAGTCCGCCTTTTTCGGTGAACTCGAGATTCGGCCTCAAGACCTCCCGTGATACGGAATACCTAATAAACAATGCGCTCAATCACTAGAATAGAGACGCTTGTGCCCAGCGTCATTGTGTTGTCGTCGTTGTACGAGCTCAGGAAGACAGAATCGCTCGTTGACGTCACCTTGGTTGTTAATTGGGTAAAGCCCGCTTCGGCAGTGGCGCCAACGTCGGTCTGAGCGCTCAAGACGGAAATCGCATTACCAGCCTTGATTTTGAACGGCAACTCAATCTCTTTAGTTGCTCCTGACTTCGGTGGGATTCTCCCCGTCCCTTCTGTTGTCCATGCCGCGCGCAATCCGCTTGGCATTGTGAGAACCGTCCAGTAATTGCTTTTGCTTATCCGTGATACGGAATCCCCGAGCTTCTTGGTTTCGGCTCCAAGGGCAACAAGCCCCTTCACGCTGTCGAGCATCACGGCGGGCGTTCCCACGCTAAGCCCCGTAAGCTCCAGGCGTGCAAGGGGCACAACCACGTTGGTATCGCCGCCAAGGATAGAGCCGACCGCAACGGCTGGGTCGGTTGCGGTGCCAGTTGTCTTCGCGCCCGCGAAGGCTTGCAGCCCCACTGTCTCTATTCCGCTGGTTGCCTTGCTGTAGACGAGGCAGATAAGGTAACGCTGGTTATAGCCCGCCTGACCGTTGCCGATGCTCACGTCTTCGCCCGCGCCCTTGATGCGCACATGTCGCCCCTGCAACAGCAGTTCACCCGCCGCAACGTGGCACGTGTTCGCGTCGGTCATGGTGACCTCGCAACCGCTAAGCAGGTAATTGCCGTTGCCGATCAGCTCAGCGTTTAGCGCCCCAACGTCCTCGCTGTCTACGTGGTTGGTGCCGCCCATGCCCGTGATCAATTCAATGCCCATTTCAGCCCCTTAGTAATCCGTCTCGGTCTTAGCCTGTTTGTCGTCTGTCTTGTAGGTTACCGTCAGCGTCCCACGGTGGTCGTATGAGGCTATGACCTTGCCAACGGTGCTCTCCGCGCTAACGCCTGTAAGGGAATCGTAGGCGGCTAGAACGTCGTCAATGCCCAATGCCTCCCCGTCAACGTCCACCAGCTCGGCGGCGCGGAACGTCTGCGCCTCCTTCAGCCGTTCGGTTCCCTTCTGCTCCAGCTCTTCCGCCTCTGCGTTGTTGTAGTCGTATATATCGCATCTCTCCAACGCGCCTTTAAGCGTCTGCCTCTTGCTGACGTTGCCGCTTGCATCGGCGTAAAGGTGCACGACCACGCGAGCGGCTAGCTCGCCTTTTCCCAGACAGATTAGGTGATTGGTGGGCGTGCCGAAGAGCTGGGTTACCGCCTTGGTCTCAACTCGCTTTGTCGGGGCGCTTGAAACAGTCACGGTGCCGCTTAGACACTGTATCGAGAGCGTGCGCCCAACGGTTGCCAGCATGGCGCGCAAGCCGTCATAGGCGGTTACGTAGCGCCCGAAGCGGTAGCCGCTGACGGCAACGCCCGCCGCTGTTGCCGGGGCTTGCATCACACCATCAAGCCCAACGCGCTTCAACACGGTGCCTATCACTGCGTTAACGTCGCCTGTGGCGGTGTAGTAGTCTGCGCCGCTGTCTGGCTGGATGACTTTGGAAGACAACAGCCCGTGCCACGTTGCGCCCGTGTACGTCATAGTGCCGTTTTCTGGATCGTGCTTAACGTCATCGATCATGCCGCCGCACTCGGTGCCGTCGATGTAAAGGTAGCAGTGGGAGGCTAGGCGCTCTTGGTCGTCGTTGAAAACCGCCTGAAAGTCGTTCTCATCGCTTCCAAAGGCGAACTCGGCGGAAACTGGGCGCACCGCCTTAACGTCGGTCAGGCTGCTGTCTGCATAAACGCAAAGCATGGGGCTAGCTCCATTCTGGTTCGCTTCGATGCTCGTAAACGCAAACATCGAACGCGAAATCGCCTGACGCGCTGATGTCGGACACGCCAGCGGGCACCTGCTTGAATACGTAGCTGTTGGAGGCTTCGCCGCCCTCATAGCGGCTGCTGAACGCGTTTGTGCGCACGCCATCGGCGGTAACCCGCGTTATCGTCTGTGCCTTGGTGTCGATCTCCACCATGCCGCCCGCCTCGAACTTGCCGTAAACGCCGTAGGTGTTGCCCGCGATGACGATATGCGGGTCGGAGCAAGCGCCATAGAAGCGTATTAGAGCGTTGGACGGGCTTAGGGAGGCGTTGGCTATGCTCGCCTCGGTCATGGGAGAGGTTCCGTAATCGTGAGGGAAATCGTGTGGGAGGTTGAGCCCGTAGCCGCTAGAGCCTTCATCTTTGGCATAGAAATGCTTGAAGTTGTCGCGGTACCATGTGCGACCCTCGCACACTATAAGAAGCTCGCACTCTAGAAAGCGCCCGCCGTGCCACCACTCGCCGCAGATGCGCCCGTACACGAAACAGGGAAGGTACCAGCCGTTTATGACCAGCCGCCCCATAGAGCCGTTGAGAACGTCCCTCTCGGTAAGCTCTATGAGCCGTTCGCGAAGAGCCAAGCCCTCCGCTTCGGTGTCCGCTGCGATTCCCACCTTGAATTTTAGTTCCCCAACGTCCTTGTGGAACGCTCCAACGCGCCCGTTGCTGGACGTGTAGCCCCATTCTGCGTTGAACAGCTCGTTTTCGAAGTAATGAAGCGCCTCATCGGAGCCGCCGAACTCCAAGCGCTCCCCATTGGCTGCCTCGTAGGCTATAGCGATTGCCACGGTGCTATACCTCCCTAACCAGGCGTGCGAACTCGCGCTTGTCGATCCGCACCTCCCTGTCTTCCTGTATTGCCTGCTTGATCTCGTCCAGCTTCGCGTAGATGAGGTCGAGACGCTCGGTGATCGCCTGCACGCCCTGCATGAAGGAATCGCCGAACACCGATTCCTGCGTAGTGGAGTCCATCACGGCGACGGCCTTCTGGACCTCGATAGGCGGTATCTCCATGGAGGCGTTGCCAGCATCCACCACCTGGGCGCTCATGGCCCTCACGGCGGCAACCGCGGTTGCCGTCTCGTCCTCGATGCCCACGGCAACGCCGCGCGCGATGTTCTTGCCGATCAGGTCGCGCATGACTCGCGAGGGCGAGTGAATGCCCAGCATGCTCTTAGCGTGCTCAACGGCTTGGTTGACAACGCCGCCCAATGCGGAAACGACCGCACCAGCAGCTCCGCGGATGCCGTTTGCGATGCCGCTGACGATCTGCCCGCCGATGCTGGCAACGCGCCCAGGGATGCCGCTGAGCGTGCTCACGATGTTGCTCATGAACTGCTGCCCCGCCTGGCTTGCCTTGCTTGCCATCTGCCCAACGAAGCTGGCGGCCTGGCCGATTGCGCTGCCCAGGAAGCCGCCGACGCGCCCAGCAAGCCCGCCAAGAGCGCCGCCGATGTTGCTAAGGAACTGCTGTCCAGCGCTGGCGGCGTTGCTGGCCATCTGCCCGACGAAGTTAGCCACGTTGCCAAGCGCGCCCGTCAGGAAGCCCCATATAACGCCAGGAAGCCCGCTTAGGAATGAGCCCACGTTTGCGACGAAATCGGCGGCGCTCTGAGCCGCGGAAACAAGCGTCTGCCCGAAGCTGACGAACGCGGATACCACCTGGACAACAACGCCGATGATCACCGCCAACACGTTGGCGACGAACTGGATAGCCGCCGTAATGGTGGGCATTGCGGCGGTCACGGCCTCAACGATCTGCTGGATCACTGGGGCAAGGGCGCTTATCAGCGTTGTGGCAAGGTCGAGTACCAGCGTGCCGATCTGCGTAAGCGCGGGCATGATCGCCTCGCCAAGCGCCATGAACTGCTCGCCCAGGGCTTGCAAAGAGGGCTGTATCGCGGTGAAAGCCGCCTGAATCTGCGCCCATGCGCCGTTTACGGCGTTGGCGAAATCTTGGTTCGTGGCGTAAAGGGTGGCGAACACGGCAACCAGCGCCGCGATGGCGGCTATCACGATGGTTACGGGGCCGCCGACCGCCGCAACCGCGGAGCCGAGCGCCTTGATCGCGACGGAGGCCGCGCCGACGCTGCGCACCGCCGATACAAGCGACTGCACCGTGCCGACGGCTGGCATTATGGCTGGGACGATCTGCAGGGCGGTGAAAGCCGCACCGACCGCCGCAACGATCGGCGCGATCGTGCCGAAGTTGTCCTTCACCCAGCCGACGGCGGTGACCGCAGCCCCGCCGAACTCGGTAACAGCCTGCTTGATCGCATCGAAGCCAGCTGCTATCTCGCCGTTCTCGTTGATCTTGTCGATTATCTTGGCTATCTGCACGGTAACCGCGTTTGCCGCGTTGCTCATGCTGGTCGCGATGCCGGCGGAGCCCGTCTTCGCCTGCTCGGCGAAGGAAGCCATGCCGTTGGTTCCCTCGGAATCGAGCTTCACGAAGGCGTCGGCGAAGTCGTCAACGGAGACCTTGCCAGATTTCAGTGCCTCGTACAGGTCGTTCGATGATTTGCCAGCGCCGAGCATCGACTGCGCGACGGCATCGAGCTGGCCTGGCATTGCGGTTTGGATGCTGCGCCATTCCTCCAGCTCGAACTTGCCCTTGCTGATGCCCTGCACGTACTGCTCCAGCGCGGCTTCCTGCACCTGCGAAGACTGCCCGCCAGCAACCAGGGCATCGTTGAACGCCAGCATGACGTCCGTTGCCTTGCCAACGTCCTTGAACTTCGGCACGACGCGCTGCACGCTGCCCGCTATGGAGTCGAGCTTCGTTGGCAGCCCCTGGATGTGGTCGCTCATCTTGCCGATGGCGGCCGAGGCGCTGTCTGCGCCGTAGCCTAGCTGCTCCATCACGCGCGGGAACTGGTTGAGCGTGTCCACGCGGCTTATAGCGCCGTCAAGGCTGCTGGATATGACGCCCGCCGCCTTGCTGAAGGCGTTTGCGAGCAGGTTGCCGATGAATGAGCCCTTGATGGCGGTGCCGAGGCTCTGCTTCGCTGTGTCGCCGAGCTTCCCCACCGCAGCGGAGAACTTCGATGAATCGGCATCGATCTCTATTACTACGCGGCCATCTGCCACCCGCTACTCACCTCGTATCATGCGATTGGCGGCGGCTTCCTCCCGTGTCCTCGCTGGCAGCATGTACGCCTGCTTGCGCTCTCGCAGAGCGCGGCGCTCTTCCTTGCCAAGCCGCTTGTCGTCGAGGTCGGCCGCCCTCGTGCTTATCGCCCTCATTGTTTGCGAGCCGTCACCAAGGCCGCCCAGCAGCGCCATGAAGCGCCACCAGTGCATGCCCGTCGCCTCGTCCGTGAGGTCGATGCCGTACTCGCGCTGGAAGTCGGCGGCTATGCGCTCGCCGTCGTAGTCCCAGTCGAGCAGCCGCTTCCTCGAAAGCCGCCTCTCGCGCGCCGTCTGCGGGCGCTGCGCCATGCCTGGGCGCTTGCGCTCCAGGAAGCCGATTGCGGCCGTCACGGCTTCCACGGGGCTTCCCATGGCTTCCTCGAACGGCGTTGGGCTGGTGCCTTCGTTGGGGTAGGCGAGCGCCAGAACGCCTATCACGCGGTCGGAAGCTTCGGCGCTGGGGTTGTCGGCTACGCGCCACACGTCAACCCATGTGCGCCAGTCGGTGTAAACGCGAAGGGGCTTGCCCGATCCCTCGACGGAATCGGGCAAGCCCCCAGTGAGAGCGCCTGCCATCTACTTGCTCCGCTTCACGGAAACGTCCAGGCGGGCCAGAACGTCGTCTATGCCATCGGACTCGATGCTGTTCAGCTCGTCCAGGAGGTATGTCAGAAGCTCGATCTCGTCGAGGATGTTCGGGTTGCGCCCTTCGAAGATCTCCTCCTGCGCCTTCTTGCCGAGCAGCGCGCCCACAAGGTCGCGCAGGGCATCGGAAACCTTCTTCATCGCATCTGGGCTGTTCAGCTCCGATTCGGTCATGTTGGCCATGCGCTTCTGCATAGCGTCAACGCGCTGCGCCACGTCAACGCTGCCCTTCTCGATCACGTAACTCTTCCCGCACACCTCGACCGTGGTCTTGCGGTTCTTGAACTCAAAGCCCATTGTTTGCTCCTTTGCTAGCCGCTACAGGGTGTTAAGCCCCTGCATGTATCCGATCAAGCCGCTAGACTCGATCCCAATGTCGCTAGCCATTTTCGCCAAGCCGTCACTGTCGGTTTTAGCGCCCTCGGCCTCCATCGTCTCGACCAGGAAAGCCGCAAGCTCCAGCTCGTCAAGCGGGTTAGGCTCGCGGCTCTCGAAGATGGCGTTCTGCGCCTCCGTGCCGAGCACCGCCCCCACGTAATCGCGCAGAAGCCCCGACACCGTGCGGGCTGGGTTGTCTCCCGCTTCGTTGTCTCCAGATTCGTTGATGTCGAGGTCGTTGAGCGCCTTCTTCGCCTTGGCCACAGCGTCAAGCATCGAGGCGTTGCCCATGTGGATCACATACCAGTTGTTGCCGATCGCCACGCGGATATCGCGTTCCTTGAAAGTAAAAGCCATTGTTTGCCTCCTGAAAAAGCCGAAGCCCCAGCGGTGAAAGGTAGTAAAGCCCGCTGAGGCTTGGTTAGTGGAAATGTCTATGTCTGTTGCATGCCCTGCGCTAGGCGGTTGCGGCGGTGAACTTGCCCGCGCTCCAGGTGCCCTGCGTCCAGTCGTTGTCGCTCATGGAGAGGGTGCCCTTCAGCTTGATGGGCTCGCCCGCGGTGTTCTTGTCCAGCTGGTTCGGAGTGAGCAGGAACGCCGCCTTCTTGGCGACGAGGCCGCCAGAGGAGCCTGCTGCCTTCTCCCACGTGCGCACGCGGCAAACCTCGACCGGCACGTTGGTGTCGTCCTCGTGCGATGCGAGGAAGGTGTCGAGGGCGTTGTTGCGGTACATGTCCTTCTCGTAGTCGATGGAAGCGCTCTTCGAGAGCGTGTACTTCGGTCGGCGCTTCGTGTCGATGTACTCTGGCTCGTAGGTGTTAGCGTCGTCGCTGAACTCCCAGGAGAGCAGGTTCGTCACGTTGACCCAGTTGGGCGTGGTCGAATCGCCGATGTTCATCCAATCCTGCAGCTCGTCGCCCCAGATCGGTACCTCTGCGGTGGTGGTGTCAGCCATTCAAGGCTCCCTTCATGCTCGTGTTCGTTGGCTGCATTGTGGTGCCTGCGTCACTGCGCGCTGGGCCATGTCGCCGCGCGCTTGTACTTCAGGTCGAAAGATACTTGCCAGTCCTCGAACGCCTCCGCTCTCCCGAGGCAGTAGGGGACGCCAGCCGTTGGGCGCTTGTAGGCCACGTAGCCGTCGAGCACCACGCAAGCGTCCAGGAAGCCGCTTGCGGCCTTGGAAAGCACCTCGGCAGCGTCCAGGCGCTCCTGCTGGTCGTTGGCGGCGATGCGCAGCGTGAGGTTGAACGGCATCGGGCAAAGGACCTCGCCGCTGATGTAGCGGCTCTCCTCCCCGCCGCCGTCCTTCAGCTGCAGCATCATGCGGGGGAGCTTGCCAGGCTCCGCCGAAAGCTCCTCGAAGCGCACGGGGATGCTTGCATCGATCCCCGCGACCACCTCTTCCATCAGGTCGAGCACCTGCGTTGCCAGGTGCTGGTCGTGTCCGTTAGCCATTGAAACTGCTCCTTACGATGGTCTGGGCGGCGCGCAGCCATGCCGCCGCCCTGCTTGCCTTCGCCTTGTCGAACCAGCGCGGCCCAGTGCCCGCGGTTGTGTACTGCCAGCCAGATTGCGCGTAGTACTGCGGGCGGGCGTACCGAACGCCGCCGACACCGCCCCACGACAGCTCCGCCTTGCCGTTGGCGGCCTTTACCTGGCCGCTTTGGCGAAGCGCGCCAGTCAGGAACGGTGCCATCCTGTTGGAATCGTCCTTCGCCGCAAGGGCGTAGGCGCGCGCCGCCTCGGTCTTAACCCTGGTGGACTTCGCCAGCGCCCGCGAAACGTCTACGCTCTTGACGCGGAACTCGCTCATGCCAGCGTCAGCTCGTAGTGGTGGGCGCTGCGCCCGATGCGCAGCGCCGCGACTGTCTGCACCGTGAGCGCCTGGCTGGGCGGGACGGGGGAGCCGCAAACGCCTGGCATCACCTTGTCCTTGCGCGAGAGCTTCGCGCCTATTGGGTGCGGCATGTAGAGCGTTGCGGTGCGCGCGCTCTGGTCGCCGTCGGCGGCTGCGGTCGCCCCTTCGGTTGCCTCCAGCCTTGCGGGCAAGAAGACGTAGCGCTTCCAGGAAACCCTCCTGCCGTCCTCCTGCGGCTTCCATACGGTTATCGACGTGTTGTAGATCATCAGATCCCGACCTCCATAAGGCTGGTGCCGCTCAGCTCGCGCTCGATCGCCGCGGCGACCGTGCGCCTGCGCGTCTCCGACTGCCCGAAGCTCACCGATATGCCGCCAGCCGTGTAGCTGGCAGCGCCAGCGGTCTCGCCCGCTATAGCGTCGATCGCGGCGCACACCGCGCGGCGGAAGGCGGTCGCCTCGTCTTCTGTGATGTTTTCCAAATCGTGCATACAGCAGCGCTGCTTCGCCTGCGCATAAGCAGAGGGGAGGGCGGATTCGAACCCGTCCTCCCCACAAGCGCCGCCGAAGCTGACGTACTCGCTGTATGTCGGCTTTAGCGCCGCCATCGGCTAGCCCTTGGTGCTGGCCTGCGCTGCGGCGGCCTTGATGGTGCCCTTGAACACGAGGTCCACGATCTCGGGGAAGATCTCGATGCCGGAGATGGCCACGGTGTCGTATGCGGCCTTGACCAGCGTGGACTGGTGGCACACGGCGATGTAGCCGGTCTCATCGGTCTTCAGGTCGATGTCGGGAAGCTTCGCGCTTGATGCTGGGATGTAGTGCACCTTGATGTTGCCGGAGGCTGTGCAGTAGATGGAGCCGGCGGGCACCGAGTTGGTGAAGATGAGGTTTCCGAGGCCAGCCCAGTTGGTGATGTACTGCAGGCCGAACGCCGCGAACACCTCGGAGTTTGCGATTGTCTCGGCAAAGTCGATCGGGTTCGCGAAGAACAGCGCGGTTGTGTCGCCGTAGTCCTCGGAGGCGTTCTTCAGCTTCGCCCATGCATCGGATGCGCACTTGACGAAGTCGGTGCCCTCGGCCGTGCCGGTGCCTGTGCCGAGCGCCGTGATCATCTTCTTCTTGATCTTTGACTGGATCTGGTTGATCAAGCGCTCGTCGGATTCGTTCACGGCCTGGTCGTAGCCCTTGGTGATGATGTCCTCCAGGTACGTCTTGGTGTGGTAGTAGTCCAGCGTGATGGCGAAGTCGCGCACCTTCTCGCGGTTGTACTCGGTGGTTGGGATCTCGTTGCCCTTGACGTAGGGGTCGGTGGACAGCTCTCCAGTGAGCTTGTACTGGGACAGCGTCTCCTTCGGGCCAGCTGGGATCGCCTGGGTTACCCCAAGCATCTCGATGAGCTTGCTGGCCTTCAGCTCGAATGTGGTAGCGAAGTCAGCGTCTACCGCCTTGGTCAGGAATTGGTCTTTAGCCATGTTCGGCTCCTTAGTCGAATAGCTCGTAGTTGTCTTCGATGGCCTTGTGCCGCTTCTGCGGGTTCTTGATGGCCATGATCTCCTCTTTCGTCATTTTCTTGCCCGCTCCTGCCGGCGTTCCTGCGCTGGAAACGCTGGAGGTGTTGGGCTGCTGGAACAGGTGGGCGTAGTCCTCCGCGAGCTTGGAGACGTCCAAGCCGCTCACGTGCCCGTCCTTGGCGATCTCGACGCCGCCCATGTCGATGTGGGCCATGGCCCCCGCCGTGTCGATGCAGTTCGCCTTGATCAGCTCGTTCTCGACCGTTAGGCGCTTCTCTCGGTCGCTTGCGCTTGCCGCAAGCTCCTGCTGCGCCTTCTCCGCCTCGGCCTTCGCCGCTTCCACGGCGGCCTTCACGTCATCCTCGGTAAGCGCTTTGTCGAGGTTGTCGGTGAGGTCGGTAACCTGCTGCTGGGCTTCTGAGAGCTGGGTTTTGAGCGCTTCGACCTGCTGCTCAAGGCGCTTCATCTTCTGCTCGTCGCTTGGCGTGCCCTTGGGTTCGCCGCCCTTGGGTTCTGGGTCGTTGCCGTTGCCTTGCTTGGGTTCTGGGTCGTTGCCGTTTGCCATGCCGTAAGTTCCTCTCTATCGGCGTTTTTTCCGCGCTTCACTGCGCGCTCGGTGCCCTCTTCCGCTTGGGGCGTGCGGTTGCAGCCGTCCGCCGCTGCGCGCGATGCTGCGATTGTGCTGGAGGTGTCACAGGGCAAATGAAAAGCCCCGCACATGGCGGGGCTTCGGTTGCGTTGCCGCTATTCGGCTTTTCGTCCAAGTATGGAATCTAGCGCTTCGGTCATGTCCTCGGCTATGTCGCTCACCGCGTAGTACATGAAGTGCGGCGCGTTCTCCAGGCTGACAGGCGACTCGGCGAGCGCGAGCATCACCTCCTGCAGTCCCTTCAGCTTCAGCTCCGCGGCCACGAGGTTGTCCATTGCCTGGTTGTTTATCTGCTTGCTCATTACGCTGCTCCGTTCAGAAAGAGGTTGATGAAGTACTGCTGGCCCTTGCCCGTCACCTTCGGGGTCCTCTGCACGGTTATGTGGCCGTCGCTGTGGGTGATGGACGTTTCCTTGATCTCGAACCAGCCGCGTTCCATGCTGCGCTGCGTCGGCATGTTGTGCGAGCTCCCGTTGGCCCTCATCAGGTAGCCGCGCTGGCGCATCCACTCGAAAAGGCGGCGCTGCCCCATGTCCACGCCGTTCTGCTTCAGGATCTTCGCTAGGTCGCCGATCAGGATCGACGTTTTGGAGGTGGCGACGGCATCGGCGAACACGGCCTTCGGCTTCATCTCGTCGAGCTGCCGCTTCTGGCGCTCGATCGTCTCCTGCGCCACCAGCACGGCGCGGGCCATGATCTCCTCGGGTGACTCGTCGGGCTTGGCGGCGACGTACCCGCCCGTGCGGCGGATGGAAGGCAGCACCTCCTCGAACACCCAGGCTTCGAAGCGCTGGGCGTTGGGGAGCTTGCTGTGCGTTATCAGTCGGTACACGTCAGGCTCGGTGATGAAGCGTGCTTTCTGCGTCCCACCTGCGGTTTCAAGGGGGTGGTAAAATGCCACCCCCTTGCAATGGAGCTTGATTGCGTTCTTGGTGTCGGAATAGTCGAGCGCTTTTGCGATGTCTTTCGCGCAGAAGATGGGCTTGCCGTCAACCTCAACGGCGCGAACCTGCCCGAACTCTGGGTTGTCGAATGATACAATTTCGTTCGGTTGCATTATGCAACCTCCTTTCTGGGGGCACCTTCAGTGTTTGGAATCGGTGAGGGTGCCCCGTCATTTACTTTTCTTCTTTTTCTCTTTCGATTTGCTCGCGAACAAGTTGCTTGATGAACTTCGACTTGTTCTCTTCCTGCTCAATCCTTGCCGTAATCTCCGGCTCTGTTTTCCTGTTGAACGCAACGCCTACACGCAGCATGTTCTTCGCATCGTATCTTTCTTGAGCTGGATACCTCATTTGGTCACCTCCTTGCTGCCGTTAGTATACGTTAACGTATAGAAAGAAAGTTTCAGATGAGCGAATTTCTCCATATTCCAGCCGAAAAATTTGCAGTTACGAAGGGGGTAGCGTTTCGCGACCCCCTTCCCGAAACGCCCCAAAACGCGCAACTCCAGCCCCGAAAAACGGGCTGTAGCCGCAAAAACGGGCGCGAGAGTGCCGATTTCGGGGACTTTCGGCGGGTTCTAGCTGATGCCCATCGACAGGAGGATGGTGTTGGACACGAAGCCGGAGAGGGAAGATTCGAACACTCCAGACATGATGCCAGCCACCTCCCTCATCTTGGAGTTGTCGTCCAAGTACGTGGTGCCGTCCACGGTGATGTGCATGTGCCGGGAGAAAACAACGGGCTTGCCGTTGCCGCTCACGTAGTTGCGCACGACAACGCCCTCCAGCAGCCCGAGCTTCGAGGCCTGCTCCAAGGCCGTGGAGAACATCAGCTCGTTGGTGTCGGCAACCTCGCGCATGATTACCAGATCGGGCTCCACGCCCTCTTCCAGGCATTTGTTCGCATATCGCAGGATCTTGTACAGAACGGTGTTGAGGTCAGCGCCCATCTCGGTTCCTTTCGCTTGGCTGTCTCGTGCTGCTACGGGCGCATTGCGCCCACGATGCCCTTGGCTTCCTCTGCGGCCCTGCGCATGGCGCTGTTCTCCTCCAGGTACTGCAAGCCCCTCAGCGTGACTTCCAGCGCCTGCCAGTCGATCAGCACGGTTTCGCGGCGCTGGCCCGCGTACTTGCGCACGATTACTCCGTCGATAAGCCCCTCGGCCTGCAGCATCGCCATGATCCTGTCGCGCTGCGCTGCATTGATGTCGAAAACCTCGGGCGCGAACATGCCCGGGTCGGTCTCGTCCAGCTGCTCTGCCGCGTGGATGCGCTTCAGCACCTTGTACACGGTGCGCAGCTCTTTCGATGGGGTCAGTTTTCCCATGGTGATTCTCCTTTCGTTGGTTGGTGTACCGAAAGGATACGGGGCGCGTCACAGGAAAAGGAAAACCCCGCCGAAGCGGGGTTTCGTTTCGTTTCCTCTTTACACGATCAGCCCAAGCTGCGTCAGCAGAACGGACTTCGCAACGGCCTTTATCACGTCGAAGCTGGCGCTCCCGACGTTCTCGGCGAGCTTTGCCTTCACCTTGCTCCAAACGGTGTCGGATTCCACGGAGTCCAGGAAGTCGTTTCCTTCCCAGGTGAGCGACTTTATGAAGCACGATGCCGGGGCTGGCTGGTCGTCTGGCTTCACGTAGCTGTCAACCAAGCCAGCCTGCGTCATGATGCGCACATGGTAGGCGATTAGCTCGCGCGAGCGCGATGGGCTTGCCAGGGAATAGGCGTCGACGCGCGGGGCGCTGGTGGCTGCCGAGAGCTTCAGCAGGTCGCGGACTATGTCCATGTCCCTACGCATACTCTTTGAACAACTCCTCGGGGTTCTCCCATTCATCGGCAGGCTGAAAGAGGGCCGAAGAGATCTCTTCCCTTTGCTCTGGGGTCAGGTCCTCAAACCTCCAGGAAGGTGGCGCATCGAACGCACGAAGCTTCTCTCCGCACGTTAGCGAATCCCACCAAGACGGTTTCTCTGCTACTGAATCTTTTCCCATGTGATGCCGAACCTGTCGCTGTACTCTTTCATGGCGATTTCGAACGCCTCTTTCTCATTGTACCCTTTCTGCCGTTGCCGCTCCACGCAGTCGTCGAATCCCCTCGCCAGGAACGGAATGTTTCCATGCTTGTATTTGTAGACTTCGCCGTTGTGGAGAACAACCAGGCCAAACGCATAATCCCTGTAGCCAGATGCAGCAAAGTCTGCGCCGCTTGGCGGAACGTTGCTCGGGTGGTTGTGCAGGCCGATGAGCATCCCGCGGTTATCCTCTACCGCCTTGTTCATCGTGCTGGTTGCCCCGACCGATAAATGCGTTTTGCTGCTGGTGTTCTTCGCCTTCACCTTTCCGTCTTCGATGGAAACGAGGTAAAGGTCTTCGTATGCGGTTCCGTTCCTATGCGTCAGCGCGGCAACGGCGAGGCAGTCCTGAGCCTTGAGTGCGTTGAGAAGGCGCTCATAGAGCTCCTGTCCGGCAAGGCCGAGCACGCTGCGGGTGGAGGCTTCGGTCAGGTGGTCGCCGCCGAGGGCCAGCGTCTGGCCGAGCAGGGACATGCTGTCGCGCACGCTTCCGGCGGCACGGCGCGCAAGGAGGCGGACGGCGTTTTCCTCGAACGGGATGCCTTCCTTGTTGAGCACGCGCGTCAAATGGCCCACCAGTTCGGCTTCGGGGATGGCCTTGAAAATGAAATGCTGGCAGCGGCTGA
>ERZ857775.2183-NODE-2183-length-19910-cov-11.104105_pt1 | contig 19910 bp, 26 predicted proteins | sample MGYA00519698_ERZ857775 | MGnify/ENA primary metagenome ERZ857775 (study PRJEB31778, sample SAMEA3449363) | human gut metagenome | biome: human gut; feature: human-associated habitat; material: faeces | place: United Kingdom | collected 2010/2012 ...
CGTCGGGCTCATAACCCGGAGGCCGTAGGTTCGAGTCCTGCCTCCGCAACCAGAAGGAAAGTATCTAATTCTTAGGAATTGGGTACTTTCTTTTACTTTTATACCTAAAATGTTCGATTTTTCAAAAGCCCAAAAAGCTCTTTTTCTGCTTATTTATCAACAATTTATCAACAAGTGCTATTTGAAAGCTCTCAAAACACCAAAAGTGGGGGATTGGGGGCTTTTTTTTCGTAGTCCTTATATATATTATAAAAACATTTCATATAGATATATAAAAATAATTCCCCAATCCCCCAAAATCCCCCGGAAGCCTTGAAAATACAGGGTTTTTGATGGGGAATTTTCTCGAAATCGCCCTCAAAAAAGCCCCCAAAAATCCCCCACAGCTTCAAAAATCCCCCACAAGGGCAAAAAAAAACACCCCGCAAGGCTGTTTCAACCTTGCAGGGCGGTGAGTGGCTATTATTTCGACCAGTATTTGACTACGGGGGAAATATCGGCGGTTTCGATCATGGGGGCTTGGAACCTGATAGGGTTTACTTCTCCCGGCAGCTTCAAGAGTGCGTCACCCTTGCCGGTCAACTTCTCGGCTCCCTTCCTATCAAGTACCACCATAGAATTGTTTACCGTGGCAGTCTTTAGAGCGATACGGCAAGAAATGTTTGCTTTGATAAGGCTTGTTATAACATTCACTGTCGGCTGCTGTGTGGAGATAATCAAATGAATTCCGGCAGCTCTGCCTAACTGAGCAATGCGGACAATACCGGCTTCAACGGCCTTTTTGCTGACGATCATCAGATCAGAAAATTCGTCAACAACTACCACAATAGACGGCAAGCCGATTTCGGCGGCAGTCTTGGCTCCCTTCCTTGCCATCATGTTATAGCGTTTCTCCACGAGATCACACAAATAACCGAGAGTGTCTATTGCCTTGTATGGGTCTGTAACAATGGGTTTCAGGAGGTGGGGCAAGCTGTTATAAATAGACAGCTCGACTTGCTTAGGGTCGATCATAACGAAATTGAGCGTTTCCGGGGTGTGCTTAAATAGCAAGCTCGTAATTATGCCATTCAGCAAGACAGACTTACCGCCGCCGGTAGTGCCGCCGATTAAAATATGGGGCATTTCCTGAATATTGAGGGTTAATGGGCGGTTGTTGGTGTCTACTCCCAACAGAGCAGAAAGCCCCGGCGCACCGTCAAAGGTCTTTGTCAAAAGCGCAGTTTTGAAATATAGGGTGCTTCTCTCAGTCCGTGCCACTTGAAGCGCAAAATGTCCAATATCGCTCGTTACAAGCTCCATTTCAACATGAAAAGCGGCGGCAAGGCCGGGAATAAACCGCTTGACTTTGGGAAGGTCTAACGGGTTTTCAAGCTCAAAATGATAGCTGATAATCTGCGGGGCAGCGGCGGCAGAAACGAAAATACAGGGTACTTTGCTCGAAAGCACCCTTGCAATATCTTCCCCGGCTATCATGGTAGCCGCTTTGGGCGGTTCGTGATCTGGCAATATTTTAGCCGGTGGAGTTGTGTAGGTTTTCTTTAGTGGAAACATCAAAGCGGCTCCTTTCCTCCCTGCCATCATCAGGGCCACGGCGGGAACCCGTGACCGACCCCGCCAGCGTGGGCGGGGTTTCGGCTTATTAGAAAGACTCAGAAAACATATATTTTCCGTTGGCCTTGTGTGCTGTGTTCCATGCGTTCACCGTTGCGGCGGCTTCTTTCTTGCTGGTGCAAATATTAGCCGTTACAAGGCTTTCACGGCTCAGCTTTGATACCAGATTATCAGCCGTTGAAACCCGCATAGCATAAGCATAAAACAGGCCGTTTTCCTCGATTTGAAGGGCTAACCATGTATATTTCATTATACACCCCTCCGAGCAATGCGGCAAATCATGTTTGCAGCTTGGTATAAAGCCCTTGCTTGGGTGTCGAGCCATTCTTCCCGGCTGTTGGGTCTACGCTCCCCGTTACGGGTCTTCTTCAATTCGGACGGGGTGCAAAGCCTTTCGGCAATGTCGCTATCATAAATGAGGGAAGAACCGCCCCAACTGTATTTACTCCAATCATCGGCACCGTTTAACAGGGCTTTCTTGTCTGCGGGGCTGGCATAAAATTCTTGATCTTCCGGGAAGTCTTCGAGTAGTTCCAAGGCATAGACCTTTTTACCGTTGTCCCATGCGCTGCGGGTCTTCTCGTCTTCAATGGCCTTTCTCAGTTCTTTGATTGTCATTTGTATGTACCCCTTTCTTTTTCGGGGCGGCTGTGGTATTATGACCTTGCCGCCGGTTCTGGTGGTGGGTAGCAGCTTTCAGCTTTGGTCGGCGGGGCTGCTGCCCTTTTCTATTTGTTTCTATAGATATTCTACCATATTTAGTAGATTCAGTCAAGCATTTTTCTTGTATTTTCAAGGCTTCCGGGGCTTTTTTCGCTCCGGGTTTTCTGGCCTGATCTGGTGCGGGGCGGTGGGGGATATGGCACCGGCAGCGGGGGCGGGGTGAGTGCCGAAAATACCGCAAAAAATAAAAAGCCCCTTTCAAAAATCTCGCAAAAACAAAAAGGCTCTATTGCAATGACACTCTTGGAAACCTTTTTGCTACATGATATAATCAAGTCGAAAGGTGGCTGAGAGTATGAAAAGAACACTTGGTCTTTTGATTGTAGTTATGTTGGTCATGCTGGTCGGTTGTTCTTCCGAAAAGGGCAAGGAAACCCCTGTTTCATGGGACAGTGCTTTTTCTGACGCTGGCTTTACAGACGAGGAAATATCTGAATATCGGGAGATTTTTGAAACAATCGGCGTGGCTGATTTCCACGATGTAGATATTATCGAAAACGGCGTTATGCACATTGTTACCGGCAAGATTTATGACAGCTCGAATTTGCAGCTCAATGTCACACTTGAAAATCGCTCAATAATTTATGTTGAGCTGGCTGGAATTCCAGATCAGAAAACGGAAGCATATATTAACTGGCGTGGAAAGCTGAAAACCAAGACCGTAGACACTAAAACCGCTGTTGAGATGTATTCTGATACAGAGGGTGGCTATTTGGCTGTCTTGGATTGGGACACAAAAACCGTGTCTGAGTATGAAAACTGATACATATTGTGGTAGGGGGGGGCTATTCTTTCAGAGCGGCTTCCCCTATATTTTGTGGTTCAGAAATAACAACGAGCAACATTTAGAAAATACGGTTGACAACCGAGCAAAACGGTGTATAATGAGAACAGGTTAAGTCGACCAACCTACAATAGAATATTCGTTGTGTTTGTGACAGCGGCAATGCTTGTATGTGCCAAATGCTGGCTTTAATTCTCTTGGTATGTAGTCTAAAATCAACCTCGGTTGATCTACTTACCCGGCATTGTCCGATTTGCGTGTTACGAACAATCAATGACTCTGTATAGAGAGCGTACAAAGTGCATTGACTGATAGTCCCTGAGCGGATTATCGGTCAATGCACTTTTTTTGTTTGCGATTGGAGGTATTAAGTTATGTGTAACGAAATCGGGACAGAGCAGATAGTCCCTAAGTTTATGACCATTCCTGAGCTTTCCAAGTATAGTGGAATTTCAACCGGGCGTATTCGGAAAATGGTTAAGAACGGCGAGGTTGACTATTTTAGACCGGGTAGCAAGACCTTCTATGTGAATGTGGAGTCTTTCATGGCACTGTGTTCCGGTTGCAACCAGAGATAAGGCGGTGGTTTGATTGGCGGTGTTACAAATCAATCCCGCCGTGAGGGAGGAAATAGTCACTGTCGGAAACGGGGGCAAAGTTCAACTGGACGAAGGTGCTTTCGCAGAAAACTTTGTAGAGTTCAATCACCTCACCTGCTACAACGACATTCTCTATGATCGAACCGGCAAGACCATTAGCAGCGCAGAGTGTAAGCATGACATTTACGAAGTTTTGAGAGGGTTGTGTTTCACCTCAAATATGACCGGGAGAATTAAGAACCTTTTGGAAGTCATCAAGACTCAGGCCTATGTTGACCACATTTCCGTCCCTGAGAACAAAATCTCTGTTCAGAATGGGACGATAACGGTTGATCTGGAAACCGGAGAATTGAGTTTTGATGAAACCATGATCTTCTCCACTAACCGTCTCAACTGCAACTTTGACCCTTCCAAGAAGGTCAAGCCCCCGACTCGGTTTCTCGAATGGGTTGATAACCTCATTCACGAGTATGACCGTGACGGCTTTCAGGAGTATTGTGGTTATCTTCTTCTCCCTATCACGAAGCTGCAAAAGGCTATGGTTCTTTTGGGACGAGGGCAGGAGGGAAAAAGCCGTATCGGTTTGATCTTGCACTATCTGTTCGGAAATTCCTGTGTTGGTTCTTCTGTCGAGTATTTTGAAACAAATCAGTTTGCAATGCCAAGGGCAGAAAACAAGCTGGTTCTGTTTCAGGACGATTTGAAGAAGGACAAGCTGAAATCTACCGAGGTATTCAAGATGATGGTTTCAGCGGAAGTGCCTATGCAAGCAGAGCAGAAAGGTGAACCCTCGTATTCCTTCCGTCCGTATGCGAGATGGGTTATTTGCTCCAATGCTCCCCTCGCCGCCCTATCTGATAGCGGTCATGGCTTTTACCGCCGCTTGTATGTTATCCGTGTGAAAAACCGCCCTCCTGATAGAAAAGATGACCCTTTCTACTTCGAGCCGATGAAGGACGAAATGGACGGTATTTTCATTTGGATGTTGCAGGGCTTACAGCGGCTTATTCAGAACGGGTGGCAGCTTAGTCAAAGTCGAGAGTCCCAAGAAATTGTAGAGAGTCAGCAGGAACAGGAAAATTCCCTGATTGGCTTTATGAACAGCGAGTTGTCCTTTGGTTCTTCCTACAGCGTGACAAAGGCAAAGCTGTATTCAGCGTATGCTTCCTATTGCACGAAGAGCCAGATTATTCCCGAAAAGAAAGCCGAAGTGTGGGCGTTCTTTGAAGAACAGATGGACAATTTGAAAATCAAGAAGTCAAAACACCTCGGAGAAAACCGAGGGAGCGAGGGCTACACCGGTATGACGCTGAAATCCACAGCGGCGGTTTTCGACTTGTTAAACAGCGAGTAAACGGAAGGAGGTACGGTAGTGTATTTCAAAGACAAAGACGGTCGAATGTGGCTCCAAACAGATAACGGTTTCCAAAATATCGGTGTTTCCGTTAAAGAAGAAATCGTTACCTTCAAAAAGATTGCTTCTGTGGAAATCATACCGAGTCTGGTTGTTGTTCCTTCCATCGAAGGAGCAGTCCCAATGACATTGCGTCAAGCGGTTTCAAGGCTCGGTATCACGGAGGAAAGTCCCTTGCAACCATTGAAAAACCTGAACAATTTGGAGGTATGAACAAATGAACAAGAACTATTTTTCTGACGGCATTATGCGCCGTATGAGACAGTACACCTTGGCTCTGAGCAACAATGCTCATTCCAAGGACAAGGATTTGGAAAATCTGCTGTCTCTTAAAAAGGCTGACGAGATCACGCAGACGGTCTATGACCGTGAGGTTGAGAAAATCAATCAGCAGATCGGAAAGCAGGGAAATAAGCTGCTGTCCGAGATCAAAGCTGATTACATGAAAACCTTTGAAAAAATGCGTGAGATCGCCAAAGCTCAGATCAGCAAGGCTCCAACTCCCGAAATGGTGAGTACACTTCAAATCCTTGCTATGCTGGATAAGGTCAGCCCTGAACAGTTCACCATTTATGCTGAACAGATGGCAGATTACCCTCTCGCAATGCAGTTCTTACAGCAGATTGCAAAGGAACACGAAGTTAGAATTCTTGCTGATGACCCCGAAACCAAACTGAGGGCTTTGGATATTTTGGAGGGACATCTTGTCAATTTTCTGAGCAACTATGACGGCGTTGAGGAGCATTGCCCCTTCTCCGTGCGGGATATGTACCGCTATTTCCGTCCTGATGACCAGTACATGGGAAGCAAGGACTCCCCCACCGATACCGAGAAGGTCAACGAGAGATTTTGGAATGAATTTGTCGGAGTTTCTTCTTTCAAGGCATTTGAAGACCCCGACATGACTCCCGGCAAGCCGAAAGCTCAGTATTTCTTCTCCGATGTGTCTGCCTTGTCTGCATTTATCAAGAAGATGACAGAGGGGGTAAGCGGCTCCACGGTGGAGGAAATCGAAAATATGATCCTCGAAAACTGCCCTGAACGGTACGGTAGTGTTCTGAGAAACTACCGGGCTACCGGTGAAATGCTCAATCTGAACGAAGACGCAGAGTGAAATTGGAAGGAGGAAAAACTATGTATATCAATCCGTTTTTGGCTGGTGTTCTGGCTACCATTGGAGTCGAAATGCTCCTGATGATCGTGTATGCGTTGATTGTCACTCGGCGTAAGTAAGCAGCTTGCGGGGCGGTGGGAGATCGCCTTTCACCGCCCCACCCATCTTGAAGAAAGGAAGTGAGAAAAGATGGCAAATGACAACATTGAAATTCAGGGCTTGGAGTTCCAAATTGTCTCCAATACTGATGAAGCTACCAAAAAGGTTGACGGTTTGACTGAAAGCCTTGGGCGGCTGAAAAAGGCTCTGTCCGGTTTCAATGCGTCCTCTGTGACAGACGCAATAGGCGACATTGCAGAGCAGGTGGACAAGGTAGATGACGGAAAACTGTCCAAGCTGAAACAAACCCTCAGCGGTATCGGTTCTACCGCAAAGAAAGTATCTGCTTCTCTTGACGGGCTTGAAGGTCTTGGGAAAGTTCCCGTGTCTGTTGATGTTATCGGCAATGACGCTATTTCTGATCTGACTGCGGTTACTGGTCGTGTCAAGGAAGCCACAAAAGCATTTGACCGTTTCAAGGAGTCTTTGAGCGGTATCAAGACCATTAGTGGCAAAGTCGGTTCTAAGCTGAAAGAAATTGTTTCCGGTTTTTCCACGAAGTTGAGAAATCTGACGAAAACCGTTGGAAGGGCTATTATGTATAGCCTTATGTACAATGTGATCTACACGGCGTTCAACCTTATCCGGGACGCTTTCTCTGAGGGATTTAACAATCTCTATCAGTACAGCAAGGAATTCAGTGGACGATTTTCTCAGTCATTAGACTCCCTTGCCACAAGCGCACTCTACCTGAAAAACAGTCTTGCTACCGCCTTTGCTCCTTTGATCGACTCTCTCGCCCCGGCTCTGGACATTATCATTGGCAAGGTTGTCACGCTGTTAAATATGTTTGCACAGCTCATGGCGGCTCTGTCTGGTCAATCGACCTACACCAAAGCTGTGAAAAGCGCAACAGAATTTGCAGAGAGTACCGGTTCTGCGGCGGCAGCTCTCAAATCTTTCACAGCAGGGTTTGACGAGCTGAATGTCTTTGAAAAGAGCGGCGGCGGTGGTTCTGCGGCGGCAGTTCCCGATTACAGTTCCATGTTTGAGGAAGCCAAAGTAAACAGTGGTGTGGCTGAGGTCGCAGAAAAGATCAAGGCCGTGTTCGGCTGGATTGAAGATCACCTCACATTGATTAAAAATCTGGCTATCGCTGTTGGTGCTGGATTTTTGGCATGGAAGGTTGCTTCTCTGTTCACGGACAGTCTGAAAGCCATTAGTACGGCGGTGCTGGCTATTTCCGGCGCAGTCCTGCTTGTGACAAGCGGGTTGGACGCATGGAACAACGGGGTTAATTGGGAAAACCTCATTGGTATGCTGACGGGAATGGGATTGATTGTTGGTGGCCTTGCTATCTCCTTTGGGGCGGTGGGAGCTGCAATCGGTCTTATCGTTGGTGGCCTTGGCCTGTTGGCTGTTGGGTTCAAAGATGTTGTCGATAACGGTTTTAACACTGAAAACCTTGTTGCTATTGAGCTTGGTATCATGGCAATCGGTGGTGCTATCGCTATTTTGACGGCAAACCCGATTGCTCTGCTGGTGGCAGCAATCATTGGTGCCGGTGTCGCTATTGTAGCGCATTGGGAGGAAATCAAGGCGTTTTTCGTTAATATGTGGGAGAATGTCAAGCTGGTAGCGTCCACGGTGGCTGAATGGTTCAATACCACGGTCATTATTCCGGTGTCTACCTTCTTCCGCAACCTTGGAACCAATATTGCGACCTTCTTCACAAATGCGTGGACAAAGGTGAAAACCACTTGGAGCGCAGTCAAAGAGTGGTTCAATGTCAACATTATTGTTCCCGTGCAGACTGGCTTCAATACAATGTGCACCGCCGTTGGAGGATTTTTCTCTGGCCTGTGGGACGGCATTGTGGGTATCTTTGCCGGAGCGGGGGCGTGGTTCCAAACCAATGTTGTTGACGCAATCACGACTGGTTTCAAGAGCTTTGTAAATACCGGCCTTGGTATCTTCGAGGGCTTTGTTAACGGCGTGATTGGAATTATCAACCGGCTCATTTCGTGGGTCAATAGTGCGGTTGGCTGGCTTGGTATTGAAATCCCGTATATGGTTGAAGTCACTATTCCCAAACTGGCAGACGGCGGTTTCGTTGACCAAGGTCAGCTCTTTATCGCCCGTGAAGCGGGTGCTGAGATGGTCGGTGCCATTGGTCGCAAGACTGCGGTTGCCAACAATGACCAGATCGTTGAGGGTATTACCGCCGGTGTGACTGTCGCCAATGACGGCGTGATCGCCGCCATTTATGCCCTGCTGAACGCAGTCGAAGACAAGGATATGTCCATTTCCATCGGTGACGATGTGATTGGTCGTTCCTATGACCGATACAACCGGAGCAGAGGTGTCCGTGTGAACAACGGGGCGTTTGCAAATGCCTATTGATAACTCAGGAGGGCTGACGCATGAACATGAGCGCATTTTTAGGGATTGCTTCACCCTACACCAAACAAGAGCTGTACGAGCTTTGGTTCAAATTCCGAGATGACCCCAATGCTGAAAAAATGCTCTCGGATTTCATGCAGAGTGATACGGCAAGTGCCGCAAGGCTCATTGATGAATTCGAGAGCAGATTTCAGCATGACCACCGCTATGAGCGTGAAGGAAAGGACAGAAACACGCTATGAAGTATGAGGAATATCGCCGCAAGAAGTGGCGGGAGCGTATCAAATTTGACCGGCGCAATCAGGTTGACATTGAAGAAATCGTGCGGGAAATGCGGCAGACATTTGGTCACTTGTGTTTCGAGTGCCAATTCAAGCGAGATTGTCCGTACAAGAAAGGCGGCACTACCGCTCTTCTAATCTGCCCCCCACTTTCTTCAAAAGGAAATGGAGGAAAAACACCATGGGCGATTTGTCTCCCGCTGCCAAGCGGGTAGCTCTGAAACACGCTATCAATCTTATGGTTCGGATAGGGGCTTTGACATTCCCTGTCATTACACAAGAGAAGAAGGGAGTAATTGATTGTGAAAGAAAATGTGGAAGTAAAGCAGACTCGACCGAAAAGGTCTGAGCAAATGAAACCGCAACTTGAAAAGGGAGATGTGGGACGGTATCTCCGTCATGCTCTGGACGGTTTCAATCTTCCTCCCATCGACATTTCCGACATTGAACAGGTAAAAGGCCGGTGCGAATGGTATTTCAATCACTGCATTGAAGACGATGTGCGCCCCACGGTTACTGGCCTGTCTAATGCACTCGGTATCACAAGACAGACATTTAATCGGTGGTGCGTAGGCGAAGAAAGAGGGAAAACCCATCGTGAGTATATCCAGAGGGTGAGAAACATCATGGAAGAAATGATGGAAGGATATATGCTCAACGGCAAGATCAATCCGGTGTCTGGTATTTTCCTGATGAAAAATAACTTCGGCTACACGGATAAATCCGAAGTTGTCCTTACTCCGAACAGTCCCTTCGGAGAGAACACCGCTTCTCCCGAAGAATTGCAGCAAAAGTATCTCATTGATATAGCGGGTGACTATGGAGATTTGGACTCCGAGGAAAGCTAATCCAACCGTCCTGTGAAAACAGGTAAAGAAAAGAGCGGTTAAGTGTGTCAGACTTAACCGCTCTCTCACAAATCACTTTTCACTTTTGATTTCCATGATTTCATCGGGTGTCACCGAAAGAACCTCGCAAATTCTTTCGAGCATTTTTCCCGAAATGACTTCTCCCCTACCCATTGCCGAGATCGTGTTGGGGGAAAGTTTGGCGGCAACACGAAGTTGCTCTTTGGTCATTCCCCTTTCTACAAGCAGCTTCCACAGCTTTGTGTAGGAAAAAGGCGTTATTGGCAATGCGGTTCACTCCTTTCCTGAAACTTCACCATGGTTATTATAACACGCTCTTTTCCAAAGCGCAAGAGAAATCTACTTTATTTTATAGACTATCTATTAAATTTTGTAGAAATCTATTGACATGGACGCTACATTGATGTATAGTGTCTACTGTAAACGATAGAAATTCTATTTTATATGATAGTCTTTCAGAAGGGAGTGTTTTTATGGCTCATACCGCACCGTTGAAGAATAAAAGCGGCGTTGTTTATGGGTATCAAGTCAAAGTCTACCGTGGGCGGGACGCAAACGGCAAGCAGTTGAAGCCTTTTAGTACCGTGTGGAGAATTCCAGAGGGAATGAAGAACCAGCGCACGATACAGAAAGAGCTTGATAAATTCGCAGTCCTGTATGAGCAGCAATGCAAAGAAGGTCTGGTGTCCACCGAGAAAAAGACCTTTGCTGCCTATGCCGAGTATTTCATGACCCTGAAAGAGCGAGATCAGAAACACAGCACTGTGGAGCGGTATCGTGAGCTGCTTGTTCGTATCAATGCAGAAATCGGTCACATGAAATTGACCGATATAAACTGCGAACACCTAAACCGATTTTATGTCAAATTAGGGCAGAAAGGCCAAAACAAGAAGACCGGCGAAGGTCTTTCCCCGAAGACAATCATGGAACATCACAGGTTGATACATGGTATTTTCAATCAGGCCATGAAAGAAGGTCTTGTGCGGTTCAATCCCGCCGAAACCGCTTCCCCTCCATCGGTGAAGAAAAAGGAAGCGTCCTTTTTCGAGGTAGAAACGGTAGAGAAGATCATGAAATGCTTGGAGAAAGAACCTCTCAAATGGCGGTGTATCACGCTCCTGATGATTGCTACCGGCGCACGGAGGGGCGAGATCATGGGGCTAAAGTGGTCTGCGGTTGATTTCAAAAAGGACGAAATCAAGATTTGCAACAATCTTCTCTATTCCAAGCAAAGAGGAATTTATGAAGACAGTCCCAAGACCAACGAAACCCGCTATATTTGTGTGGAACATTCCGTCATGCAACTTTTGTCCCAATATCGCAAAGAGCAATCTTTATTGCGGTTGAAAATGGGGGAACGATGGGTTAACACTGGCTACTGCTTCACCCGTGAAAATGGAGAGCCTATGCACCCCGACAGCGTTACAGACTGGCTGTCCAAATTTTCCAAAAAATATGATCTTCCTCATATCAACCCTCACAAATTCCGTCACACTCAGGCCAGTATTCTAATCGGTGAAGGTGTTGATATTATCACGGTTGCAAAGAGGTTAGGACACAAAGACCCAAGCACTACCAGCAACATCTATGCTCATGTTTTAGCCAAGGCAGACGCAGAAGCAAACAAAGCCCTCGCTGATGTCCTTTTTAAGAAGAAAGCGTAAGTCAGCAGACAATTTCAAGAAAATGGAGGATTTGCAATGAAGTACAACTCAATGTGTTTTCTGGTCGATGTCACTGATGACAGCATGGAACCGAAGCTGATGAAAGATGACCTCGTTACGGTTCGTTCCGGCTTTGAAGCCGATGAAACCCACATGGCGGCTGTTTTGGTCACTGACGATGTGCAGAAGACAACAAAACTGTATATCCGCAAAGTGATTGTGGCACCTGAGCGGATTACCCTCAGAGCACTCAATACCAAATATCCCGATATGGTATTTGAGGGAGCCGAGGTTGAAAATGTCCGTCTGGTCGGCATTGTCATCAAGCTGCACCGCTACTTGGATAGTTGGCGTGAGCGTCCCGGAAAAGTCGTGACTGCCCGTATTGCTTGCGAAAACCGTGCGGCATTGGAAAATCAGATCGGAAACATTGTGTGTGAATCCGTTAAAGAAATGGAGGAATGAAAATGAAAGAAAAAACTCGTGAGGAACTGTTAGAGCAGTTGGCTGATATTCGGTTTGGAATTATTAGCCTTACCGGATTTTACTCCATGCTTTCGCTCTCGGATAATCCGTTTGGAGATAAGAAAGCGGACAAAGCCGCCAGAAATTTGAAAAAGAATGCCCCTTTTGCCTTCAAGGATTTGAAGGATTTGGAGAAGGAAACCATGTCGCAACTCCGAGAATATGACAAGGCTCATGGAATTATCTCTAAATGGGGAGGAGAAACGAAATGAAAACCAGTGAAGAAATGCAATCTATCATGTATGACATCGGCGCAGAGCTGGACGCTTGTGTTGATGGTTTCAGCTACTTGTTTGAGGAAGTGTTTGGCATGAATACGCCCTCTCCCAACTACACTACTGATTACAAACAGCTTCAATCCATGTTTTGGCTGTTAAACCACACTCTGTATAAGTTTGCCGGAAAACTCAGCCTGTTAATGGGCGAAGGAGATAACCCCGGTATCAAGTATGAGTTCGACCAGATCAAAACCCTGTATGCCATAGACACTCCAGCAGCCGAGCAGAAATAAGGTGTCCTATGGAGAAGGAAAGCGTATTTACCCCGGAAGTCCAAGGACAAGAGAAAGCCTTGGCTCTGCTGCTTGCTCAGGAAGTCCGAGAGTATTTCAAAGACCCGGAACACCGCAAGGAGTTTGAGCAGTGGTATTTGAAGAAATACGGCGAACCTTATGTGTGGAAACCCGTCAAGTGGAAATTGTGAGGGTGCCGTTGAAATGCCGCTTGACAGTGAGTCTCAATCTGCGGCACAATGATACCATAAGTGGCAGTAAAAAGTGTATTATCAAAACAGAACGACAATAGGAGGATTTTATGATGAGCGAAAGCACTATCCGTAACAGAGCAAAGAACCTCAATCTGATGGTCCGCAAAGACGGTCACGGCGAATACTACCTGTGTGATCTGAACAACTGCGCTGTTGCCCCCGGCCCCATGACTCTTGAACAGCTTGATGGTTGGCTGACTGATTTGGAAAGCCAGAGCGAGAATTAAGCCCTCAATATGAACAGGCCAGACGGCGTTTGTGCTGTCTGGCCTTTCTTCATGTTCAGAGATCGTATATTTTTATAAGCAGATTGACAAATACTCCGTATGTAGCCGGGGCATTGAGATCAATGGGTACATCTTCAATCCAGCCATAGGAAGCGGCTGTAACGGCAGCGGGAGCCGCCCAATGGTCTAACACATTGAAGCTCCCAATATAGCCCTCCTTCGGCTCTACAAAGCGTGTCAGCACCGTTAAGAGCTGTCCATAGGTCATGATACTATCAGCCTTGAAAGAGCTGTCAGACTGCCCACAGAAGACTCCCGCACCGGCTAAAGCGGACACTACCTTTTGATACGGGGAGCCGTACAGATCATCATAGCAGTCCACAGCAATCTTGTCGCACTCTGCCTGACTATCTGTGCTCATGAGTCCATACAGTAAAGCCGCTGCCCGTCCCCTTGTAAGCCGTTCCTGAGCCGGTGTAAAGCGTTTGAGTGCGTCTATGAGGTAAACTACATTCTCCCCCTCTAACTTGGCCTTACCGCAAGCGAGAGAGGGATATTTCGGCTCTACCGGCTTAGGCTCAACCTTCTGTGGGCGGTGGGAGCTGCTATGGGACGGTTCGGGGTCGGGAATAGGCGTAGGGGTAGGCTCTGGCTCTGGTTCGGGTTCTGGCTCAACCGGCACTTCCTTCTGATACATAATAAAGGCCAGAGCAGGGTTGTTCAGCGTTTGTGTGTCCTCTATGATCTCTGTGGGGGCTTCGGTTGAGTACCTACTTTCTTCATAGTCGCTGTACCACGCCACAGAGTCATTTCCATTCTCAGAAAGAATTTCCCCAAAAAGAGACAGATAATCGTCTGCAACGATTGAAACAGTCCCGTCACCATACAGATCAGCTCCGGCAAAGTCCCCGATATTGGCGTAAACCTTGCTGTTTTGCACCGTACCGCCCATGAGGTATAGACCGCCACCGTACAAGGCTCTATTCCCCGTGATCGTGCTGTTCCTGACGCTCAGATTTATTCCCGCTGCGGCACCGCCATTTCCATTTACTGCGCTGTTGTTTATGAAAGTGCAGTTATCAATGGTAGCTGTTCCCATGGTGTAAATAGCTCCACCGTCCCGGCGTGAGTAGCAGTTGGAGAATGTGCAGCCGCTTGGGTATAGGGAGGTATTTATGTCAGCGTAAATAGCCCCTCCCAAGTCAGCAGAGCAATTTGAAAAACTCCCCTCCATTGTGTAGACGGTTCCTCGGTCTATCCGCATAGCGGCACCAAAGCCATTCGTGGAGCAATTCTGCCAATTCACACGGGTGGTATATACAGAATTGGGCGTAGACACTACCACCTTGGAGCCATCAAAGGAGTCTGTCCCGTCTATGGTCAAATCATATAGCCAACAGTAAGAAGCATAGCCCCAATCCCCCTCAAATCGCAAAAGGGTTTCAAGACCGTCTGCGCCACACAGAGTCACCGGCTTACCGTCTATACCGAGGGTAACAGGAAAATTGATTGTGATAGTCTGCGTGATCTTAATAGTGTCCCCTTCCTCAGCCTGAGCGATAGCGTCTTGAAGCTCGGACAAGGTTGATACTTCCGGTATGCTCTCCTGAGCATGAGCCACCGGCATTGTTCCTATCAGCAACAGGAACAGGACAGTGAGAGTCAAAAATCGTTTCATGCTATTCCTCCTTCATAAGTTGTGGAGTGATTGAGCTTGAACAATCTGACCATTTCATAAACCGCCGCCGCTTCCTGATCTGACAGCTCAGATATATCTAAGTACCGTCTGTCCTCTATGCCTAAGAGATAGTCAGTGGAAACCCCAAATAGAGTAGATAAGCGTATAAGTATTTCATAGCTTGGGTATCTCATGTCATTCTCATAAGCCGATATGACCGAGCGGGAAACACCGACATAGTTAGCGACTTGGGTTTGGGTGAGCTTCTTTGCTTCCCTGAGCTGCTTCAAATGGACAGAAAAGAACGCCAGCATACAATCACCTCCAAGGCAAGTGTATCTGAGGTGTTGATACTGACGGTAACATGAGCGATTGAATTATGGACATAGAAGTGTTCCCCGATAAAAAAGGGGTGTGGGGAAAATCCCCCACAAAAATCCCCCGGTGGGGAGTTTTCAAAAGCAAAATCCCCCACATTTTCTTATCAACAATTTATCAACTCTTTATCCAGATGAAATTTTGAACCAATGAACACAACCAGACACAACCAGACAAGAAAAACTGAGCGTATCAAGGCTTTCGTGGGCTTTGTCGTTATGAACGGACACAACCAGATAGCACCAGACAAGCCCCGCTTTCATCTCATAACCCGGAGGCCGTAGGTTCGAGTCCTGCCTCCGCAACCAGAAAGTCCTGATTTCTTGCGAAATCAGGACTTTTTCCGCATTTTTGCGTCCAATATCTTACTTGCCATTTTTTCTGACCCAAACGCTGACCCCAACGGGAGCGGATAGCGGAAAGCACTATACCGCGCCAGAGAGAATGTTACCCATTGTTTTTGCCGCTTCATGCTTGGCAGAGGTCGTTACATGAGCGTAGGTGTCCAACGTAAACCCTGCTGAAAAATGCCCCAGCATGCCAGATACGGTTTTGATGTCCACACCGTTTTGCAGTGCCAGCGTTGCGAAGGTGTGGCGCAGGTCATGAAAGCGTATCCTCGGTAGACCCGCTCGTTTCAGCACCCGCTGGAGCATGTGCAGCACGCTGTCCGGTGACATGGGGCCTCCGGTGGGTGACGGGAACACCCATTCGCTGTTACCCGTTTTTCTTCTTTGTTGCATCAGAACGCTTATCGCATCCGCCGACAGCGGCAACGTGCGGTAGGCGTTTTTCGTTTTCGGCGGCATCTCAATGATTTTGCCGTCGATGCGCCCGATCTGCCGTTGAACCCGAAGGTCCCCTTTTTCCAAATCAATGTCCGACCATTTTAATCCGAGCAACTCGCCCCGCCGCAGGCCGGTGGTCAGGTCGATGTAGTACAGGGCGAACACGCCGCTGTCTTTTGCCTCGCGGAGGAAGGATGTCAGCTGCTCGACGGGAAGCGTCTGCATTTCCTTGCGCTCCGCCTTCGGCAACGCACAGCCGTCTGCCGGATTGTGGGCGATCAGCCGCTGCTCGACTGCCAGCTTCAGGGCAGAGGAAATGATTTGATGGATGTTGCGTACTGTTTTGGCGCTCAGTCCCTTGGGCTGCTTCTGTGCTTCGATTCGCTCTACCCGCCCTTCCGCCAACAATTTCTTGTAGAACTGTTGCAGATGCAGCGTCGTCAGATCATTCAACGGGATCTTGCCGAGCTGCGGCTTGATGTGGTTTTCGATGTAGCCATGATAGGTCAGGTAGGTGGATGGGCGCATTTTGATTTTGGCATAGTTCTCGTACCACACTTCTAACCAGTTACCCACGGTGTAGGTCTTGGCCCGCCCGTAGTCGATACCCACATTTTCCTCGATGGCTCTTTTGAGTTTCTCCTTGGCCTCGGCCTGCGTCTTGCCAAGAACGTTCTTGATGATGGCCTTGCCAGTTTCCGGATCGTGACCGACTGTGTAGCGGCCCTCCCATCGTCCATCCTTGCGCTTTCGGATATTGCCTTCTCCGTTTGCTCGTCGTTTTGGCATAAAATCGACCTCCTTTGTAACGGTACACAATACCGTAAAAGGCAGAGAAAAGCTATGGGGAAGCCACACTATTATCAGAAAGTTATCAATTCTCAACCGCCGCTTATCTTTGTTTATGGCGTAGCAAGATTTGAGCTGCTACGGAGACTTCCGCCGACTACAACGGTATAAAGCGTACCGATTTTCTATCAAAGCGCCGCCGCAAACCGTTGTGACACGGGGCTTTGCGGCGACTTTTCTCAAATTTAGCGTCAAACCGTTCTGGGAACCTCGAAAAAAGCGTCAATTTCCAAAACCCGCAAACCCTTGCGGCAGCTCGCACTGCGGGCTGCTGTGAATGGGCATTGGCGCGAAAAGCGCCAATGCCTTTCTCCTGCTTTCTTTTTCATCCTCGAAAAAGCTGTGAAAAGCATAGGAAATGCAGTCATACCAACATTTCCAATGCATCGGTCATACGGTTTTCAACACCTCCGGCACAAACGGCCACGTTTGCTTTCACCAGTGAAAGTGGGTAACACCACTCGGCTTTCGGAGAAAAATCGCACACAGCGGCTCGCACGCCGAAACAGGGGGTGTTTTGGGTGGGGGTGGTATCACTACCCTCGGAGCGTTCCACGCGTTTTGAAAACCCTGCGTGGCCGGGGCTTAAAACGGCAAACTTTGCCCTTTTTGGGTCTCGGTCGAGGGTACTCCCGAAGAACGCAAAGAGCCTCCGGGACAGCGATGCGCTTATGCGCGTCGCTGTCCCGAGGCGTCGCGGCCCCGCCGGGCTGCGTGATCTTTTTTGCTCCTGTCGAAATCGGGATTTGTACATCCGGCGCTCATGGTTTTCTGCGTGTGCGAGGCAGGGGTGGTATCACTACTCCCGGTGTGCTCCGCATGCTGCTGAAACTCCCGGCCCCCGCTTGTCAAAGCGACTAACTTGCCGTTTTCTTGTGTCCCCTATTTACATTTGTGAAAGCCCCCGCAGGATGCAGCCAATATCCGCATCGATACAGATTGCCTGCTGCTGGATCTCCCGCGGACACATTGCCTGCCCTTGGTTGATACAGGCGTAAGTGGCGCTCGGGTTCTTCGCCGTCATCTGCCAGAAGGGATATTTGATGATGACTGGGGTGTTGTAGCCAACGCCCAACTCCAGAAAGAGGATTCTTCCGCCCTCACGGGTGCGTAGAAAATTCTCATACCGTTCCGCTGCTCTGTGCCAGCCTTCATCCTCGGCAAACTTGTTGTCAGAACGCAGGTTCATGGTCAGTGGTTTCCCACAGTGGGGGCAGACAGGGAGCAGCTCTGTCGGGATTTTCATATCTTTCTGCCGCTCCATCATCTCCCGAATAACCGCCTCGTTATCAAAGGTTTCCTGACAGCACGGCTCTGAGCATTGAAACAGGCCGTAATCTCCCTGCGTGTAGAACAGACGCTTTTTATAAAAGCCTGCTTTCTGAAAGCAGTGGTCAACATTGGTGGTAATCACAAAGTAGTCTTTGTCTCTGACAAGCGCCAATAAATCCTTGTACACAGGCTTCGGCGCATCCATGTATCGGTTGACCCAGATATACCGGCTCCAATAGGCCCAGTGTTCCTCCGGCGTAGCAAATGGATAAAAGCCGCCGGAATACATATCTTGGATACCGTACTTTGCCGCAAAGCCGGAAAAGTATTTTTCAAACCGTTCGCCGGTGTAGGTGAAGCCCGCCGCCGTGGACAGTCCGGAACCGGCACCGATCACCACGGCATCACAGTCCTGCAATACAGCTTTCAGACGTTCAATCGGCTCAGAGCAGCTTTTCGTAGATGGCTTTGTCCAAATCCTTGAAAACATTGAAGATCACCTTCTTGACGCTGGTTTGCTTTTTGAGATATTCTTTGACCGTCCGAACCGCGATTTCTGCCGCCAGATCGTTTGGAAAATGAAACTCCCCTGTGGAAATACAGCAGAACGCCACGCTTTCCAGATCGTTTTCTGCCGCCAGCTCCAAGCACGAGCGATAGCAGGAGGCAAGCAGTTCTTTGTCCTCTTTGGTTACTCGACCGCTGATGATCGGACCGACCGTATGCAGCACATAGCGGCAGGGCAGATTAAACGCCGGGGTGATTTTCGCCTGTCCGGTGGGTTCGGGATAGCCCTGCTGTTCCATCCGTTCCGCGCAGGCAAGGCGCAGTTCTACACCCGCAAAGGTGTGAATGGCGTTATCAATGCAGCGATGGTTGGGAATATAGCAGCCGGTCATGCTGGAGTTTGCCGCATTGACGATGGCATCGCACTTCAGCGTGGTAATGTCACCTTGCCAGAGATACAGCCCCGGCTGGATGGGTGTCAGGTCGGCAATATCCGTGATACCCTTTGCGGCGGTTTCGTCTTGCAGATAGGCGTCCTGCACTTGCAGAAAATCCGCACCAATGCGCACCGGTCTACGGACATTCATCAGCCCGCGCAGTAAAATATTCTGCCGCTCGGAATCCGCCGGGATGATCTGCTTCTGACAGGAGGGACGTTCGTTCAGCAGAGATTGTATGAGAAACAGTCTTTTTTCGCTCTGGTTCATAGTCAAACCCTCTTTTCGATAACCTGTTTAGGGCAGGTTTCCGCACACCGCCCGCAGTGCAGGCAGCGGTGCTGGTCGATGACCACCGGCTTCTTGGTAATGTCGATGCACTTCTGCGGGCAGACGGAGTAGCACAGCTTGCAGCCGATGCAGCCTTCGCCCACATAGTAACCCGCTGTTTCACGCTCTGTTTTGCCAATGGCAAAGCTGTCTCGGACAATGTGCGCCGGATCGCTGATGTCAAAAAACTCACCATCCGCTTCATACAAACAGAACACCTCTAACGCGCTGCGGGTATTGTCGGGATAGATGGACTGCATATACGCGTTCTTTTCGAAAATCTCGTCCAGCTTTTTACCGCCAATGTTTTTGACTTTACCTCGCAGGGAAATCGATACGTTGTTCTTGGTAGCAGACAGAGCGATATAGCCCTGCTCCATGAGCTGGGCATAAAACGCTTTGCCCTTAGCGGTGAGGAAATACACGCATTGCTCGTCATAGAGCATCATATCGATCACGCGGGTCTGCGGATGCCCGTCCGCTCCGATCGTAGCCATCGTAGCGGAATGGATTTCCTCTACCAACAGCTTCAGGTAATCCTCTTTCTGCATGATTCCATCCATCCTTTCTATCAAAATGGCAGCAGTCTC
>ERZ857775.2190-NODE-2190-length-19845-cov-3.390248_pt1 | contig 19845 bp, 13 predicted proteins | sample MGYA00519698_ERZ857775 | MGnify/ENA primary metagenome ERZ857775 (study PRJEB31778, sample SAMEA3449363) | human gut metagenome | biome: human gut; feature: human-associated habitat; material: faeces | place: United Kingdom | collected 2010/2012 ...
ACATTCAAATCAATGGTAAAAGAGCATATCCGCTTTCTCTTAAATATGCAGGCAAGAGGCTTTACGTACATCTTTTGGGGTGCTTACAGGATGGAGCCGATCTGCAGCAATAAGAATGACTAAGCAGAAGTTCCTGTGGAAGGTAAATGCATAAAAGTTTGCATGGAGGTGATTCCGATGCAGGATAAAAGTGAATCTTAAAAATAAATAGCTATTATGATGGACGGAGCGAAACCATTACTGGAAACACCAGCAGATAATGTAAGGAGATTCTTTTATGAAAAATATTACTAGAAAAACTTTTTTGAAATCGGAAATAATCCTACCATTACATTTGCTCTAAATAAATGAGGCCGTCAATGAAAGCAAGGATTGTTCGTTATGGTTTTATAGGTGTCGTTGCAGTGCTTATAATTCTATGTGGAATGAAATTTAGCAATATATACAAAGATTACCAAAAGCTTCAATTCAACCAAGAACAGATCGATACACAAGTATCTGTTTTGATGTCCATGCTTTTTTCAGACTTGTACTATTCCGACCCCATTGATTTGGGCGAGACCAAAGAGCATGCAGATGAACTTAGCGTTTTGCTTCAAGTAACATCCTATGATGAAATTCCTCATTTTAACGATATTGCCAACAAATTGATTGAAATATCGAAGAATGTTGAGTCACGTCCGGCATTTAGTGAACAGACAATTGAACTGTTTCAAAGTTTTATTTACAATCTTGGAAAACCTCTTTCCGATGATATAGATACGTTGAGTACATCTCTATATGAATCGATAATGTCAGAGAGCGTTGAAGGATAGGACTATACTCTAAGTTGGGAATATCAGGGGATTACACATACCGTTATGGGAAACATTCCATACGATGAGATTATGAAAATTGCGGAAGGTATCCGTTAAGAAAGCCGGACACTTGTGAGAGTACACAAATGTCCGGCTTTCTTTTTGTCTGAACTTACAAAGATGGAAAATTTGAAAAAATTTCTCCTAGAACTTGAAACGAAGCGAATGCGAATTGCGTTGATTGTACAAAGGCTCTTGGTAGGAGCAAAAAAAAAAAAAAAACGGAGGTGTATGTCTATGCGTGGAACTAAAAAATATAAGATTGTTAAATGTTTCAGACATTTCGGTGCTATTATAATATTGCTATGGCTAATTTCTATCGTAAGATTTCCGTATTCTTTTGATAAATTGCAAGTGTTATCAAATAAAAATTTTGAAAGTGTTTCAAATTCTGTGTTAACTCTTGTTGATTGTAAATCGACCGAATCGAAGTCTTCAATTGATTTTTTACTAACTGATGGAAAGCAATATTACATTATAACGGCAAAACGTTTCTTTATAGGAAATCGATATGATTTATCTCAGCTGATGCCTTTCTCAGAAGGAACAAGTTATAGCTATACAGACTGTTTCACCAAGGTGAATGTTATTCAATCAGGCAATAAATTGTGTTTAGATGAGGAAAGATATGTTCAACCTTATATCTTATCGTTTCTCTTTTTGTGCGTTGTGTTAATGCTCAATATTTTGGGAGATAAATCCACTCCAGAGGAATAGAGATAATGACGTGCATTTATAAAGCCCTTGAAATATGGTGGAAAAAGTGTGAATAGCAATTTGATTTCCCTTCCAAAAGCAACTCACACTCAATTTACTATATGGTGGGCGCAATATTAAAAAGGGGTAGCCTGGAATGAATGGTTTAGATAAAGTTATAGAGCATCTGAATCATGCGCATGTGCATCTATACGATTTTGAAAAAATTTGTGGACAGATGAAATAAAGCAGGCTTAAAATTCGTTATTCAAACAGAGAAGCCAATAATCATGATACCATTGATGTGATTCTTATAACTGCAATCGATCAGAAAAATGTGACGTTCGGATAATTCAAATAGAGCTCTGATGAAGAGGTGATTAAAATGACGAAATCAAGTAAGAAATTGACTGCCTTTGGTATGGCTTTGATCGTAGCGATTCTTATAGGCGGTTTCCTGTTGCATCCGTGGGGGAGGACAAAATCGGAACTTACTGTAACAAAGGTGGATTTAAGCAATAATTCTATCTATGCAACTGCTCCCAATCAACTGTACGGTACAAATAATTACTATCTCATTCAGGGAGCTTCGAAATACTTAAAAGGAAATATTCAGCTATCGCAAATTGAAGAAGGCGAAAAGATTGTGGTAGATTCCAATGGAAAAACCGAGACTCCGAATGTGACAAATAACAACACGAATTTCATTTTGAGAACGAGAAAGAGCGTTACTCTTTCTGATATTTCTCTGAAATACGTGAACAACTCTTACGAGCAGAAGGGATTGGAGATTTCATTTGCTACCAATGTATACGAAGGATACAAGATCTGGTGTCAGGTATACGAGTACAGACCGGATGGAGAGTACAATACGAGCGATGCAAAAGTAATCTATTCCTATGATGAGTTGCTGGATCAGTATACAGAGGAAAACAACCAGAAGTATACTGGTGATAGCAGCCAGAAGGATTATAATTATCTTAGGAATGCGACACAGTTTAACGGAAGAAATACTTTCTGGATTCCGTTCCCGCCAGGTTTTACCAATAAGCTGGTAGGTGGTAACAAGTATACCGTAATCCTTCGGGCGGTATCAGAAGATGGAAACACGCTTCTGAATGATCCAGGAGAAAAGTCAGAGCCGAATGGATTTGAGTTTGTAGCGGCAGATGGTGTTTCCATCAGCAAGGGTGCTGCATATGTGATCATTTCCAGGGGACGCGCCCAGGAGACCAGTACCGGAACGGCTTCCCAGCATCAGATTACCATTACCTTAAGAGCCAGTGATCCCCAGTACCAGATTGCAGGCGGAACCTATTCCTTGTATCTGAAGAGAACAAAGGATGAAAACGGAAATGAGGTAACGGATGGCAAGACCTATCTGGGAATGAAAGATAATCAGTTGTGTTGGCTGAATACAGATGACGAAACCAGGCAGGGAACAGTGGCTTCAGAAATTACCGTAATGGATACGAATGAAGTGTGGAAGGACGAGATCTCTGTGGTGGGAACCGAAACAACCAAGACCATTACACTGACCAACGTACCTAGTGGTACTTATGAGATCTATACAAGGGCGGCCATTGACTTGGATGCCGGCGGTCCGGGTGGTTCACAGATTTTGACGGCATACCGTAATACGGTCACCACACTGTCTGACAGTAAGATTCTGGAGGGTACGGTTTATCCGAGTACCAAGATCGTCAATGGCCAGTACGTATTGGTGCTGGAGTTTGTCGGATGGGATAATCTGGATCTGCTGGATACGGTAGAGTGTGCTGTTGTGGATTCCAACAGTGAATACCTGAAGACATTCGTTGACTGTGCGGAGCAGTTGAAGAAAAACTCGACGAACCCGACGATAGAACTGACCCTGACGGGTGCGAATGCAGGTAACTATTCAGTAGGAATGAATATGACCATGAAGCACGGAAACACCAGTGTCCCGGTAGATTTGAAGACATCCTCATGGACCTTCAAGATCTCCAACTAGATTTGAACAGGAGGCTGTTATGAGAGTTCTGAACAAAAAAGTAAAAAGATCAATACTCCTGTTTGGAGTCGTGATTTTGGGCTGTTTGGGAGCAGTTGGAGCATGTGTGGCCAAGGTTGTGGCCACACAGAGCGACCTTTACACCGTGTCTTCCGGCAGTACCGTGTTTGATAATGCATATAACCAGGTAGATGTGGCGGCAGATGGATCCATCAGCCGCGCCTGGGATAAAAACTACACATTGGCAGTAAGCGATGGAAAGAAGAGCCTTGGAAAACAGACCGTTGTCTATGAACCGAATGCTTCTTCCGTAAAGATTTTTGGATCAGGCTATCGGCTGTATCAGGATGGAAGCGTTTCCATGCTGGACAATTATGCAGAAGTCAATGATCTTGGTAACACTGGATTCTTCAAACTGTCTGATCGGAAATATCTGGTCACTGGAAGCAAAATCTGGGATAACGTAGGTCTGGTAGATACCAGTAACTATCTGATCATTAACCTGGATGATGCAGGAAATGCACGACTTCTCAATGACACCATGAACCTGGTGGCTGTGGAAGACGGCATGTCCATCTACAGTGATGGATTGGAATTTGATTTAAGTCAGCAGATTGCAAAAATCGGTGAAAACGAAGTAGATTTAACTTCCATTCTCGGCGGAATTGCAGGTCTGGGAGAAGGAAAATCGGGCACCACAGCCACCGGCGGAGAAGTTTATGATATTACCATCCGCGGCGGTAATGGTGGTAACGGCGGTGCCGGTGGAACCGGTGGAACTGGCGGTATTGGCGGTATCGGTGGCGCTGGTGGAAGCGGCGGAACTGGCGGTAACGGCGGTAACGGCGGAATCGGTGGAACCGGCGGAATCGGTGGAATTGGTGGAACTGGTGGAACCGGTGTCAGTGGCGGAAGCAGCGGCATCACGGCAGCCGGACGTACTTATATGGTACTGAAGAGCACCAGTACAGATGCAAGCTCCCTGGATATTGGTTATCTGATTGCAGATCCCTTTGGAACCTACGGAGTCGGATACATTTTGGTCTACGATGCAGCAACTGGGCTTGGCAATTACAGTGATACCCAGGCATACACCATGCCCATCAGTTTGGATGATACAGGCATTCACCTGACTCAGTACACGGTGGGAATGGAGCAGGATGCCAATGGAAATATCGTTCCGAAGCTGGCAAGTATCCAGCCGAACACCCAGTATACGGTAGAAATCGGATACTACAGCGGTGAGGATGAGAATGCTCCGTATAAGTACATGGACGTTATGAGAACCTCCACCACCAACGTATCTTCTTCTCTGAAAGTAACAGAGCTGAAGAAAGACAGCATTACCGCACAGATCCAGCTGGATCCGGATACTTCCATGAGCGGTGTATGGGTGAAGATCAGCATGGAAGGAGAAAACGAGAACGGTTCTGATGCAGAAGGATACTATCAGTTAAGCGGTGGCCAGATTAATTCTGCAAAGAATGGCGGACTAGGACTGAATTTGAATCTGGAAGAAATATTCCCAGATAACGATGCTTATAAAACATTGAACAATGCAAGTACCATGGTAGCGCTGGAACTGTGGGTGAAATATACAGATAGCGATTCTTCCGCCCACGGAAGCCGCCTGAATCGGTATACGAGCAGTAATCCATTTACCAACAATACCAATTCTGCATACGCAGCAGCCTTGAGTTCTCTGGAACTGGAAGAGGGACGTGCAGTGGCAGATGAGGAGACACTGGGAAGTATCCGGACCTCCCTGGAGACCATGCTGACGCAGGTATCTGCTCTGACCGATGCACAGAATGCAACGAAATCTCAGCTGGAATCCCTGAAAGGCAATGGAACTACAGATACTTCCTCTACAGGCACGGACAACAGCGCAGATAAGAGTGAGCAGATTAAGACACTGGAGCAGCAGCTTGCAGAGCAGCAGGCACAGAATCAGACATTGACAGAACAGCTGAAATCTTTACAGGAAAAATTAGACAGCCTGTCAAAGGGTGATAGTTCCAAAGAGGACAGCTCCAAGTCAGACGACAGTAGTCAGGACACGACCAAGAACGATGATGCAAGTCAGAATGGTGGATCTGAGAACAATGGAGATTCTACAGAGGCAACCGGCACAGAGACCGAAGCACAGTAGAAGCCGGACAAAGAGGAATGAGCGTCCGAAAGGACACCAGATAGATGTTCATTACAGAATGATGGAGGAATAAACAAGATGGAAAGTATTTTAAGTGCAACAATGTCTGCAATTGGCTGGATGCTGGGCCTGGCATTTTTAGGAGCTGGAATCGGAATGGGAATTCTTGGTTCCAAAGCAGCAGAAGCAATCGGAAGAAACCCGGAGACCAAAAATGATGTCATTCAGGGAGTCATGGTAGTGGCAATTATTACAACGATTCTGCTGCTGGTTCTCTTTGCATTTATCTTCCTTCTGCTGTTCTTCAACCCGCTGACCGTATAGGGGGAATGAGAGAATGATACAGTATGTAGCATTATTTGTGGTCATACTGGCAGTCATGGCAGCCATGAACGGATTTCTGTTTCTGATGTTAAAAAATCTGGCAGGACAGCTGAAAGAACAGGTGAATGCCTGCTTCTTAAAGCAGATGGAATTTACAGATCAGATTTATGAGGAAAAACGGGAAAAGTTAAAAAAACTTCAGGAAGAAGAAAATACCTTCCTTGGAAGAGCGAGTGTCCGTTCCGTAAAGGAACAGGTAGAAGACAAACCGGAGATTGTCGTAACGAAGACCACTCCGGTTCCGTCTATGGCAGCAGCTGCAGTATCTGATCTGGATGTACGATCTGGTTATATCAATCAGAATTTGATCCGGGATTACCGCTATATCAAAGAACATTTTACCGTTGATACAGAAAAAGCGTATCAGCAAGTGTTAGCAGAAGAACAGGATCAGAAGAGAGTCCATCACGGCGATATTTGCCGGCATATGTATGAAATGCTGGATTTTGATACCGTCTATCGGATCGGACTTCTGGCAGTGCCGGATCAGCACGAGATTCTCTATGAAATCTTTGATGATGAAGAGGATGAGGTACTTAGAACTTATGTAGCACAGCATCCGAATTTCCTCATTGTGGAATTCCGTGACTATCTGAAAATGGAAGCTGATTTGTGCCAGGATCAGATACAGATTCAGGCGGCAGACGAGGCGTTTCTGAAGGAACATCCGGAAGCAGATGCCAGCGTGGATGAGTCCCTGGGGGAAGGAATCCGGGTATTCCGCGGCAGCCATATGTATGATTACAGTATTTAAGGATGAAAAGGTGAAAACATGTCTCAGTATGTAGAAAATATTATCCAGGAGAAAATGGATAAGATTAACAGCAAGGGCAATATATATGAGGTTGGCCGCGTCATTGGCGTGACCGACTATATGGTAGAAGTTTCCGGACTGATTGAAGTAAGCTTTAACGAGAAAGTTATCATTGCAGGACATTCCATCGGATATGTCAGCATGATCCGGAGAAATTCCATTCTGGTGTCTGTGCTTCAGTCAGACAAGAGTATTTTTATCGGGGATGAAGTCATTGCAACGGGAGAACCGTTCCGCGCAAAATTCTCTCCGTCCAGCCTCTCTCATATCGTGGATATTTTTGGAACGGACCGGATGTGCGATGAAGTATTTGATGACTGCATGGACATTGAAGTGGAGAACCCAACCATTCCGATTATGGACCGCCGCGCGGTTTGCCGTCCACTGGAGACAGGGATTGCAGGTATTGACCTCATTTACCCTATCGGAAAAGGACAGCGTCAGCTGATCATCGGCGATAAGAAAACTGGTAAGACTCAGATTGCACTGGATGCCATTGCAAATCAGAAGGGCAAAGATGTGATCTGCATCTATGTGCCCATTGGAAAAGTCAAGAAAAATGTAAAGAGCGTTTACCAGGAACTTCAGAAACGCGGTGCGATGGATTACACCATTATTCTGGCGGCACTGAATGATGACCTTCCGCCTGCTCTGTTCCTGACTCCGTACGTAGCAGCGTCCATTGCAGAATACTATATGATGCAGGGCAAAGATGTACTGGTTGTATTTGATGACCTGAAACGTCATGCAAACGTACATAGAGAGATCAGCCTTCTCTCTGACAAAGTACCGGGAAGAGACGCATATCCGCCGGATATCTTCTATGTACATTCCCGTCTGCTGGAGCGTGGATGCCAGCATAAATGCGGTGGTTCCATTACCATGCTTCCTATCGTCGAGACCAAGGGAGGAGATATTACCGGATATATTTCCACCAACATTATCTCCATCACCGATGGACAGCTGGTAATGTCCAAGAAGAATTTTGACAAAGGTGAGAAACCGGCAATTCAGTACGGCCTTTCCGTATCCCGTCTGGGTGGTGCGGTACAGGAGCCGGAAGTAAAGAAATTAGGTGCCCGCGTGCGTCGTGAGCTTCTGTCCTATCTGGATACCAGAGAGGTCTATGAGCTGGCAAACGTGGATGAGATGGCACCGGAGATGAAGAAGAAGCTGTTCCGCGGAGCAGATATTCTGAAAGGACTGAAACAGTACAAATTTGCAGGAAGAACTCCTGAGGAGATGATCGATACCTTTACGAAGATCATGAACGAGTAAGGGAGGCTGCATATGAGTGTACGTAATGTTGTACGCGTCATGAATTTCCATGCACTGGTGCGTGTGGACAATGCAAAGAAACTGGCGCGGAAATATCAGCAGATGCAGGAAGAATTGATGCATATGATGTCCTGCATCGCCAACAACCGGAACTTCCGTCTGGACAAGCAGATTCTGGATCCGCCGGAGGACGGAATGACGTTGAATATTTATCTGGGAAGTGATTACGGCTTCTGCGGGAACTACAATTCCCAGATCAATGATCAGATCCGCAAAGATAAGGTGACGAAGAAGATCCTGATCGGCAAGAAACTGCATCTGCCGGAGGGAGAAGAATCCCTGCTGACCATTTACCGGAAAGAACTCAATGAATGTTTTGGAAAGATGGAGGAAGTGCTGACGGCGGCTGTGAAGAGCCGTACCTGCAGAAAGATCTATCTGACCTATAACCATTATGAAAATACGAGTACCATCTATCTGAAGAAGATTCAGATTTATCCGGTCAAGCCGGAAGATGGGGAGACCTACACCGAGGATTTTGCGGTGGAAGGAAATATCAATGCGTTGTATGAGGATATGATGTCTGCTTACGTAGGTTATGAGCTTATGATGGCGGCATTTATCAGCAGTGCTGCAGAAAATGTACTTCGCCAGAACGCGACCACCGAATCGCTGAAGAAGATCGATGAGATGGAAGAAGAAAAACTCATGGAAGAACGAAGAGCGAAGCGGGAAGCAGAATTTAAAAAAGTCATTGATAATTTTGTAAAGAAGAGCATGTATTAAGCTTGAAGGAGATTTTATGAAGATTGGAAAGATTATATCCGTATCAGAGCTGAGTGTGGAGATTCTGACCGACGGAGCGGAGGTCAGATACCGGGACATGCTGTATACGGAGCTGAATGGAACACATTACCGGTTCGAGGTACAGGCAGTAGAAGGCAGTATCGTAAACGCTATCTCCTTTGAGCGCTGTGCAGGACTGAAGAGAGGATTGGAAGTCTACAAGGAGGAGAGAGGCCTCTCCATGGAATATTCGGACGCTATCCTCGGAAAAGTATTTAACCCCTATGGAGATACCATTGACGGAACAACCGTAGAAGAACCACATGTACGCAGTGTATACAGTGAGCCCCTTAGCATGTCACAGATTGACATTAACGGCGATATTCTCTGGACGGGTATCAAAGTACTGGACTTCTTCGCACCCATGCAGAAAGGCTTCAAGATGGGACTTCTCGGCGGCGCTGGAGTAGGTAAGACAGTACTGATCAAAGAGCTGATCAACAATGTCTATAAGGGTATGAAATCCAACTCTGTCTTCATTGGTGTCGGTGAGCGAAGCCGTGAAGGTAAAGAGCTGTATGATGAGATGTTAGAAGCAGATCTGTTAGATAAGATGGGAATGGTCTTTGGACAGATGGGTGAGAACTCTGTATCTCGTTCCCATGCCGTACAGGCTGGATTGACCCAGGCAGAGTATCTGCGTGATGAAAAACATCAGGACGTGCTGCTGTTCATCGATAACATTTATCGTTTCATCCAGGCAAAATCTGAGATCAGTGCCATGATGAACAAGATGCCCATTGAGAACGGATATCCGGCAACCATTGAGTCTGATGTCAGCGAGGTGGAGGAGCGTATCAACTCTACAGGAGAAGGTTCCATCACTTCCTTCCAGGCCATCTACATTCCGGCCGATGATATTACGGATGAGGCAGTACAGACCATTCTGGAGCATCTGGATGGCCAGGTCGTATTAAGCCGTAAGGTAGCAGAGAAAGGTCTGTATCCGGCCATCGACGTATTCCAGACCACCTCTAGCATGATCGACGCAGAGAAGATTGGACAGCGTCACTATGAGCTGGTTGGTGAGGTTATTCGTTACCTGACCCGTTACAATGAGTTGGAAGAGATTATTGCCGTGCTGGGTATTGAAGAGCTGTCCTATGAGGACCGTATGATTTTCTTCCGTTCCAGAAAACTTCGCAATTACTTTACACAGCCCATGTTTGTAGCGGAGAACTTTACCGGAATTCCGGGTGCATTTGTAAAGATCGAGGATGTACTGGATGACGTGGAAGCAATTGTAACCGGAAAATGCGATGATATTCCGGAGGATGACTTCTTCATGATTGGAAGCATGAAGGAAAAGAGGTAACTCTATGGGAAATATTACGGCAACCGTTCTGGGAATCAAAGAAGGTTTCCGGAAGTATGAGCAGGTGGATATGATCCGCATTAAAAGTGAGAAATATACCCTGTTACTTATGGACGATTATATGCCGGTGATTGGAAGAATTGATGGAATGGTGGAGATTGTGACGGGAGAGGATACCGCGTCCTATCCGGCTGTTCATGGATTTTTTACACACCGGAAAAATACATTTGAATTGCTGATCAAAGAGGAAGCAGATGTTAGATAATATCATTACTGTATTTTTGGAATTTAAATGGTTTATGGTGCTGAATGTGGGCCTGACACTGGCTGTCGGACTGTTTCTGTGGTTTTTCACGGAACAGTTCGGCTATCAGCGCAAAAACCGCTATATCTTTGCCTTTTTTATGGGAATGTCCAGCCGGGAAATTCTGTGGACAGGAATTGCATGGACAGAATTAGTATTCATCCTGTCGGCAGCAATCTTGGGTGGAAATATCAATCTGGCCTATCTGCTGTTTTTACTGGTGTTGGTCCCCATAAGATTTGCACTTTATCAGGACGTAAGACGCCTTCCGGTTGATCTGGCAAACGGAGTCCTGTTATATCTGGCGCTTCTGGTATGTTCCATTATGAGGGAGTATTTGAGTACCACTCGTTTTGATCTGCTGGTTTTGCTGGTTTTGATTTTACTGACAGTGTCAGTGATACACTATACGGTTTATAATTTTGTGAAAGACATACTGTTTGTCACGGAGGAGAGGAGCAAAGTTCATGAAAAACATGTGGAAGAGTAAGTGGATAGCCGGGGGAATCGCAGCGATTGCCATGGCATTGCTGGTATCCGGCGTGTTCCTGTTCCTGAGGAGTGGAAGACAGATCAGTGTCAAACATGTATTTTATGTGGAGAACGGAGAGAAAGTCTCCAGTGAAGGAAAAAGCTGGAGACTCACCTTTGATCAGAAAAAAGGAACGACTCTGAAGGGAGCCGGAATCCGGAAAAATCTGACAGATGACGGTACACTTATTTATTATGAATACGAAAATAAAGTCCTGTTGCCGCAGACAGACTGCCTGCAGTATGCAGCAGGAGATAAAATATACAGACTGGAGTACTTCACGACCGTGGAATTGACGGATGACGGCTATAAGATCAAGGATGGTGCTTCGTCCGTGACGGTACAGAATGGAATTATCTACGATGGAAAAGATACCTATCTGTTCCTGGAACCGGTGACGTTGACCATCGATGGAGAGGAGCGAAAGCTTCCTGCCTTGTCCATGATCCATGCCGTGTTTGCCAACCGGATGGATCTCTATCCTTATGGGTCTGATCCGGAAGCGATTCCGCTTTATGTGGATTCTGATGCGGAAGTCTCTTTTTCAGAGGGAAGAACATTGATGCCGCTGACAGATCGGGTATTGATGGAAAACCAGAGCTGGCAGCTCATGAGTACCTCTTATAAAATACTGCAGAGAATCGATGCCTGGAAAGATTGAGGTGAGAGTGAATGGATGAGAAAAAGAACAGGAAAAAACTGAAGATTGCCCTTCCTCTTTTTAGCGGGAATCTTGCAAAATCCCTGGTATTTGGTCTGATCATCATTGCGGCCATTGCAGGGGCAGCACTTCTTCAGATGAAAGAAATCACACAGATCTACGAAGATGGATATGTGGTGACAGGAGAAGTGAATGATGTGCTGAAAAATGGCATGTCAGATCCGGCAAATCAGGAAACGGTATCTCTCTATGGAGTCTCCTCCTATGAGAAAATTTACAGTCGGCTGGGTTCTCTCTACGTAGGAGAAGGAGAGGAAAAGTTGAATAAAGCTTACCCGGAGTTCCTGGGAAGCGGTTCCGGTATTCGTTTTCTGGATAGCGGTGCGACCTTGATTGGAGAAGATATGACCACTCGTCTGCAGACCTATGATGGACTGCGTCTGAACGATGGAAATACCTTCGGAGAAGATGGAATGCAGGCGGACGTGGAGAACTTCGTTCTGACAGGACTGACCAACGGCCTGTATATCACATCACAGAATATGAAACTGACCTATGCGTCTACGGAAGATACCGTCCCTGCAGACAGCGTGGTTTATCTGGGGGACAGCGAAGTCCGCTATTACAGTCCCCAGGATGGAGCCCTTCATTATGGGGAAGTGACAGGACTGATGGCAGCGCAGATTCAGATTGGAAACCTGAATATGGGCTACCGGGAATTCTTGGATCTTTTGAAGAATCCCTCTACGGGTTCTGGCGTGGACAATCCGTCTTCTGAACCGGCCAGCCTGGAAGGAGAGACCCAGGAAGGCCAGATTATTAGTGCGGGCAATGTAGTGACCACAACCGGAGAACAGGAAAGCCGGGAAAATGGCGATCAGGCCTCTGAAAATGGCGCCAATGACACCGGAAAGGGCAAGGACCAGAACGGTTCTTCCGATAAAAACGATCATGGAACAGCAGCCAATGGAAGCACGGCATCTGCCAGCAATGGAGCATCCTCCGCAGCAGGTGACAGCAGTTCTTCTTCCAAGGGCAGCTCTGGCAGCAGTTCCAATGGTTCCGGTGGCAGCTCGAGTGGAAGCAATAAAGATTCTGGAAGCAGCTCTGGCAGCAGCGGTTCTTCTGGTTCTGCAGACAAAAATAGTGGCTCTGGAAAGGGATCTGGTACTGGTAATTCCGGAAATACCAGCAATGGAAGCAACGGAAAGAACAATGGAAAAGATCCAGGTAAGAGTGATGTGATCAATCCATCCAATGGAAATGGTTCTGGTCAGGATGATCCCTCTGGCGATGACAATGGCGAAGATATCGGTGATCAGGTACCAACGGTAACCAACGGAGATTTTACACCGGAAGTATATCACATTCGCACGAAAGTGAATGTAGATGACGCTTATGGCCAGTTATATAAACTGACTTATAAACTTTACTGGGGAACCAGTGATTTGAAGACCATTCGTCTGAGAAAATCTATTCGCAGTACCAAATTAGATGACGATGGTAACATGGATATTGATCTTTCTCTGGTACCGCCAGGAACCACGGTGCGAATCGAAGGAACCTTTACTTACTACAATAGTGAAGGAGATAAGATTGAGAAAGATTTTCTGCCAGAAGGCGGTATCAAAGTAAAGACCTATACCATGGAAGAAGGTCTGGAGAAGGGCTTACTGGAGCGGATCACTGTTTCTTATGATAACAGCCAGGAAATTCTTCCGAGACAGACCAATGCCCTGCAGCTTCCGGAATTGACCACCAACGTACCGGACATCATGCAGAGCTATCTGTACCGTGTGGCAGTTCGGGTAACACCGGAGGGCAAAAAGGACTATCTGGATATGGCATATGGAAGTTCTGATCTTAAAAAGCTGAAGAACGGAACATCGGTAGCCTGGGTGTCAGAGAACACGGTAGTCAATACAGATTTCTTGGGCAGCAATACACTGTTCCATTATGAAATTATGTTGACGGATAAATTCGGCAATACATTGCCGTTGCAGACGTCTGCAGGTCAGAGTGGTGATCTGACGGCTTACTTAAGTGGAATCGCAGCAACGGCAAAGAGAACTCCGTCTGTGACTATCACGGAGGCGCGGGTATCCAACCCCGATGCAGAGACCATCGGTACCAAGACGCTGAACTTAAAACTGATCAATGCGGACAACGCAGATCTGTTAGCAGAAGAGGTAACGACCTCTAAAGGACAGGTATCTAGAAAACTGTATCTGCAGGTTTCTACCGTCCAGAATGGAACCGAGCAGCCGGTGGCTATTGATCAGGTGGCCAATCGTGATTTGACTACCCTGTATGATGGTACTTGGATTGTACTTGATCCGGAACAGATGACACAGAGCAGTGGTCAGAAACTGGTGCTGAAGAATCTGCCGGCCGGAAAAGGAACTACCTATCATTTTACAGTGTTTGGAAATTATAATCTGACGCCGGATAATACGCAGAATCTGACACGGGAATCCGATCACATGCGTGAGCAGGTGGGAAGTTATCAGAGTGCGGCGCTTGCCATTACCCGTCTGGGTTATGGATATTATTCTCTGGATGCTAGTGCCCAGGATACAACAGCTACCGTAACGGCCAGGATGACAGATTCCACCGGTATGGCATTACGTGATCTGTTCAGTCGATTTGAGATCCGACTGGTGGAAGGTGATGCGAGCAGCATCCGAAATGCAAAAGAAAAATATGCGGTTCAGTTGAAAAAATCCGAGCTTTCTGGCAAGACATTCCCAGAGAGCGGAGAATATGTACTTGCAGAGGAAAGCAATAAATACAAAGTAGTTGTAAAAGGAACTGCGGGAGAAGATGTATGGAGTACACTTTGTAATAAAAATCCGCAGATTACCATCAACTATGAGAACTTGTCTTCCACCCTGTACTATCAGACCCAGGTGAACAGTTATGTAGAACAGGGATATACGGGACAGGGAAAGAAGGAACATGACGTGACTGGTACGTCATGTACGTCTACTTTCCGTATGATCCGTCTGAAACCGGTGGTAAGTTGTGAAAACTTCTATACCGTTTCTAACTTTATCGAGATTCGCGGCCTGCAGATTTACGATAAAGACGGAACCATCAGTGGAAGTAGTACAGAAGGCGGAACAAAAGGAAATGTAGTCGTACAGCTGGAGGCAAGAAATACTTCCGGTGGATGGGATGTGGCACAGACCTTGGCCGTTGATGCAACTTCCAATCCTAACGAACGCCTTGATAATATCCGGTTTAAGAACCTGAAGAATGGACAGGAATACCGAGTTCGTTTTATCGCAGCGTCTTATAACCAGACCTTTGTATCTTCCAATATGGTGACAGCAAAACCGCTGGCAGATGAAGAACTCGATAAATGGATGCTGACCACAGGAAAAGGTGTTACTGCTAGCCTGTCGTTACTTGGAGCATCCGAGGCATTGGCTTATATTCAGAAAGCAGATGGTACAGGCGGAAGTATCGACAGTATGAATCTGTTCAACAGTGAGGATGTGACAAAGGGTTATTACTTGAGTACGAGCGGTACATTAACCTCGAACAGCAGTTATTGGACGACAGATTATATGGAAGTAGAGTCTGGAGATGTGATCATGTTCTATCGCATCAACCAGGGAAGCAATGGTAACTATGTTTCTTTCTATACAACGGACGATGAGAGCAGTGCAGTATCACTTTGGGGAAGTAACAAGAGAATTAATCTGAATGCATACAATTATCGAACCAACTATGGTGCTACCTATGGCTATATGGATTATATGCTGATTCAGGTGCCGGATGGCGTATCCTATATGCGTCTGAGCTCCAGCTCCAGCACCACCTATCAGAGTGGACCTAGTGGAAGTAAGATTCTGTCGCTGGAAAAGATGGGATTATTACAGAATGGTAAGGATTCCGTTCTGGAGGAAGAACTGTATCATAACGCATTTCATGCAGATACCTGGAAACAGAAGACAACCCTGGTAGCAGCCACATCGAAGGAGACATCTTCCAGCAGTTATGCATTAAGTTCTCCTATGGAAGTACGTGCAGGAAATACCTATGTGATGACAGGCGGAAGCCCGGATAGTAAATCACTGGTTGGATTCTATGACAGATATGATCAGCTGATTTCGGTACTTGATAATGTGTATTATGGATATAAATTCCAGGCGCCGAAAGCAGATACCAATGTTGCCTATATGAGGATTGCTGCTTATACCGATGCGGTAAATCTGGAAAGCAATAACAATCCGAAGGGAAAACTACGTGTCTGGAGATACAATGAGAACATGGTAGATTCCGGACAGATCCTGATGCCAAGTGAGGATGGTTCTTTCTATGGGAATATCCGGGCCCAGGTCAATGACCCCGATGGAAATCTGAAGACCAGCAAAGACAGTGAGCAGAGAGCCTATACCCTTCGTTGGTACAAGGCAGAGGGTGTAGATGGAACCACAGCAGCTACCGGTCAACGGATTGACGGTGGAGGAGATTACACCTTTACCGGAGAGACTTGTACAAAAGATCATCAGATGAAGCTGGACGGCTACTGCAGTTACAGCGTGGCGATGTATGGTAATCTCTATGGTGAGGAGATTCTTCTGACAGAGCTTGGATTTACCACAGAGGAGACTACCTACAGTTTGGAGACGGATGCGGATCTGGACAAACTGGCCCTCTTCCCTTATGGAAAATTTACCGTGGTTAAGGACATTGAGACTTCCAGGGGAAGAGTCGTAGATAATTTCTATGGAAAGATTGATGGACAGGGACATACCATCACCAAGAAGTCATCGACAAGTTTGATTGGTTATCTGCGGGATGGCGCGGAGATCAGTAATCTGGAAGTAAACTGGGAGATGCAGTTGAACAGTCAGATTCGAGATACGGCATCTTTGGTTGCCATCAATTATGGCACCATCAAGAATGTCGTTGTACAGGTGAACTTAAAAGGTGCCTTCCCACTTCACAATGTGGGCGGAATTGTCAGGGAAAACTATGGTAATATTGAGAACTTTGCCGTAAACTACGGTACTTCCCTGACCGCAAAATCATATTGGGGCGGTATTTGTGCGCAGAACCTAAATGGTGGTATCATCAAGAATGGCTATGCCTATGTGAACTCCAATGTGCGTCTGTCCTTTGCATCCGCTCAGTATTTTGGAAATCAGGATGACGTTGTTTCTTATGATGGATCGATTCTTGGTATTAATCATCCTGGAGGAGTTGTACAGAATGTCTATGCGGTGGGTGATATCTATAACGAAAAGCAGAAAAGCTTCAATGCACGGGTAGCGAATGTCATTGGTATCAATAATGGCGGCCAGGTTAGAAATGTGCTATCCAGAGGTGATCACTACGTTTATACGATAAACAACACTAACAATGCTCAGGGTGCGGCAACCATTTATACCTCAGCGGGAAATGGTATTGGAACCACCTGGAGTTCTGGAAAAGAGGAAAATATTTACTATTTGTCACCCCAAGGCCAGACCTACAGTAAGAAGGGACCTATACAGGCAGAGACATCTGACCTATGGAATTCTTCCTTTATGAGTGGCTTACTGAACGGCGAAGGCCAATTCCGGGTAGATGAGATGATCAAAGCCGGCTATTATCCGAAGGTGGAGATGCAGGAGGCCCTGATGGAGAAGCAGCCATCCATTACACTGCCCAGTGCATCGGGAAGTACGATTCCAACCGTGTTGGATGCCACCATGGTAGAATCTGGTACCGATGCCAACGGTGAGGACTATGTGATTGCCAATATCCGGTTTATCAACAGCCGGAGACGTCAGGTGACCGAGATTGCCATCAAGAACGTACAGTGCGAGATTATTGGATATCCGGAGAATGATGGAGATTATACGGTACAGGTCAAATTGACTAAACCGGAAGTATATCACTCCTCCTATGAATTCCAGTCCTTTACCTACAAGACTTCTTCCATCGGTTCTGCAACCAGAACGGAGGAGTATGGAGCCAATACCTCCAACGGTGAGAAATATCTGGACATTAAGTTCTGGAGAAGCATTTCCAATCTGGAGGAGTGGAACCAGTATCTGGGCGAGAAGATGGATCTGGAAGGAAACTATCAGATTACAGCAGATATTGATTTTAAGGAAAAGTCTGGCAAGGATGTACGGGAAATCCGAAGACAGTCGGTAGGAGGCGGTGTCTATAAGTCCTTCACAGGATCCTTAAGAGGTGCAACCGGCGAGGATCGAACCGGAACAGCGACACTGACCAATTATCCGGCAGAGCTTGGCTATCTGATAGAGGACATGAACGGAGGCAGCATCAGCAATCTGAGTGTGATTGGATTTACCTCCGGTGCAGACCTGCAGGCAAGCCAGGGATTGGTAGCCAATGCGCAAGATGTTACCTTTGATCATATTCAGATGAAGGACGTAAATCTGGAGAGTGGTGTGGTGGCATCCGCAGGAGCACTGGTGGGAACGGCCAATAGTAGTACCGTGACCTACTGCTCCGTAGATGGAGTGAAGATTACCACATCACAGAATACAGGCGGTAATTATCGTCTGGCAGTCGGTGGTCTCGTTGGTACTGCAGACGCAACCGACGTGAAGAATAGTTTTGCTTCTGATGTGGAGATTGCGGCAAAAGAAGGCGGCGGTGTCTCAGGTATCGGTGGTCTCATCGGTAAGTTCTCCGGAAATGCCACCGTGACCAGCACCTATGCAGCTGGATCCATTGACAGTGCATTTGGAACCGTCGGTGGTCTGGTCGGATGTGCAGGCAATAATATCACCAGAGCATGGACCGATGTATCCATTGTATCTGTAGCCAATAACATTGGAGGTATCGTCGGAAGCGCAGACAAATCTATTACGGTGAGCAGTGCGTTTGCGGCAGGCGAGATCTATTCCAAGACAGGTTCCTTGAACAATGTAGGACGTATTTACGGAAGCGGCGCAGGAACTTCTGTTGTTACGGTTAATCGGTGCTATGCATATGAAGGTCAGGCAGTCAATGGCCAGATCACCAAAGATGCCATGGATGCCAAAGATCTCTACAGCAGCGAAGAACTGTCCGGTGACAGCGGAAGGGTATTGAGAAGCTGGAACCGCAGAATCGGTATTGGAAGTGCCTTCCTGCTGACGGGAGAAGATTCTCCTACAGAAAAAGCAGGTTTACTGCCTTACTTACTGGATGAAGACGGAAAAACGAAAATGCAGGGACAGACAGAGCATATTCTGCGGGATCTGACCCTGAGTATGGGAACCATTTATGCAACCAAAGATACGACAGCAAACATTCCGGATGGATATGACTACCGCCTGCAGGTATCCTTCACCCAGAATACATCAGCGGATATGTATGAAGTAAAGTCCGCAGAGGATATTATCGTAGAAGGTATGACGGTGAAACCGGATACTTTGTTAGACGGTCCTGGAGATCAAGGTCAGGAGACAACCAGCAAAGGATATTATGTATATACGAAGCTTAATAGCTATCAGGATAACTACCGAGTAAGCCTGAATGTAAGAAAGGCAAATGGCGCGGTACAGACCTTAAGCGGAGTCCTGCAGTTTGACGAAAATAATATTCCGTATTTGGAGATTAAGAATATTGATGATTGGACGAAGAATCTGGGAAGCCATGAGGGCGAAGGCAACTTAGGACAGTCCTATCAGAATATTTTGATCAATGGTACGGTAGATTTCAGTAAGATTGGCATTGGCAAGAATGTGGGCGACTATCTGAACATCAAGGCGGCAAAAGTCAGAGGTGTGAAAGATACGGCGATCCTGAAAGGGCTGAATTACAAGGCCAGCCGTTCCGGAGAGGCCGTATTTGCGGATATTTCCGGAAGCATGGAAAATATAACATTTACAGACATGACCATAGATTCCAGCCAGCAGTCAGGCGGCACGAACATTGGTCTGATCGGCACCTTGCAGGGCGAAGGTTCCGGACTGAAATTTGAGAATATTACCATTAAGACCGGAGCAGCAACGAATGTAGGCTGTATTGGTACGGTAGGTGGTGCACTGACGGATA